>Ga0302325_10009524_pt1 | contig 21177 bp, 25 predicted proteins | sample Palsa_T0_2_FD_201948 | JGI IMG/M metagenome (GOLD analysis project Ga0302325, IMG submission 201948) | Peat permafrost microbial communities from Stordalen Mire near Abisko, Sweden - Palsa_T0_2 | ecosystem: Environmental > Terrestrial > Soil > Palsa > Peat permafrost | place: Sweden: Abisko...
GCGGCGCCGGCGACACACGTTTCCCGCTCATGACTTCCTTCTTGGGACTGATCGGCGTGCGCTGCGCTCTGGCAGCGACCTTCGCGGCGTTTCACCTACCGGTGGTCTGGGTGTACAGCTCCATCATTGGCGATTACATTCTCAAGGGTTCCATGCTCATCTGGCGCTTCAAATCCGGCCACTGGAAACATGCACTAACGAAGCGGCTCGTCGCTGCCTGACGCTAAAAATCACCGCCTGAGGATAAAGCTATGCGAAGCAGAGAAGTCCATTTGATCGAACGTCCGCAGGGCCTGCCTACGCCGGCTCAATTTCGCATCGTCGAGACCGACGTGCCCGACCCCGGCGAGGGCCAGGTGCTGGTCGAGAACATTTACATGTCGGTGGATCCGGCGATGCGGCCGCGGTTGGCGGGGCCGACCGCGCTCAACGAGGCCATGATCGGCGGCACGATCGGCCGGGTGATCAAGTCTCGCCACGCCGCCTTCAAGGAAGGCGATCATGTGGAGTCGATGCACGGCTTCAGAGAATACTTCCTTTCGGACGGCAAAGGCCTCACCACGCTCGATCCGGACGGCATGCCCTTGGTCGCCTACATGAGCGTGCTGGGACTGACCGGCCTCACGGCCTACGGCGGACTGCTGATCATCGGCGCGCTCAAGGACGGCGAGAACGTGTTCGTCTCGGCCGCGGCCGGCGCGGTCGGCAGCGTTGCCGCACAGATCGCCAAGATCAAAGGTTGCTACGTGATCGGCAGCGCCGGCACCGAGGAAAAATGCCGCTGGCTCAAGGAGGAGCTGGGACTCGATGCCGCAATCAATTACAAGCACGGCGAGCTGCGCACCTCGCTCAAGGCCACCGCCCCCAAAGGCATCGATGTGTATTTCGAGAATGTCGGCGGCGAGCACTTGAATGCCGCGTTGCCGCGCATGAATGCACTCGGCCGCATCGCCGTGTGCGGCATGATCTCCGCATACAACAATTTCGGCGCTGTCTCAGACCCTGTGACCACGCTGTCGAACATCATCTACAACCGCGTGATGATCCGCGGCTTCGTATACTATGAATTCGAATCGAAGCGCGCCCAATTCCTGCAGGACATGAAAGGCTGGCTGCGCCAAGGCCGCCTGAAATATCGCACCACGATTTTACAGGGCATCGAACAAGCACCGGCTGCTCTGATCGGCCTGTTTACCGGCGCCAACACCGGAAAAATGGTGGTGCAGCTGGCAAAACCGTAGGGCGCCCCCCGGCGCGCTCCCGGCCTCAATGCGCCCCGGGCCTTAACGCGCACCCGGCTTGTAGTTCACGAACACCGATTTCGGAATCATGCAGTGCACGCCTTTGCGGATGTCGACCACCTGCGATACGCGACAATCGCCGACGATTGAGGTGAGGGCGTAGGCTTCTTCGCGGCTCATCGGGACGATGGTTTGTTTCGAGAGCCAATTGACAGTCTGATCGACCGCTATTTTCATGGCTTGATTCAGGTCCTCATCAAAGCCCATGAAGATCCAATCGCTTTTCGTTTCCGCCCAGGGCCATTCGATCTTCATGTCCTTGCGCACGATGGGCTTGATTTCGATTTCCTTGTAAGAGCATTCCAGCGCGGTCAGGTTGACTTCGCCGTTTCCTTGCCGGCAGTGCGAGTCTCCGGTCCAGATCAGGCCCCCTTTTTGAAACACGGGGAAGTACATGGTTGCGCCCGCCTGAAGTTCGTTCACATCCATGTTGGAGCCGTTTTTCCATGGGCGCAGCGTACTGGTGCGGCCTTTGGCATCATGAATCGGCGGACCGGCTTTCGCGTCTGGTTCATTCGGGTCGACACCCACTGCGAAGGTACCGGGGAAAGGCTTTAAGTCGATAACAATTCCCGGCTTGAACTGAGTCTGCATCTTTGTCAGGTCGAGCTTGTAGTAGCGAACGAAGCCCTCCGGAAACTCGGACGCCAATTGGCCGACGGTCGGAAAATCCTTCCCCGGTACGTTGAAATTAAAGCCGTCCGCCTTCGGCACGATTTTCAGAATATGAATTTCCAGCGTATCGCCGGGTTCCGCGCCTTCGACATAAATGGGCCCCGTGATCGAATGCGGCCCGCCGCCCGGATTCGCTTTGCGCAGCCGCACGATCTCATCCATCGGAACCCCGGGCTTGATCTGTCCTAAGGAATGCGGCAGGGTTTCGATGGAGACCGTGTCCCCCGATTTCAGGGTGAGCCTGGGTTTTTCATTGATGTCGTACCAACCCCACTGCACGTTTTCGGTCGTTGCGGGAAGTACGTAGTGCTTGGATGCCCGGCTTTCTTCGCCCGAGGCAGCCGAGACGCTGAAGGTCACGGCAGCCGCTGCCAGGACCGCACGCAATGATTTTGTGCGCAACGAATTCGCGGAAAGCTCAGCGTTAGGTTTCATGTTTATCCCTGGCAATTAATCTTGGACTGCAGTCCGCACTATAATCCAGAGCTGCCGTAAAGAAACATCCGGAGTCATGGACATGCCAGTGGTACGTATCGCGTTTCGAGCAGGAAAATCCACTCAATACCGTCAAGCGGTCGCTGATGAATTGCATCGCGCGTTGGTCGAGGTTGCCAGTGTTCCGGAATTGGACCGGTTTCAGGTACTGACCGAACATGCGCCCGCCGATTTGATCTACGATCCGACTTATCTCGGCGTGCAACGCACCGACGATATCGTGATGATTCAAATTACGCTGAACCAGCGCACTCAAGCAGTAAAGGTGGCGCTGTACAAAGCCATTGCCGATAGGCTGGCGAAGAATCCAGGCGTGAGGCCCGGGGATGTACTCATTTCATTGATACCCGTCGCCCCCGAGGACTGGTCGTTCGGCGACGGCAAAGCGCAGTACGTTAAAGCTGACCCTATATAGTGGTTTTTGCTTGGGACCATTGATTGGTTGACGCACCGCATGGCCGGCATGTACCTTAGTTGAATGATCAATCAAGTCGTTCAGACCTCTGATACCAGGACCCGTTTAGTGCTCGCCGCCATGCAGCTGTTCTGGGAAAAAGGCTATAACTCCACTAGCATCGCGGATGTCTTGCAGACCGCCAAGGTCAATAGCGGCAGTCTCTACTACTTCTTTCCAGGCAAGAGCGACCTGCTAGCCGCGGTACTCGACATGTACCACGACGGCATCCGCCCGTTGCTGCTCGAGCCCGCGTGGGCGGGTGTCAGTGATCCGGTCGAGAGAATATTTGCGCTGCTCGCCCGTTATCGAAAATCCCTGGTTGATACCGATTGCTTCTATGGGTGTCCCATCGGCAGCCTGGCATTGGAGCTGCACGAGCCGGATCTAGCCGTGCGCGAACGGCTGGCCAAGAATTTCGGCGCCTGGATTGAGGCCATCACGGAATGCTTGGGACAGGCGAAGGCCCGATTACCGAAGGACCTCAACCGCCCAGAGTTGGCGCAATTCGTCCTCACCACCATGGAGGGCGGTGTCATGCAGGCGCGCACCTTCCGCGACGTCGGATACTTCGATGCCGCGGTTCGCCAGCTTCGGCAGTACTTTCAATGCCTCGAGCGGCCGGCCAGGTTGGCCCCGCGCAAGCAACAGACTCAAGCTCAAATCAAAAAACCACGGGAGAAAAACGATGCGTAAATTATTTTGCCTATTTCTGCTTGCCCCAGGTTTCGCGCTCGCCCATCCAGATGCGGGTTACCAGGCGCTAAGCTTTCTCGCCGATCATTGCTGGAAGGGCGCGTTCCCCGGCGGCGGGACCGACGAGCACTGCTTTACGTGGATTTACGATGGCAAATTTCTACGCGACCGACACACCGTGCGCGCAGCAGGCAAGCCGGATGCCCTGGGAGAGTCGATTTATTTTTGGGATTCTGCCGCCAATCGATTGGAGTATCTCTATATTGAAAGCGACGGCGGGTTTAGCCGCGGGCCGGTTTCGATCGAGAACGAGGCACTGGTTTTCCCGGATACAAGTTTCGTTGAGAAGGGCAAGACCATGGTGTATCGCAGCCGCTGGCAACGCAGCGGCGCGACAGCCTACGATGTCGTGACCGAGTTTAAGTCCAAAGAGGGATGGGTCCCTGGATTCAAGGTTCACATGGAGCAGGGTGGGGCGCCCAAAGCAAGCGGAGAACAGCAATGATCAGCCGCCGGCAACTCATCGCAGGCATGGCGGCGGCCGGCCTTGCCAATCAATGGTCCGTTGCGCAAGCGGTGGCCAGCGCGGCCTATCCGCGCTCCCGATACGATCGGGCCATCGTGATCGATGCCCTCGGCGGTCTCGGCGAATTCAATCCCGACGCGCCCGAGGACGCGCCGCTGTCGGCGCGCGCGCTGGCTGATGCGCGCGACTCCGGGGTCATCGTGATAAATCTCACGATCAACGAGGTCGGCAACGGTCCCAATAAGTTCATGGCGGCCGTCAAAAACATTGCCGGAGTTGAGCACGAATTGATGCTGCATCCCGATGCGCTCATGAAAATCTTGAGGGGCCAGGACATCCAGGCGGCAAAGGCGAGCAAACGCTTGGGCATCGTGTACGGCTGCCAAGACACGACCATGCTCGAAGGGGACCTCAAGAATCTGTCGGTATTCAAGGATCTCGGCGTGCGCATCGTTCAGCCCACGTACAATATCCGCAACCTCATGGGCGACGGCTGCATCGAAAAGGCGGACGGCGGCTTGAGCAAAATGGGCTACGACTTCGTCGCTGAGATGAATCGGCTGAAATTGCTGCTCGACTTGAGTCACGCAGGGCCGCGCACCATCGCGGAAGGCATCGCTGCTTCGAAAGCTCCGATGGCCATTACGCACACCGGCTGTCGGGCGCTCGTGGATTTGCCGCGCAACACCCGCGATTCCGAATTGCGCGCATTGGCCGAACGCGGCGGCGTCGTTGGAATCTACTTCATGCCATTCTTACGTGATTCCGGACAGCCGCACGCCGAAGACTTGATCCGCCATATCGAACATGCCGTGAAGACTTGCGGTGAGGATCACGTCGGTTTAGGCACCGACGGATCGATTTCCGGCGTTCCCTTGACCGACGCCTATCGAGCGTACTTTCGCAAAGACGTAGAAGCGCGAAAGAAGGCCGGGTATGGAGCTCCGGGCGAGAGCGCAGACGTACTGACCATCGTGCCGGAATACAACGATCCGCTGCGCTTCGATCGATTGGCGAACGATCTGGCGAATCGCGGGTGGTCCAACACCCGCATCGACAAATTGTTGGGCACGAACTTCGCCCGCCTGTTTGCCGAAGTTTGGGATGCGCCGTAGAATCGCCAGCCCTCCAGGCGTCCGGTACGGCGAAACCCATTTTGCTGCGCATCGACGAGGAGGCAGGACATGGTATCGGTTCCACCAAAACGCAGACCGACGCGCTCGGAGCGGACGTCCTCGCCTTCGTGTTTTGGCGCGCGGGACTGCCTGAGTGGCAACCGACCGAGTGACCGATCCTGATCGCACACCAGTGACTAGCTGATCGCATAGACGTTGCCATCGCTCTGCCAAGGTAAATCACCTCCGCTCGATTGCGGGACAAAACTCGACGTTGGTTTCTGGGCAATCGCCGGAAAAATAGCGCGTGACGCGGATGAGGAGCCGCGATCGGTCCGGGCGCTCCAAGAGAATCTTCGCAATCTCGGCACTTAATTGAGTTCTAGTTTGGTGCCACTCCTAAGAAACTGTTGCCACGCGACGAAATCTTCAGTCGGCGCGCCACACACACTCAAGGAGTCACCATGAATAGTTTCACGCTCATCGCGGTGGGTAATCTCGCCAAGGATCCGGAATTTTCCGTCAAGGGCGACACCAGCTACGCACGGTTTTGCCTGGTCGGCAATGATTACGCGGGCAAAGACGAGCATGGCAACGCGCGCGAGGCGGTTACCAGTATCTGGTTCACTGCATTTGAGAGTCTCGGGGAAGCGATAGCCAAAAACGTGCGCAAGGGCGATCAGCTCATCCTCCAAGCCCAGGTTCGTGCCAACAATTGGACCGATCGGGACGGCGAGAAGCAATACGCCCATTCCTACATCGTACAAAATTTTCGCTTCGGCGCTCCTGGTCGGGCGAAGCGTGAAGAGCTGGCCGCCTGGCACGGCGAGAACGAAATCGGTGCGCTGGAGACGGAGATTTAATATGTCGCAATTCCCGACTCGCGGACTCGCGCGCGTGGCGCTGGCGGTCGCGCTGGTTTCGGTGTTCTGTGCGCCCGATCTGGCGTTGGCGCAAGCCTCGCCGTTCCTTACCGGCGCGAGTGCGCTGCAGACAAATATCCTCGCTTGGCTAACTCCGGTCGCCATAATTTTAGTCATGGTGCTCGGCGGCATGGCGATGGCAAATCGAATGTCGTGGGGGTATTGCCTGTTCGCGATTCTGGGAATAGCCATCGGCTTCGGCGCGCCGCAGATCGTTACCTGGGTTCGCGGAATGTTCGGCGTTTAGGGCAAGACCATGAACGAACGCAACACTGGCCTCACCGCCGACGCCCTCTTCGTTGGCGCGACCCGGCCCTCGATGCGCTGGGGCGTCACTTATTCGGCGCTGCTTTTTAATATGGTTTTCAGTTTGGAGGCATTTCTTCTTTCAAAGAATCTGCTGACCTTGCTGCTGTGTGCGCCGATTCATGGGGTATGCATGCTGCTGTGTGCCCGCGATGCGCGATTCTTCGATCTTGTGCTTTTGTGGGGACGCACCCGATTGCCGGCGCTGTTCGCAAATCTGCGGGTCTGGAAGGCGAGCAGTTACTGTCCGCTGGTGATCGACCTGCCGAATCGCCGCGGCCGGCGAAACCGGGAAAGCTGATCGTGGTGTCATTGCGCCGGCCGTCCGCTTTGCATCGCGAAATCAGCGCCGCGGAAAGGATTCCCTATCTTGCTCATGTAGCGCCATCGATAGTCCGCACGGCGTTAGGCGACTACGTCCAGGCATTTCGCCTGGGCGGCGCAAGCTTCGAAAGCAATGATGACGATGAGCTCAACAATTGGCACGAGCGCTTGAATGTGCTGTGGCGAAATATCGCCAGCCCGAATGTGGCGTTGTGGACTCACGTTTTCCGGCATCGCGCCCGAGTCGATGCCGGCGCGGCGCGGGGCCAGATCGCTCGGGACTTCGCCGATGGCTTGCATGGTAAATATCACCGCCGTCTTGCCAACGAGACGCTCATGCTCAACGAGGTCTACCTGGCGATCGTGCATCGGCCGACTGCCGGAGTGGCGACGAGTCTGGTTTCGAAAGCGCTGGCGCGGGCGCAGCGCGCGGGCTCGAAAATGGTGCTCAATGACGCGCTCGATGCGTGCGAGAAGTTGAGCCAGACACTGCTTGCATCATTGGCCCGCTACGATCCTGAACCGCTCGGCGCCTATCGAGCGGGCAATGTTCCGTGTTCCTCGCTGCTCGAGTACTTCGGATTGCTGGTCAATGGAGAGTGGCAGCGCATGCCGCTGCCTTTTGGCCCCATCAATCGAGCGCTTGCGACCTCGCGCCTGCTATTCGGTACGGAGGCAATTGAATACCGGCCGCCCTGCGGCACACGGGTGGCAGGCATGCTCGGCATCAAGGAGTATCCGACGCCCAGCGCGGTCGGCATGTACAACCGGCTGTTGGCGATGCCGTTTGCATTTGTCGCGACGCAGTCCTTCTCGTTCTTGGCTAAATCGTCCGGCCAGGCGCTGCTGCAGCGTCAATTCAATCGAATGGTGAACGCGGGTGATTTCGCGATTACGCAGGCGGCCGAACTCAAAGACGCGCTCGATGCGCTTACGAGCAATGAATTCGTCATGGGCGACCATCATTTCTCATTGCAGGTCATCGCCGATGCCTCGGACGGTGGCGTGGGCGCGGGCGGCGGCAGCGCCCGGCTCAAGGCGCTCAATGATGCGATCGCGTTGGCGCGCAGCTGTCTCGCCGATACCGGCATGCTGGTGGCGCGCGAGGACTTGGCCTTGGAAGCCGCCTTTTGGGCGCAGCTCCCGGGAAATTTCCCTTTCCGGCCGCGCAAGGCGCCGATTACGTCTCGAAACTTCGCCGCGATGGCGCCGTTTCACAACTACCCCATCGGGCGCGCACACGGGAATCACTGGGGGGATGCGCTCAGCATGTTTGTCACCAGCGCCCACTCGCCCTATTACTTCTCGCTGCACGCCAGCGACCCTGGCGACCCCGACGGCGGCAGTCGCAAAGACACGGGCCACACGCTGATCTGCGGCCCCACCGGGTCGGGGAAAACCGTGTTTATCGGCTTCCTCATTGCCATGCTCAGCCGACAGGGAGCCACGCAAGTCATCTTCGACAAGGATTGCGGGCTCGAGATTCTTGTGCGGGCGCTGGCGGGCGATTATCTGCCCCTGAAGAATGGAATCCCCACGGGTTTCAATCCGCTGCAGCTGCCAACCACGCCGGCCAACATTGAATTTCTGAAGGTCTGGTTGCGTGAGCTGGCGCGCGGAGAATCGGGTTCGCCGCCGGAATCGCGCGCGGTCCGACAGGCGGCCGATTTGGATCAAGCGTTGCGTGGCACGTTATCGCTCGAACCGGCAGCTCGGCGTCTTTCGCGGCTGGTGGAATTTCTCGACCCGACCGATCCCGAAGGCCTGCATGCCAGGCTAGCGCGCTGGTGCGAATCGCACCGCGGCGACTACGCGTGGGTATTCGACAATGCGTGCGATAGCGTCGTCGCGCGGTTGTCGGGAGCGGCGTTGATCGGCTTTGATGTGACGGAATTTCTCGATCACAGCCTGACTCGCGCGCCCATTAGCTTGTACCTGTTCCATTTGGTGCGCCAGCTCCTGGATGGGCGCAGATTCGTCTGCTGGATGGACGAGTTCTGGCGCTTGCTCGCCGATCGGGCCTTCGAAAATTTTGCCAAAGACGGCCCCAAGACCTGGCGAAAACTCAACGCCGTGATGTGCCTCGCGACGCAAAGTCCGAGCGATGTTCTGGATAGCCCCATCAGCCGCACCCTGGTGGAGCAAACACCAACCAAGGTTTTCTTTCCGAATGCCGATGCCGATCTTGTGGAGTACACGCGGGGCTTCGGACTCACGGAGCGGGAATTCAGGCTGATCAAAGAACAATTGGAACCCGGTTCGCGCATGTTCTTGATCAAGCAGGCGCATCACAGCGTGGTGTGCCAGCTCGATTTGAAGGGTTTTGACGGCGAATTGGCCGTGATTTCCGGCCGCGCTCACCAAGTTCAGCGCATGCAACGGATCATCTCCGCGAGCGGGGCGGATCCGAAGGCGTGGCTGCCGCAGTTTCTGGCCGAACACACTCAATGAAAGGAGAAGCCTATGCGAAGTCCAAAGATTCGAATGCTTGCCGCCTGCTGCATCGCTTCGCTCGCGGCGGCGCCCGCGGCATGGGCGCAATGGGCGGTCGTTGACGCGCCGGCCATCGTGCAGCTCATTCAAGAGGTACAGACCACGGCCCAACAGCTACAGACCGCTAAAGATCAGTTGCTGCAGGCGAAGCAGGCTCTGCAAACCATGACGGGCGATCGCGGCATGGAACAACTTCTTAGTGGAACTGTGCGCAACTACTTGCCCTCGAACTGGAACCAGGTCACGGGTGCACTGCAAGGATCAGGCGGTTTCAGTGCTCTGTCGGCCGATGTTCAAGGCATCATCACGGCCAATGCCGTCTTATCGCCGCAACGTCTGGCGACTCTGTCACCCAGCGGGCAGCAGCTCATTCAAAACTCACGCCAGTGGAGCGCCATGCAGCAGGCGCTGTCGCATCAGGCCTTGGCGAACGCAAGCAATCGTTTTGCGGCCATTCAAACGCTGATAGCGGCGATCTCCTCCGCCACGGATCAGAAGGGCATTCTAGATCTGCAGGCGAGGATCAGCGCGGAGCTCGGCATGCTGCAGAACGAGCAAACCAAGCTACAGATTCTCAATCAGGCCACTCAAGCACAGGAGTCATCGCTGCGTCAGCTAGGCAGGGAGCAGGTCATCGATGCGCATGGTCCCTTCGTCGCGCGTTTTCAGCCGACGCCGTAAACAGCAATGGGATTCTTCGCAACGTTTTGGTCGTGGCTGAATGGTCAGCTTGCCGCCTACATCGGCGACAATACCTCGCGTCTTGCGGGCGCAATGGAGCCGGCGGTGCTGACGCTCGCGACCATCTACGTGATGGCGTGGGGCTATCTGCATCTCACGGGGAAAATTGCCGAGCCATTCGAAGCCGGCCTCAAGCGCGTCGCCATGATTGCGCTAATCCTGGGTGTGGGTCTGCGCCTTTGGCTCTATAACACGGTGATTGTCGATACCTTCTACAACGCGCCGTCGCAACTCGCCGCCGCCATGGTCGGCGCAAGCGATCCCGTAGGAACCATCGACGCCATTTGGGACAGTGGCGGAGCAGTTGCGGGAAACCTTTGGGATAAGGGCGGCCTGTTATCGGGCGATTTCGGCTTCTACCTCGCCGGCGCCGTCGTCTGGTGCTTAATTGGCGTCCTATGCGTCTACGCGATGTTTTTGATTGCACTTTCGAGCATTGCGCTCGCCGTGCTGCTAGCGTTGGGGCCGCTTTTCTTCGCTCTGCTGTTCTTCGATGCAACGCGTCGATTTTTTACGGCCTGGATTGCGCAGTTGACCAATTACGGGCTCATTACCGTGCTCACCGTGATGGTGGCTGCGCTGCTGCTCCGCATCGTTCAATCCTATGCCGCACAGACAGCAGCCAGAGGCACCGCGATTTTGACGGTGGACGCCCTGAACATGATGTTGATCGCGCTTCTGGTGTTTCTCGTCCTGCGCCAGGTGATGCCGATAGCCTCCGGATTGGCCGGCGGTAGCTCGCTCAATTCCTTCGGCGTGGCGAGCCGCGGATTTTCCTGGGCCGCCAGAACCGCAGCACGCCGGGCGACGCCGGTCATCGACCAGGCCGCGTCAGTCGCCGTGGGCACCGTGGGTTACGGGGTACAGCTTACCGGCCAGACGATGCGCAACGTTGCCGGTAGAACCGGCGCCGGCATTCAATCGCTCGCGCGCAGTTGGCGCGATCGGCATCGATAGCAACTCACATCAGGAGAGCAACTATGCGTCTCATTATATTGTTGGCACTTGCGCTTTGCGCATGTTCCTCACCGCAAATGCGTTGCGATAAACACCTTCAACCCATCAACGTGCTAGCGGCGAAACCGCCGTTGGCCCTCGCCGGGACTCCACCGTGATCGCCGCATCGGATGCCGAGGCCTATTTCGAGGCGGCGGAAAGCTGGGACGCGGACCGTGTCGCGCAGTTTCGACGCAATACCCGGATCGCCTGGCGGGTCGCAGGGGCAGGTTGGTTGTGCGCCGTCGCCAGCGCTGCGGCGCTGCTGCTGCTTATGCCTTTGAAGGAAGTCGTGCCGTACTTGGTGCGAGTTGATGGCAGCACCGGCATCGTCGATGTGGTGCCGGTACTTGTCGGCCGCGCGACACCCGAAGAAGCAGTCACCCGATATTTTCTGACGCACTACGTCAGCGTGTGCGAGCGCTTCAACTTCTCCACTGCCGAAAGCGACTACGAGGAGTGCGGCGCCTTTCACTCGGCACAACGCAATCAGGCGTGGTATGCCTTGTGGACCGCGACCAATCCAAATTCGCCCTTGAACTTGCACAAGGATGGCAGCAGCGTGCGCGTGCAGGTCAGTTCGGTCAGCTTCTTTACGCGCGCGAGCGGATGGTCGGACTTGGCCCAGGTGCGCTACCTCAAGGCGGTTCGCCAGGGGCCAGGTGCCGAGGAAAGCTATAGCCACTGGGTCGCAACCATTCAATACGCCTACGCCGAGGCCGCAAAGGATCCGAAGACACGCCGCTGGAATCCACTGGGCTTCAAGATTCTCGATTTCCGCACGGAACCCGAAGTTATTACCGAGTCAGCACGATGAGTACGCCAGCGTCTTATCTAAGCCCTCTCCTCTTAATAGCGTTGCTGGCAGCCCTTACCCAGAACTCTGCCTGGGCCGAAACGACGCCCGCGAGAGGCAGCGTCGATAGCCGTATTCGAGTCGCTGCTTACAATAGTGCCGAGGTCTACAAACTGCGTGGACTCGTCGGCTACCAAATCGATTTGGAGTTTGAGCCCGGCGAGACCTTCGTGGGCTTGGGTGCCGGGGATATGGAAGGCTTGTCGTTCGTCGGTCAGGAAAATCATCTATTCCTGAAACCGAAAGCATCAAGGGTCGCGACCAATCTTACGGTGCTCACGAACCGCCGCCACTATCACATCGACTATACGGCCGTGGCGCAGCGGCGGAACGAAGACGACGTCATCTATTCGTTGCGATTCACATATGCAGAGACGCCTGCCAGCCTCGCCGCAGCAGCCGCGGCCAAGCGCGTTGACTCGCAGCTCGAGAACGCCTCGAGCCATCGACCTCACAATATCGACTACTGGTATTGCGGTGAGCCCGCGCTGCGGCCGATCGGCGCTTCGGACGATGGCGTGCACACTCGCCTGACCTTTGCGGCAAATGCGGATTTGCCCGTGATTTTTGTGCGAAATGCCGACGACTCCGAGTCGCTGCTGAATTTCAGCCTGGATGCAGGCGACGTCATCATCCATCGCGTGGCGCAGCGTTTCATTCTGCGCCGCGGAAATCTCACCGGCTGCGTCGTTAACCGTGGATATGCCGGCGGCGGCAAACGGTTGGAATCCGGCACTGTGGCGCCAGACGTCGAACGCCGAGTTCAAGGAGGCGGTGTCCCATGAAGGATCAGGAATCCGAAGACAGTTCGGTGCGCGGCGAGCGCGGCAGCGCGACCCTGGCTCACGCGCCCTCGGTGCAGTCGCGCGTCAGCAATCTTCTCGCCATCGGCTTGATGAGCATTCTCGGCTTGGGAATGCTCACGTGGTACTACGCGAACGCCTTGACGCGTCAGAGTCATGCCCGAGAAAGCGCCAAAGTTTCGTCGATGAAGCGGGCGCAGAGTGGGGACATGCCTCTGCCGAGCCTGGGTAGGATCGACCCGCCCGCCGCCGAGAAGCCGCCGCAGGATCTGGCCCCGCAAGCGGCTGCAATGTTGGCCACGCCGCTTCATGAAATTCCTTTGGAGACCGCACCGGCCGCCACTGCATATGGTGCACCTCCGGTAAAAACCCCGGCGCAACTCACTCTAGAGCGCCAGTTGTCGGGGACTGTTTTCTCCCAGAGCTCGTTGCCGACGGCGCCCGCCGCCGGCACGATGCCGTCCGCCTCGGTCCAGGAGCCGGGCGAGCTGAATGCGCTGTTGCGGCCAAGCGTCACGACTGCGGTTCGCGCCCAGGTGTTGCCCACGCAGCGTTTGCTCCTGCCCAAGGGCGCGTTTCTCGACTGCACATTGGAAACGGCCATCGATTCCACGTTGCCCGGCATGACCACGTGCGTCATGGCAACCGACACCTTCGGTGTTGACGGTGAAGTCGTGCTGTTGGAGCGCGGCACCAAGCTCGTCGGCGAGACTCGCGGCCAAGTACAGCAAGGCTCGGCGCGAGTCTTCGTGTTGTGGAACGAGGCACGCACGCCCACGGGCGTCATTGTGCCGCTGGCATCGCCGGGGGCGGATGAATTGGGACGCGCGGGTCTTCCTGGAAATGTCGATCGTCATTTCTGGGAGCGTTTTGGCGCGGCCATGCTGGTTTCGGTGATCGACGGTGCCATTCAAACTGCAGTTCAGTCTACCCGCGGCAACAGTGGCACGGTCATCGTCAATCCTTCCTCGACGCAGGATGTCATGACCGAAGTATTGAAGGGCACGATCAACATCCCGCCGACTGTCGTGAAGCATCAAGGCGATCGGATACAAGTGCTTGTCGCGCGCGATTTGGATTTCAGGTCAGTCTATGAACTCAAGTCCCTCGCCGCCGGCCGCTAGCTCGGGCGCCGACGCGTCGGCACTCGCATTGACTCTGCGAGCGTTGCGGCCATATCTGCGCGACGATGTGATGGAGCTGTGTATCAATCAGCCGCACGAAGCGTTTCTGGAGACATCGGCCGGCTGGCGCCGCGAACAATTGGGATTCGCCGACTTTGATTGGTGCAGCCGGTTGGCAAAGTTGATCGCCAATTCCACTCAGCAGCGGATCGACTCGGCCTCGCCGCTGTTGTCGGCCTCGCTGCCCACGGGAGAGCGCGTGCAGATCGTCATGCCGCCGGCCACTACAGCGGGTTGCGTGGCCATCGCCATCCGCCGGCCGGCGGAAAAGGTCTGGAGCATCGCTGAGTTGGCAAGCCGTGGGATTTTTCGGCGTGCCACACCCGCCGGAAAAATGCTCGACGCCGTTGAACAGGAACTCCTTGTGCTGCTGGAAGGTCGCGATTTCGAGGCGTTCATGCGTCTCGCGGTGCGCAGCCGCAAGAACATCGTGGTCTCTGGGCCAACCGGGTCCGGCAAGACCACCTGGACCAAAGCGTTGATTCGCGAGATCCCGAGAGACGAGAGGCTCGTGACCATCGAGGATGCAAAGGAGCTGGTGCTCGATCGGCATCCTAACCATGTGCGCCTGTTTTATTCAAAAGACGACCAAGGAATGGCGCGTGTCACGCCCAAGCAGCTCTTGGAATCTTGCCTGCGGATGAAGCCTGACCGAATTCTATTGGCGGAATTGCGTGCCGAAGAAGCGTTTGACTACCTGCGCAACGTCAATTCCGGGCATCCCGGGTCGATCACCAGTGTGCACGCAACCAGCGCCGAACTAGCGTTCGAGCAACTGATGCTGTTGGTCAAGCAGAATCAGGGCGGCCGCGAGCTCGCGCGCAGTGACATCAAGAGTCTGCTCTATCTGCTGGTCGATATCGTCATTCAGTTCGGCGTCGAGCGTCACGAGCGATTCATCAAGGAAATCTGGTACCAGCCGGAGCGCAAGCGAGCATGACGGACAATGCATGACTGACCACGCCGCCACACTCGACGATGCGACGATGAACGTGGGCCTGCTCATGGAGAGCGCGCAAGCCCACCAGAAATTAGCCGAAGGTCAGTTGGAGAGGTTGCGCGCCCACACGCAAGACCTCGACAGCGTGGTTCGCGACGAGATCCGGCGCACGCTCGTGGAGGAGTTGCGGGCGCTTACCGCGGAAACGACGCGCGCCACCCGCGCGCTGGAAAAGATGAGGGGTGCCAGTGCGCTGCGCGGCGCCGGCTGGAGTCTCGCGGCCGCGCTTCTCTGCACTCTGGTCCCGATCGGCGTCGCACGTTGGGCCCTACCATCAGCCGCCGAAATCGTCACTTTGCGCTCGCGACGCGATGAGCTTGCGGCAAATCTCGCAAAGCTCGAGCAGCAAGGGGGCCGTATCGATTGGCGCCGCTGCGGAGACGCTCGGCGCCTATGTGTCCGCGTGGACCGCCAGGCACCTACCTATGGCGACAAGGCCGACTACTTCGTGATTGAAGGGTATTAATATAATGAATCCCGTGGTGCTGACGGCCGTATTCACCTTGAGTGTCGCGTTGGGCGCGCGGCTGTTTACACGGGGCGTCCGGAGCGGGCGCGAGCTTCACAAACGAGGCGTGTTGATCGCCGATGGGACGCCGATGCAACGCCGCAGCGCGCGCCGCAAGAGGTCACACTCGGAATTGCTCACACTCGCTGGCGTCGCAATTCCGTCGGGCGACGAATGCAAACACTTCAAATTGATCGGCACGACTGGTACCGGCAAGACCACAGCGATTCAAGAATTGCTGGGGTCCGCAATAGCGCGCGGCGATCGGGCGGTATTTGCCGATCCTGACGCAGGCTATCTGGGGCACTTCTACAAGCGCTTTCGCGGCGACATCGTTCTGAATCCGTTCGAGGAACACTCGGCAAAGTGGGATCTATTTGCGGAAATTGAAAGCAGTTTCGACGTCGATCAGTTGGTGAACGGACTGATTCCAAATTGCGATGATGCTTCCGCGCAGGAGTGGCGCGGCTATGCCCGCACATTTCTGGCCGCGGTCATTCGCCGCTGCCGTTTTTCTGGCGCCGCCCACCCCGGCGATTTGTGGCACCTGCTCATGGTTGCTTCGGCGGAGGAACTTCGTCCCGTTGTAGCGGGGACACCCGCGCAACCCTTTCTTGATCCCGACAATGCCAGAATGTTTGGATCGATTCGCTCCGTAGCCGGCTCCGCGATGGCCGCATACGAGTATGTGCAGAACCAACGCGCGACGCTCTTTTCCGTGCGCGAATGGGTCAAAGATCGAGCTCATCCTGGCATGCTGTTCATTCCCTATCGCGCCGGCCAAATCGCCGCATTGCGCTCGATGATCGCCACATGGATGCACCTCGCCATATTCGAGGCCATGAGCCAGCCCCAGGGCCGCGATCAGAGGCTCTGGTTTGTCGTCGATGAACTCGATGCGTTGGGCGCGATTCACGGCTTGAAGGATGCACTGGCCCGGCTGCGGAAATTCGGCGGCCGCTGTGTCCTCGGTTTTCAATCGGCATCCCAAGTATCTAGTACCTATGGGGGAGAGGCCCAGACACTGGTAGAAAATTGCGGCAATAGCTTGATTTTGCGCTGTTCAGCCAGCGAAAACGGCGGCACTTCGCAATTTGCCTCGCGACTGATCGGCGAGCGCGAGGTCTTGAGAAGACAGATTTCGCGCGGCAAGGATCGCGATTCCGCCTTCTTTAGCCGCGGCGCGCGCCGCTCGCGCAGCATCACCGATCATCACGTCACAGAAACGGCAGTTTTGGCCTCCGAGCTCGAGCAACTTCCTGACCTATGCGGATATCTGAAAACCGCATCTTCCGCAACCTGGTGGAAGGTCAACCTCCCGAGGCATTAGCGAGCGATGCAGTTAACCGATGCGAACGTCCGCTCATCCAGCTATTTCATAGCGGAGACCCGGGTGCGATGCGCGCGATGCGGCGAGCCCTGCCGCGTTCTCGCGATAGGCCTGCCGCCCAATCATGAAACTCTGGTTGAAGACGAATGGCAGATGGTCGACGCAAATGCCTTCATTTTTCATTTCGCTGCACTACCGGACGCTGTAAGCCGGCATCTGTTCGAGCAGTCGGCGAACTTTCGTCAAACCCGCGGCGATGACCCATCGGAATCCTCTTGGGCGAATCACTGCCCACATTGTGCGGCTGTGTTCAGCGACGATGAGCTGCACTGCGAGCCGGGCGGCTTCATGCCGAGCGATGCCCTCGAGGCGCAGGCAATTTCGCTGACAAAAGTAGAGCGGGATTTCAGCGCCGTCGCGGCCGGTTATGCGCTCGAGCCGGAATTCTTCGCTTGGATGCGTGTGCTCTAGCGCAAGTGGCGATCTATTTTCTCAACCTGAAGACTCTTGGGCGGGCGACCGGCAGCAGCGCGGTGAGCGCAGCCGCCTACCGCGCCGGGGAGCGCATCCGCGACGAGCGCACCGGCAGGACCTACGATCATTCCGGCCGCCAGGGTGTCCTGCATAAGGAAATCATGCTGCCCAATCAATTCGCGGCCGAGAAGATGTCTTGGGCGAAGGACCGCGGCAATTTATGGAATACCGCGGATAACGCCGAGGTGCGAAAGGACGCCCGCGTCGCGCGCGAGTATTTGGTCTCGTTGCCGCCTGAACTATCGCCGCAGGCACGAATCAACTTGGTCAAGGGATTTTCCCGGGAATTGGTCGAGCGCTATCGATTCGCGCTCGACATCGCCATTCATGCGCCACGGGATTATCCGGGCAGCGACCCGCGCAATTTCCACGCGCATCTGCTCGCGACCACCCGCGAGGTGACGCGCACGGGATTGGGCGCCAAGACCGCCCTCGAGTGGAGCGATACACACCGGCGGCAGGCCGGCCTCGGGCCGGCCGTCGGCGAGTTGCTGTACGTACGCGAGCATTGGGCGATGGCCGCCAATGCCGCGCTGGAACAAGAGCACGTCAACGCGCGCATCGACCATCGCACGCTGAAGGCCCAGGGAATTGATCGCGAGCCTAAGCCTCACATTCCGCATGCCGCATTCGAAATGGAAAGGCGCGGACATCGCAGCGTCGTGGCAGAACGCATCCGCGCGGACTACCAGGCGAGGGTCGAGGCACGACTTCAGCGCGCGGCACAACAGGAGCAAGCGCTCGCCGCACCAAAAAGCTTCGTGGCGAGGGCAAAGGAGTTTGCGCACAGGTTGCTTCAGTATCGACAGCCGCAAACCGAACAACCGGCAAAGGAATCCATTCGGAGGGGGCTAAGCGCTGGACAGGCGAGGGAAGTACAGCCAAAGAGCCGCGAAGGGGTAGAAAGGGAGTCTGCGCAGAGCCGAGTTCAATATCGACAGCCCCAGAAGGAGGCGCACTCAAAAAGGCCGCAGGACCCGGCGATCGAGTCTGCGCTCAGGTGGAAGGCCAAGTATGGGAATGCGCAGCACAAGAGCCCAGATGAAATGGCAATGGAGTCTGCGCTCAGGTGGAAGGCTAAGTACGATCAGGCGCAGCACAAGAGCCCAGACGAATTGGCAATGGAGTCTGCGCTCAGGTGGAAGGCTAAGTATGGGCAGGACGTGGCTAAGGTGCAGGCAAAGGATCGGACACACGAGCGGGAGCAAACTGAGCTGATTCCCAGTTCGGCCAGCCGCACGCGAGGGAGAGATTTCGATCTTTCGTTATGATCCCGCGCATCGCCTACGCCTCTTGCTACGTTTATTCGCCAGCCGGCGATGGCGCGATTTGCGCTCGATCTCGCATGCTGCGGGCGTTGCTGAAGGAGGGCGACGCACGCTTTATGATCAAGTACGCCGCGCGTGCCCGCGAGCAGATGCAGCCGGCCTCGGCGCTCGCCGGCTTTTTCCGCTCCGGCGACGTGCTGGTGCCCGTGCCCCGATGCACGCCTAAGGTGGGAGGCACCTGGGCTGCGGCAGAGCTCGCATGTGCACTCGTCCAAGAAGGCGTAGGCAGTGCGATATGGCCCGGATTGCGCAGAGTCTCCGCCGTGAGCAAATCGGCAACCTGCGCGAAAGGTTGGCGGCCGAGCGTCGCGCGGCACTACGACTCGTTTCGACTGGAGCCATTCAACTTTCCCCCAGAAAGCGTGGTTATCATCGATGATGTGATTACCAGGGGTAGAACCTTTTTGGCCGCGGCGGCTCGCGTCCGCGAAGCACTCCCAGACGCGCAGATTCGCGCATTCGCGTTGCTGAGAACGCTTGGGTTTGCTCCGGGCATCCAGAAATTGCTCGAGCCCTGCAGAGGAGAGATTCGCTGGATACACGGCGATGCGCGGCGCACCCCCTGAAACCCAGACAAGCAGGGCCTGCCCTATAATGCGCAAAGATTGCGCATCGACGCTAAAACTCCGCCTGCCAGCCGTCCGCTCAAGGAGCTGGCGCAGCCCGACCTCGCCCTGCGGTTGAAGCGCGCATTTGCCGCGGCCGACGGCTTGACCGGCGCTCATTGCATTCATGAACTATGGATGCGCGGAGCAGTGTCCGTTAACATTGAGGGGGCGCTCGAGCAGCTGTGGGCAAGCGCGGCGGCCTCCATTCCAGAATGGCTGCCGATGCGCTATATCGACTGGTTGCCCGCGGCCTACGAAACCTCGCTGAAGTTTAAATCCTCTGCCAAGGGACGATCGAATATCTACTTGGTGCTGTTGGATTTCAGGGATCGCGATGGATCGTATGGCGTTTACGTCGGCATGAGCAAGTACAGCCCGGCGCAGCGTTTCGATCAGCACAAGGCAGGTATTCGCGCGGCGGGCAGCGTGTTGAAACGAGGCATCGAAGTGCTCACGGGACCGACTATGCATTTGCAATACATCAAGCGCAGCGAGGCTGCACGCATCGAAGCCGAACTGGCTGAGGCTCTAGCCTCGGCCGGATTGCAAGTTAAGGGCGGCCACTGATGATACTCATCGGCATGTTCGATTCGCCGTTCGTGCGCCGCGTCGCCGTCAGTATGAATTTGCTAAAAGTACCTTTTGAGCATCGCAACTGGTCGGTGGGCAAGGATTTCGAGCTGATTCGTCAGTTCAATCCCCTGGGCCGAGTCCCCGTCCTAGTGCAGCCGGACGGCGATACGCTGATCGAGTCCGCCGCAATACTGGATTTTCTCGATGAAGCGGCGGGCCCCGAGCGCGCGTTGCTGCCTCGCTCAGGCGAGCTTCGGCGCGAAGCGTTGCGCATCATCGCTATGGCCATCGGCGGCGCAGAGAAGGGAGTGACACAAGTGTATGAAACGGCATTCCGGCCGCCCGAGAAACGCTACCGGCCCTGGGTCGAGCGCTGCCATACCCAAACGCATGCGGCACTGGCGGAACTCGACCGGCTCTGCCAGGTGCGCGGCGACGAGTGGCTGATAGGCAATCGAATGACTCAGGCGGACATTACAGCCACCTGCGTCTACACCTTCTTGAGCGATGCGCTGGGTATCAATCGGGGAACCGTTGTATACCCCGCGTTGGGCGCCCTGGCGGCACGATGCGAAGCCCTTCCTGAATTTCTATTGTCCAAAGCTGATTGGTTCGCGCCCGGTAATCCCTAGAGGAGCCGTGCGGGCACTTAACGCTCGCGGCCACGCGGAATACTCCGACAGGCTCCAAAGGGCTACAATCGTCGCATGGTCGTGGTTCACCATCTCAACAACTCCCGGTCACAGCGGGTGTTGTGGTTGCTCGAGGAACTCGGCGTACCCTATGAAGTGAAGCGCTATGAACGCGACGCCAAGACCATGCTGGCGCCGCCTTCCTTGTTAGCGATTCACCCGCTTGGGAAGTCGCCGGTGATTGTCGACGGCGATGTCACAGTCGCCGAGTCCGGCGCGATCATCGAATACCTGGTGGGAAAATACGGCGATGGACGCTTGATGCCTCCTGCGGGCACGGCACAGCGTCTACGATATACCTACTGGTTGCACTATGCGGAAGGCTCTGCGATGACGCCGTTGCTGCTCAAATTGGTATTCGATCGTGTTGCCACGAATCCTGCGCCTTGGCCCATCAGCGCGATTGCTCGGCGCATCGCCGGGACCGTGACCAATGCCTTTATTGCGCCGAACTTAAAGCGCCATTTTGACTTCATCGAGGCCGAGCTGAATTCGCACACCTGGTTTGCCGGGGAACAATTCACGGCCGCCGATGTGCAGATGAGTTTTCCATTGGAAATCGCCGTGCAACGAGCCGGACTGAATACCAGCCGCCCGAAATGTAGCGCTTTTCTCGAGCGGATTCACGCGCGCGACGCCTATAAGCGCGCGCTGGAACGAGGCGGGAAGTACGACTACTAGCTCTGGGCCTGTCTTCTTAAATTTTGCTGTTCAGA
>Ga0302325_10009529_pt1 | contig 21174 bp, 16 predicted proteins | sample Palsa_T0_2_FD_201948 | JGI IMG/M metagenome (GOLD analysis project Ga0302325, IMG submission 201948) | Peat permafrost microbial communities from Stordalen Mire near Abisko, Sweden - Palsa_T0_2 | ecosystem: Environmental > Terrestrial > Soil > Palsa > Peat permafrost | place: Sweden: Abisko...
GCCTATCACAGTACGCGGCCGGATTCTTGGCCGTCGAACCGGAAGTCGATTATCATGGACCTTAGATGGCCGAAAGCGGCATTTGGCGGGACCCGTATGACAACGATCCGGCCGTAATTTACGCGCTGGATGAGGATCTGCGATTCGTCCGGTGCAATGCGGCATGGGATCGCTTTGCGCGTGAGAACGGCGCCCACGAATTAACCGGCGCGAGAGTGCTGGGCCGCTGCATCATGGACTTCACGCCGCACGCTCTTCGCAATTTCTACCGCACCGCTTATGACTCCGTGCGAAGCTTTCAGCGCCAGTGGTGGCATATCTACGCATGCTCGTCGCCCGATTTGTCCAGGTCGATCCAGATGCGCATTCTGCCGGCTGGGACCGATGGCATTCTTGTGGTCAACACTCTGATCCGCGAAGAGCCGCACGACGAGCGCGTCCGAGCGCGAGTGGAACAGTATACCGATGCCGAGGGAACGGCCACCATGTGCGCCCATTGCCGCCGCGCGGAGCATCTCTCCCAGCCAGGCAGGTGGGACTGGGTTCCATCGCTGCTGCTTTCAAGCGGAACTTTAGTCAAGCCGGGCCTCTGCCAATTCTGTTTCGCCTATCACTACCCGCCGCGGCCCTGAGCGCGCACTTACTCCTCGAAGTACCGCTTCAAATCCTCCGTCCGAAAGCAATGCGCGAGCGCGGTGTCGCGCGAGATGCGTCCGGCGCGCACCATTTCCGCCAGCGATTGTTCCATGCTGATCATGCCTTCGGCGCGGCCGGTGCTGATCGCGGTATAGAGCTGGTGGTCTTCTCCGCGGCGGATCAAGTTTCGCACCGCGTGTGTGGCCAGCATCGTCTCCACCGCCGGATAGCGGCCGTTGTCCCCGACACCCGGGAGCAACTGCTGGGCGACGATCGCCAGCAGCGCCAGAGAAAGCTGCTGCCGAATTTGCGGCTGGTTTCCCGCCGGGAACGAATCCAGGATGCGCGAGACGGATTGCGACGCGTCGTTGGTGTGCAGCGTGGACAGCACTAGGTGACCGGTCTCGGCCGCGGTCAGCACCGTCCCGATGGTTTCGGCGTCCCGCATCTCGCCCACTTGAATCACGTCCGGATTCTGCCGCAGGATGCTTCGCAAGGAGCCCGCGAAATCGCGCGCGTCCCCGCCCACTTCGATCTGTTCGACAATCGAGTTCCGGTTGACGTGGACGTATTCCACCGGGTCCTCGATGGTCACGATATGGCTGCGCCGCTGGCTGTTGATCAGATCCACCAGCGCGGCCAAGGTCGAGCTCTTGCCGCAGCCGGTCGGGCCGGTAACCAGGATCAATCCCTGCCTCGCTTCCGCGAGCCGTTTCAGCGTGGGCGGCAGATGCAACGACTCGAGCGACGGGATCCGCTCCGGAAGCAGCCGAAGACTCCCCGCCAACGTGCCTCGCTGGTGGTGCAGGTTGGCGCGGAAGCGTCCGATGCCCGGCCGGGCGAAACATAAATCGACGGATTTGTTGTCTTGCAGTTCCTGGTATTGCGCGGTCCCGAGCAGCGGCAGCAGCAGGCTGCGCGTATCTTCCGCCGTCAGAATAGGTCCGGCGGCCGCCGTCAACGCGCCGTTTACGCGTAACGTTACCGGAGCCTGCGCGATGATCAGCACATCGGAAGCTCCCCGCCGCGCCGCGTGAACCAGCAGTTGATCGAGCGACGCCGTCGTGCCGCCCGTTTCCGGACGCGGCGCGCGCGCTCCAGGCACAGCCCGGTTCAGGTCCGCGACAATTTGGGAAAGCTCGTCGTCGTAGGCGGGCACGCTCTTAAGATTATGACGCTTCCAAGACTCTTTCCGTTGATGCGGCGATGCGGCGCCGGATGTCAGGCCAACGTTTCGCGCAGGCTGGAGCACCGAGCCTTGAATTCCGTCAAGCGCCGCTCCGACTCCGGGATCAGCGCGAACCTCCGGGCGATCTCCCGCGCGCCGGCCTCATGCAGTTCCAAGTCGAGCTGATTCAGCCGAACCAGTTCCTGGAACAAGTCGGGGCCCCAGATATTCCGGAGCCGGTCGTCCTGCGTCGAGAGTTCCTGCGCCGCCGGATCGCTCACATTCCGCGCGACATACTCCAAACTCAGTCCCGGAAAAGCCGGCCGCAAAAAATATTCCGCAACCACCAGGCTTTCGTCGAACATTTCGATCAGGCCCGGCATCGACATCCGCTGCATCGTTTGGATCGCTCGTCCCAGATCGTCGCGGTCCGCCGGCCGCCGGAAGACTCCCCCGTTGGCCAGTTGCTGCACTTGGACTTCGCTCACCATATTCGGTGATTGGTCCACTAACCATTTCACGAACGACCGCGAATCGCGCTCGTTCGCCATCCGCGAGAGAACGTCGTCCGAATTCATGCGCCGGAAGTGGGTGTAGGACGAATGGATCCGCGCCAAAGGATGCCGCAAGAACCAGCAGTCGAAGAGGACCGCGTGCCTGGTGACGGGAAGCGGATAGCGGAGATGATGGCTCGACACGGCCGCGATCTCGGGATGCTGCCTTAAAAACGCCGCCAGATGTCTTCCATCCAGGGTGGAATCGCGATCGAGGCCGTGCAGCGTGGCAAACCGGTCGCGAAACTCCCGTTCCAGAATGGATTCGAGCGTCGTGCCGCCGTTCTTGAACAAATGATAATGGACCAGGACGAACCGGGCTTCCGGATGGGTTATCACATAGTCATGCGACATCGGTTCTATTTGAGTCTACTGCCGGAGCGTTCCGCCGCGGAAGTCCTCGGTCAAAGTGCCGTGGATGGAAGTTAGGATCACCGCGTCGGTGACCACCAACCCGAGTTCGCGATTTTTCTCCAGCGACGCGTCCGAGAAGTTCTCCGAACCGACGAAGCCGCTCGCCGTGGGCGTGCCGTAATCGGCCAGAATCACCTTGGCGTGGATGTAGGGTGTGGCATCGGAAGAATACGTGCTGATCTGCGCGCCCGCTGCGGCAAGCTTGCTGAAATTACCGGCGTAGGAGCTATCGTAGGTCATCACCACCTGAACCTGGACGCCGGAACGGGCCGCGCTCTCGAGCGCGCCGACGATTGCCGCATCGCTCATCTCTTCGTTTTCGATCAGCAGGCTGCTCCTGGCCGAGCGAATCAGATTGACCAATGCCGTGTTCGATTGCTTCGGACTCCAAACCAGACCGTCCGCCGCGGGAGTGCCTATTGCGGCGCCGCTAAAATCGGCCTCGAACACCTGCTCGATGGCGGCAACGTCGTTCGGATCGGTGTCGAGAACCGCGAAATCGCGGGTGGTCGAATAGTATCGCGAAGTGAGGTTGAGCGTCATGATCGCCGCGATCGCGCCATCCACAACGATGCTCTTCTGATGCGTGGCCGCGTATTTCCTCGGCGCCCACACCACTTTGACGCCGCGTTGCTCGAGATAGTTGTACGCCGACTGGTTGTTGCTTCGCTCCAGGTTCTGATCGAGAATCACCCGTACGCTAACTCCGTTTTCCGCCGCTTCGCCGAGGAGCTGCTCGGCGATCGGATCCGCCAGCTCGTACAGGGTCACGTCTATCGTCCGCTTAGCCTGGCTGATGAGATCGTAGATCGGCGAGAGCCCTTGATCGGGCTCGGTCACCAGCGTATGCGCAGCCGCACCGGCCCCGACGGCGCCGAGAATCATTGCAGCAAGAAATCGATACGACACAAGTCCTTCTGCAATACACTTCGGCCAGACCGGGCGAAGTCTTATCCAAACGCCGGCGGCTACTGCGAAGCGACCGGCATCGTCGTCGCATTTGCCGCCGTACCGTTCTGTGTCACCGCTACCGCCAAGTTACCGGACCGGGCGTTCGCCGGAACGGTAAAGTCGATCTGATACAAGCCGATCCCTCCGGGCGTCAGTCCGGCAAACACAATCGTCGCCTGATTTCCATCCACGGTGACCGTCGGGGCATTGATCACTTCAGCCAGAGGCAAGGACGGCGCAACCGTGTTGGTTGCTACCGGAGGGTTGGTGGCGCCCATTCCATCCAGATACATGATTAAGGTCTCTCCGGCCTTGGCGGGATGCCCGAAATCCACCAGCGTGTAATCCAGATGCTGCGCAATCAACTGGCCGTCGGAAAGCGCCGCCACTCCCGGTGTTTCGCTGCCTATAGTGATGGTCTGCGGAACAGTGATCGCTCCGTTCGAGCTCACCACCAGCTGGTAAGACTGATTGGGATTGAGTTCGGCCGGCAATTGAACATCCAGTTGTCCGTCACTGACGTAATAAAACGGCGCGCTCAAGCCCCCTATTGCCACGCTGGTTCCCAGGAACGTGATGGGCAGCGGTATCTGCGACGGTTGTCCAGCGGGACTGCCGCCTGCCATGCCCGAACCATAAATCGCGGTAACCGTTCCGGGCGCGAGCGGTGCGCCCGGTTGAATGTAGAGGTTGTTCACTGTGCCGTTCGGTGTCAACGTCGGAGCGCTATTGGGCGTTACGGTGCCCGTATAAATCGCGGTGCCCGACATCGCTCCCGCCACCGCCAACACGGTCGTCGTGACCGCGCCCGGATGTGCCGGAATCCAGGTGGCGGCGTAGGTCCCGTCTGAACCCCCGTTGCCGCCCTGTTCCCCGCTGGTGGCCTCCAGTGGCGCGGTTAGAGGCGGATCTCCGTTCGAAAAACTCAAAACGACCTTGGCGTTCGTGACTGGGTTAGCGCAGTCGTCCACAACCCGAGTCTGAACGACAATGGGCCAGCTTGCCGGCTGGGAAAAATTTCCGGCCACGCTCGTCCCGATGACGGCAATTTGAGTGGGCGTGCAACCCGTCACGGTACGCGGCGCGCCCTTCACAGTCCCGAGAGCGCTTGTGGGCGCGGCAACGCCGGCAGGCAAAACGATTTGCAGCACGTCGGCGGTCAGGTAGGTTGCGGGCGGCGCGAAGTTGAACTGTACCTGCCCCCGGTAGATTCCCGGGTTCAGCCCGGCCGGACTTACACTCACAGCCACGGGAGTGAGGGCGCTGCCCGAAGCCGAGCCCGAGACGTTCGCCACATCGATAAAGTCCCCTGCAACCCCCACTTCATAAGGCAGCGCCATTGTGGAACTCGCTACGACGTTGACGCTCTGCGAGGCTGGCGAGGTAATACCCGATGCCGACGCGAATACCAGTCCCGCAGGCTGAAGGACGGGCGGCGGCGCGGTTGCCGTCACGGTGTAGACCACGGTCACCGATACCGGCGAAATGCTGTTGGAAAACCCAGTCGGGGTGATGCTAACCGTCGCGTAGTATGTACCCGGCGTGCTCAAAGGTTTCACGCCGATGTTCACCTGTCCAGGCCCAGCCGGAGTAACTGTTGCGCTGGTCGGACTGACCGTCACGAAGTCCTGGGCGCTCAAAACACTCGCCGTCCACTCCACCGCCGTGCTGGCCACCAGAATGGAAATCGTGTCCACTTCCGGCGTCCCCACCCCCTGCTGCGCCGTGAAATATAATCCGGTTTGGCTCACCGAGAAAAACAGCAGATCAGGTTTGGCCAGGAACGTTACCGGAACATCCTGGCTCAAGCTTCCCGAGCTGATATGCAGCAATCCGTAGTAGGCGCCGGTATTGGCTTTTGCGGTGCCGGTGTCCTGGATGGTCAGCCCCGGCGAGTTCTGGTTTGTGTTTCCGGAAGCGGCGGTGAGCGCTAGAAAGGGCAAGGCGCCGCCTAAGAGCGATGCCGTAAAAGGCTGCGGACCGCCGCCGCCCGCGTTGCGAATAAACACCGGCAAACTGACCGGAAAGGAATCGTTGTTTACCCCACTCAACGTAATCGCGGCCGGCAAGACTTCCAACTTCGGAGCGGCGCTGGTAACCGCAAAGGTTACGTTCTGAACGGCCGTGGGTTCGCCGCCGGGAAAAGTAAACACCAGCCTTGCCACGACGTTTCCGGCCTGCAGGTTGGATGGGTCTCCTGCAATCACCACGGTAGCGTCGGTATAACCCGCTGTGGGTGAAACTGAAAGAGACGAAGGTGCGGCCGTCCCAGTGCTTCCGCCGTCTAAGCTGACCGTGAAGTAGTCTGTAGACGGCAACGTCACCGGTACGGAGGCATATACAACATTACCTCCCGCGAAACCGTTCAGAGTCACATCGGCGTATGCTCGCCCGCTTAAGAAGACACTCAGATAAAACAGAGCAGTCCTGGTCAATGTAGTCGCGTTCATTCGATCCTTCCGACCGATGCCCGGCTACGAGACGTTAACGGATCACTTTTCCAAATCTAGCGTGGCTGCTGAGGTACGGCTCCTCTATCTTACCCCGTCTCGTACTGCCGTTAACCACAAAAAAATGTAGCCAGTTGCCTTTCGAACCAGTTGGACCCCGCCGGTAAACGCTACGCCGTTGATAGTTACTGTTGCAACACCCAATGGGCAAGAATCGCGGCCGTCCCTTGCCCTGGACTACCGGGGCCGCCTCCGTCGCAAATCCCATAGCCCGCGCGCCGAGAGGATCAAGGTGAAGCCCCCTAGCCCGCCGAGCGCCCAGAGTGTCCAGACGAAGAAAAAGCCGCCGGGGGATTTGGCGATCTCGTCGTAATGTGCCCCCCTCATGTGGAGGACGGGCATGGCTGCTGCGAACAATCCGATGAGCAGCATGATGACGTGCCCCGATCGCCGTTCGGGGAGCACGAGTGTCCCGTACAGTAAGACCGCGAGGACGAGCAGCAGTGTTTGAGCTCTCTGCCTTCGATATCCCACGAACGATGTCGTCCGTAATGTGAAGCGTCAGGAAGAGGAGCGAGAGCAGAGATGCGACGGTCAACATGGTGTTGTGTTTCATTGGGAAGTCTCCTGATTGGATTTTATGTGTGCCTCATTGCCCTGCTGCCTTTGCCTACTCCGTCCAGCGCTGCTCATTCACACCCAACACCAGGAGCGACAGCCTATTTGAGAACCCGACGACAACGGCGAAATTCACGATTTAGCCAGCAATTCGGTGATGCCAGCGGCTCGTACAAGCAGGTCAGCCAACCCATCCCCACTGCCGACAAGACGCTCCGGATGCGAGGAAAAAAGGTGGATCTGGGACCAGATCGCCGTGAAAGACGGTAAATACCTTCTCGTTGTTCAATATGTTCGGCCCGGCCCGTTCCAGCCTTCGACGCGCGGCGCACTAAGATGGCAGCAGTCCCAGCAGCGAGCGACGGGGAACAACGGCGGCATCGACCGTTCGCCGCGAGATAGGTAACGATCAGTCGCGCATCTGGGATTACACTTCGCCCGCCTGGGCCGGCAAGTTCCTAGACGAGTGGTGTCGGCAGACAATGCGCTCCCGCATCGAGCCCATGAGGAAGATCGCCCGCTCACTGCGCCAGCATCGGAAGCTGATTCTCAACTTTCCGGGCTCAGAAGCTGATTTCCAGTGGAGTCGTAGAGGGCCTGAACAACAAGGCTAAAGTCACTATGAGAAAATCGTACGGTTTCGCACCTACCTGGTACTCGAACTGGCCCTGTATGGCTCACTTGGCAAGCTGCCTGAGCCGGAATCAACCCACGATTTCAGCTGATGAGCCAAAAAAATAATCACTCGCTTCCCTCCAGCCATCTGTCCTTCCCCTTCAACAACCTCAGGTAATCCGTCCGCTCCCATGCCCCGCCCGCATGTTATTCCGGTTGCGAGGTACCAAGAAAATGTCCGCTTCGGCAACCTACGATGTCCGTTACACCAAACGCGCCGGCGTCAATCAGGCCAACGCCCAGCACTCCACTGGCCCGCGCACCGATGCCGGCAAACAGCGTTCCGCTCTCAACGCCTTAAGCCACGGCCTGACCGCCCGCTCTGCAGTCCTCCCGTCCGAAGACCCGGCCGCTTATGAACAACACTGCCGCCAGTTTCGCGACGAACATCAACCTGCCACGCCCACCGAAACGCAACTCGTCCAGGAACTGGCCGACACCGCCTGGCGCATCAACCGCATCCCGCTGCTCGAAGCCAATCTGCTCAATCGCGCCGCCAACCCGCCCGACGAAGAAGCGAGAATCGCGTTCGACATCGTCGACGCCCACCGCCTGCTCGCCTCTCTCGGCCTCCACGGCCAGCGCCTCTCTCGTCAATTCCAAAAAACGCTCGAACAGCTCCGCGAGATCCAGACCGACCGCCACGAGCGCGAACGGCGCGACCTCCGCGACGCCGCCGCGCTCCTCGAACTCCATAAGCAAAAAGGAATTCCGTGGGAACCCGCCGACTCTGGCTTCGTTTTTTCGAAGGATCAAGTGGAACTCTTCGCCCAGCGCCAGAAGCTCCTCAACCAGTCCCGCCACATAGAATATGTCCGCTTCCACATGCACTCGCGCCCCTGAAAACCCGACGATCCGCGCGCTATACTGACGGGCAATGAAAAGTCGCTACGGAATCCCCGCCTGGATCTCGCGCGCCGGCCTGCTCGCGGTATTCGCTCTCGTCGTTAGCCCGAGTTTCGCGAGAATTCCGGCCGACGGCACCGAGATTCTGTGGGACCGGTACGGCATCCCGCACATCTTCGCCGCCGATCATCCCAGTCTCTTCTACGCCTACGGTTACGCCCAAATGGAAGCGCACGCTGAGTTGTTGCTGCGATTGTACGCACAGGCGCGCGGCCAGGCCGCCGAGTTCTACGGAGAGTCCTATTTGGATTCCGACCGCTGGGTGCGCCTCAACGGAATTCCGGAAAGAGCCAAGTCCTGGGCCAAACAGCAGACCCCGGAATTTGCCCCGTTGCTCGGAGCCTTCGTCGCCGGTTTGAACGCCTGGGGTTCCGAGCACGCCGACTCGCTCAGCGTCGCCGCCAAGGCGCAGTTGCCGCTCACGGCCGAAGACGTGCTCGCCCACGGCCTGCGCGTAATTCACTACGACTGGATCGTCAATCCCTCCAGAATCGAAGCTCGCATCAAGCGCGGCAACACCGAGGTCCACGGCTCCAACGAGTGGGCCATCGCGCCCGCGCGTTCCGCTTCCGGCCATGCCATGTTGTTGAGCAACTCGCATCTCCAATGGGGCGACATGCACACCTACTTCGAGGTTCAATTGCAAGCTCCGGGCGTCACTTCCTACGGCGCCGTGTGGGTCGGTTTTCCGGTCTTGCGGCAATGCTTCACCGACTACCTCGGATGGACCCAGACCACCAATGCTCCCGACGAGGGCGATCTCTACCGCCTCACGTTGAAGGACGGCGGCTACGTTCTCGACGGCCAGGTGCGGCAGTTCGAAGCGGAGAAGCAGGTAATTCGCGTGCGACAGAACGACGGCAAGCTGCGCGACGAACCGATGATCGTCCGCCGCTCGGTTCACGGCCCGGTGGTGGTCGATCGCGACGGCCTGGTAGTGGCCCTGCGCGTTGCGGCGCTCGATCGCCCGCGGCTGTTCGAACAGTTCTGGAAAATGGGCCTGGCTCGCAACCTGGAACAATTTCAGGACGCCATGCGGATGCAGCAACTGCCGCTCTTCAATACGGCCTACGCCGATCGCGACGGCCACATCCTGTACGTCTATAACGCCGCGCCTCCGGTTCACGCGCAAGGCGACTATCGTTATTGGAACGGCGTCGTTCCCGGCGATAAATCGGAGTTGATCTCGGCGAGAATCCATCCCTACGAAGACCTGCCCAAGGTCATCGATCCGCCGAGCGGCTTCGTCCAGAACTGCAACGATCCGCCCTGGACCTCGGCCTATCCGATGCTGCTCGATGCGTCGAAGTTCGCTCCGTATCTCGCGCCCCCTTCCGGCATCACGCCGCGCGCCCAGCGCAGTATCCGATTGCTCTCGCAACCTGGAAAAATCAGCTTCGAGGACTTGAAAAACGACAAGCTCTCGACGCGCGTCGAACTCGCGGACCACTTCGTCGACGACCTGGTGGCCCAGGCCCGCAAACTCGGTACCGGCCGCGCCAAGAAAGCCGCCGACATCCTGGAACATTGGGATCGTCAAGCCGAAACCACCAGCGACGGGACGCTGCTGTTCTATCGCTTCATGCAAAACGCCGGCGACGCCTTCCGCGCGATCGGCGGTTATGCCGTTCCCGAGAATGATCGCGAGCCGTTAACCACGCCGCGCGGTTTCGCCGATCCCCCCAAAGCGGTCGAGACGCTCGATCACACCGCTGCGGCGATCGAAGCCGAATACGGCTCGCTCCACGTTCTTTGGGGCGATGTGCTGCGTCTGCGCCGCGGTTCGCTCGACTTGCCGGGTAACGGCGCTCCCTCCATGCTAGGCGCAATCCGAACCGTGGATCCGGGCCCCTTCGTAAGCGGCAAAGCGGAGGGCGTCCACGGCGACAGCTATTTCGCCGTCATCGAGTTCTCCACTCCCGTCAAGGCCGAAGCACTGCTCGGCTACGGCAATTGGTCGCGCGTCGGATCGAAGCACGTGGAAGACCAGCTGCCATTGATGTCCAACAAGCAGATGCGCCCGGTGTGGCGAACTCGCGCCGAAATCGAAGCGCACCTCGAAAGCCGCAAGCTGTTTAGCGAAACAGCGCTCCCGCTTGCGAAAGATAATACTCGGCGATCGGCCCGAGCGAAAATGCCGGCAGGAACGTCAGCGCCGTGACCAGAAAAATTGTTCCCATCAGCATCGATCCGAACAAAAAACCGTCGGTAGGCATGGTTCCACTGCTGGCGGGCACTTGTTTTTTCCGAGCCAGGCTCCCGGCGATAGCCAGCGCCGGAACGATCATCATGAACCGCCCGATCAGCATGCCCAAACCCAACGTCAAATTGAACCACGGCGTATTGGCATTCAATCCGGCAAAGGCGCTGCCATTGGTCGCCGCCGCGCTCGCGTTGGCGTAGAAGATTTCGCTCAACCCGTGCGGTCCGGTGTTCGTCAAGTTCGCGATGGGCGATCCCGGCGGATTCCAGACGCTCGACGCCGGGAAATGCACCAGCAAACTCGCGGCGGAAAAAACCAGCATCGAGGCTGAGGTGGCGACGAACGACAGCATCACCATCTTCATTTCCTTGCCTTCGATCTTCTTGCCCAGATACTCAGGCGTACGCCCCACCATGAGACCCCCGATGAAAACCGTCACCAGAACCAGCAGTAGGATCGAGACCAGCCCGGAGCCCGTGCCTCCCAGGACCACTTCGCCAGATTTCATGTTGAACAGTTGAACCCATCCTCCCAGCGGCATGAAACTGTCGTGAGCGCTGTTCACCGCGCCGTCGCTCGAGGCCGTGCTGACCACCGAGAATAGGGCGGATTCCGCGGCGCCGAAGCGGACCTCTTTGCCTTCCATGTTGGAGCCGCTCGCGAACGCACGCAGCGCGGGATTACCGGCATTCTCGCTCCAACTGGCAATCAGACAGCCCGCGCCGAACAGCACCAGCATGACAACCAATAGTGTCCAGCCCTGCCGGGTCGCCTTAACCATCTTTCCGAACGTGTGCGTCAACGCGGCGGGAATGGCAAGGATCAGCAACATCTCCAAAAAATTCGCGAGCGGAGTCGGGTTTTCGAACGGATGCGCGGAATTCGCGTTGAAGAACCCTCCGCCGTCCGAGCTAAGCAATTTGATCGACTCCTGCGACGCCACCGGCCCCATCCCGATCTTTTGTTGAGCGCCTTCGAGCGTGGTCGCCGTCCGATACGGATGGAGATTCTGCAGAACGCCTTCCGAGCAGAGCGCGAATGCGCCAACCACCGAAAGAGGAAGCAGCACGTACACCAGGGATCTCGTCGCGTCCACCCAGAAATTGCCGATGGTTCCAGCGCTCTGCCGCGCGAATCCCCGTATCATGGCGACGGCGATCGCGATCCCGGCCGCGGCCGAAGTGAAGCTCTGGACGCACACCCCGGCCATCTGGGAAAAATAGCTCAACGTGCTTTCGCCCCCATACGCCTGCCAGCTCGTATTGGTCATGAAACTTACGGCGGTATTGAAAGCCAGGTCGGGCGTCATCGGCGTCGAGCCTTCGGGCGCCAGCGCGGTTCCGAACCGTTGCGGATTGAACGGTAAGTACGCCTGCCAGCGCAGTAGCAGGTAAAAAAGCAGAAAGCCCACCAGGCTGAAAGCGATGCACGCGCCGCTGTAAGCGGTCCAGCGTTGTTCAACGTCTGGACTCACTCCGCAAGCCCGGTAAATCAGGCGCTCCAGCGGTCCCAGCACCCTGGATCCGAAGGTCGGCTTGCCCTCGAACACATCCGCCATATAGGCTCCCAGCGGCTTGGTAACCAAGCAGAGCAACACCAGGAAGGCGAGCAGTTCAGCGAGACCAGTCATTCAATACGAGCATCTTCAGTCTATGTCGCGCCCCCGAGTCCGTCAATGCGAGCGCGTAAACCGCCGCGATGCGGTACACTAGTGAGGTAATCTCATTTTCTCGCCCGGGATGCCGTGATTTTACCTGCCCAGCGATTATAAAGCCCGGGTTGCAAAATTACCTCCATGACCGTGCTCTCGCCCCCTACCGTTCAATCGAAGGCTAAGGAGTTCCGCGAACAGCTCCTGGCTCGCGCCATGGTGGCCGATGGCGCCATGGGAACGGTGCTCTATTCCAAAGGCATATTCATCAATCGCTCTTTCGACGAGCTGAACATCTCAGCTCCCGATCTGGTCCGGGAAGTTCACGCGGAGTACGTCAAGGCCGGCGCCGAGATCATCGAAACCAACACTTTCGGCGCAACCCGCACGCGCCTGGCGGCCTTCGGACTCTCGGAAAAGCTCAAGGACATTAACGCCGCCGGCGTGCGTCTGGCGCGGCAAGCCGCCGGGACCAGCGCTTTCGTGGCCGGCGCTATCGGCCCGCTCGGTGTGCGGATTGAGCCTCTGGGCGCCACATCCTTCGCCGAAGCCAACCAGGTTTTTCGCGAACAGGCCGAAGCGCTGCTCGAAGCCGGCGTCGATCTGCTGGTTCTCGAAACCTTCTCCGACCTGAACGAGATCCGCGAAGCCATCTTCGCCGCGCGGCAAGCGGCTGGAAACGACATGGTGATCGTCGCGCAGGTCACCATCGACGACAACGGCAACATGCCCGATGGCGCGACGCCGGAAATCTACACCAAGAAGCTCAACGAATGGCCCGCCGACGTGATCGGACTTAACTGTTCGGTCGGTCCCAAGGCCACGCTCGAGACCATCGAAAAAATGATCCAGCATTCGCGCAAGCCCATGAGCGCGATGCCGAACGCGGGTTTGCCGGCCGTAGTGGAAGGCCGCAAAATCTATTTGTGCTCGCCGGAATACATGGCGCAATATGCGCGCCGGCTGCTGTGGGCCGGAGTAAGGATCGTCGGCGGATGTTGCGGCACCACCGCCGAGCACATCAAGCTGATTCGCGCCGAGGCTCGCTCGCTGCAACCGCAGACCAAGAAACTCAGCGTTACCGTGGAAGAGCCGACGGCCAAGGCGCAGGCCTTAGCCAAGGTTCCCGTTGCCCAGAAGAGCAAGCTGGGCGCCAAGCTCGCCGCCGGAAAATTCGTCGCGTTCGTGGAGATTCTGCCGCCGCGCGGCGTGGATGCCTCCAAGGAAATCGAAGGCGCGAAGTTGTGCGCCGCGCAAGGCATCGATTGCATCAACGTGCCCGACGGCCCGCGCGCCAGCGCCCGCCTCAGCGCGCAAGTAACCTGCCAGCTCTTCCAGGCTCAGGCCCATATCGAAGCGGTGATGCACTTCTGCTGCAGGGACCGGAACATTCTCGGCATTCAGTCCGAGCTGCTGGGCTGTCACGCCGCCGGCGTCCGTAACCTGATTTGCATCACCGGCGATCCGCCGCGCATGGGCGGCTATCCGGACGCCACCGCGGTCTTCGACGTCGACGCCATCGGACTCACCAATATCGTCAACAATCTGAACCACGGCCTCGACATCGGCGGGAATCCCATGGGTTCGCAAACCGCGCTCCTGATCGGCGTGGGCGCCAACCCCGGCGCCGTAAATATGGATGAGGAGATCCGGCGCATGGAGTGGAAAGCGCAGGCCGGCGCCGAATACATCGTCACCCAACCGGTTTTCGATCTGGATTTGCTGGAGCAGTTTCTGAAACGCACCGGGCACCTCAAGCTTCCGGTGATTTGCGGAATCTGGCCGCTCACCAGCTATCGCAACGCCGAGTTCATGGTCAACGAGCTGCGCGTTCCCGTTCCCGAGCGTTTCATGACGCGCATGCTGCACGCCGACAACGCCGAGAGCGCGCGGCAAGAAGGCGTAGCGATTGGAAGAGAAATGGTCGAGCGAGTGCGGGGCATGGTCGCCGGTGTACAGCTCAGCGCTCCTCTGCGGCGCTACTCCATGGCGCTCGAAGTCGCCGAGGCGATCGGATCAAGGGATTGAGAATTGGCAACTGACCTCATCGAAATTCAAATGGATCAACCGCTGCCGGAGGCGATTGAGCGCGCCGCCGCGCATATCCGCCGCGGCGACGTCGTGGCCATTCCCACCGAAGCCCTGTATATGCTGGTGGCCGATCCGTTGAACCTCAACGCCGTGGGCCGCGTATTTGCCGCCAAAGGCCGCGAGATCCACCGTTCGTTGCCGCTGCTGGTGAGCGGCGTCTTCATGGCCGAGGAGTTGGCCCGGGAGTTGTCCAGCCGCTTCCATCTGCTCGCCCGCCACTTCTGGCCCGGCCCGCTGACCGTTATCGTCCCGGCTTCGGCGAAGGTTCCTCTCAAGGTGACTGGAAATACCGGCCGGCTGGCGTTGCGGCAATCGCGATCGCGCGTTGCGCAGGCATTGCTCGACTGGCTGGATCAACCCTTGATCGCAACCAGCGCCAACATCTCTGGCCAGCCCACCTGCCACAGTGGTATCGAGGTGTTTGGAATGATGGACGGCCGCGTCGACCTGGTTCTCGACGCCGGATCCTGCACCGGCGCCGGCGCCACCACCGTCGACATCACCGAACCCGAGTGGAAGGTGATCCGGGAGGGCGCGATTGCCGAAAAGGAAATCGCGGAATGCCTGAAGCGGCCTACTGCGTGAGCCGGAACCGATAGTACCACTGGTCCTAAAACAGCCGTGATGATTGCCAAATTCCTGACACCAAGGGTGTAACGAATCCCAGGTAGCGGACTCGTGTCCGAGTCAGCTCTTGAACAGCCAGGAGATCATCACATGCTTAATAAGATACATCGCAATATCCGATTGGGCGCCGTTGCAGCAGCGCTCGCCTTTGCGGCAATGTCGCCTGCGGCACATGCCAACTCGCTAATCACTTGGGGCACGGCCACCAACGAAACCGGCAACTCGAGCGACATTTTGACCTCGGGAACCTTTCTTGAGTCGGCGTTCCTGGACGCTGACTCTCCTATCAACGGGGCCAGCGACACCGTGAACGGAGTCGTGTTTGCCGGGGAGTACGGGTCGTCAACCCCGGGAACGTACGACTTTACCGGTTCTAACATTAGTATTTCGAGCCTCCAGAGCGGAAGCTCGTCAGAGGTTTACGCGCCGGGCGGCTATAACGCGAACTACGCGACGCTGGTGGAGTACGCCGGCAGCACTAGCACTTCCTATCCCGCCCCGACGATCACTCTGGGGGGCTTGACCATCGGCCAAGAATACGAAGTCCAGATCTTCGAGCCGTGGTGGAATGGGAACTACCCAACTTCTTATAGCGATGGAACCGATACTTCGGCCGCTCTTACCACGGGCTGTAATCCGTCCACGCGGGGTGCCGTATGTGGCACGCCGACGACCGCGCAATACATAACCGGTACTTTCACCGCTACCGGAACGACTGAATCCATTTACACATCGAACTCGACCGATACGTACGAAATCTTCTCGGCGCTTCAGGTTCGCGACATCACCACCGGTCCCGTCTCTGGCGTGCCAGAGCCGGGTACGCTCGGCGTATTGAGCGTCGGTTTGCTCGGCCTTGGCCTCGTCCGGCGTTTTATCGGCCGCCGGGCGGGTTGATGCTGAAGTGGTAATAAGCCAGCGCGCTGCCGTCTGACGACAACTTGACTTCGTAACGGCCCGGCGTGAGGAACCCCGCGGGAATCCATACCGTCGCAACAAGAGTTCCTCCGCGGGCCTGCTCTTCAATCGGGTTTTGGCTCCAGATCACGCGCCCGGCGAGAGAAACTTCCACCGTGGCGGACTGGCTCTGATCGCCCGGCTCCAACTCCAATTCCAGACGGACCACCTCGGCGCCGGATGGAATCGCAATCGAAGTCTCGCGGACGGCGCCGCGAATCGCATCAGCCGGCAAGGTCACTGCGAGAGTCGATCCGGCGGGGCGCTGGCGTTGCAGGTCCACGCGCGCTTCGAGCACCTCGCGGCGTAAGCTCCCGTTCTCGCGAACCAACCAAAGCGTCCCGCCCGCGAGCACCAGGATCGAGGCTGCGGCTGCCACCGGAGCCCAAGGAATCGCGCGCCGGACCCGAGGCAGCTCGTCGTGGAGCGCCCGCGCGAGGGCGAGTTTTTCCTGCTGGCGCTCCGAATTCAGAAGATACATTTCGATGCGCCGGCGGCGCTCTGGTCCGACATCCTCGCGAACGTAAGCGTCGAGCAGCTCGGCCTCCATCATTCTGAGCTGTTCATGGAGATCCGCGTCGGAAATCCACTTCTCGGAGAAGGCGAGCCTCTCTTCCTCGGTAGTTTCGTGCAGCAAGTAGGCGATCAAGTCTTCGCTATTCACGGTGTCCCGAACTCGGGGAATCATCACGCCCCCGCCGCATACAATCCAACAGACGTTCGCGAATCCGCAGAGCGCGGTTCCGCAGCGCATTCACTGAGATTCCCAGCGATTTCGCCAGCTTGGCGCGATCGCCGGAATAGTACCGCTGAATCAGCTCGCGATTTTCCCGGGGCAGGGCATCCAGGCAACGGTTCATCGCATGCAGCCCCAGGGGCTCCCCAGGCGTTTTCGATCCGAGCACTTGAATCTCGCGCAGAGCCGAAGTGTGTTTTTGGCGCGCGCGCGCGGCTTCGAGCGTCACCAGCCGGGCGATTCCCAAGGCGTAGTGATTCAAGTCGCGGATCGCTTCGCCGTCCAGGAGCCGGCGCGCCAAGCGGTTCAGCGTTTCGTCGGCGAGGTGCTCGGGCTCCGGTTCTCCTTCCCACGCGAACAAATCGATCAACCGCGCTCGCAATGCTTCATAGTTCAGGCTGGCCGCTTCGCGGTTCGGACCCAGTCCTTCGAGCAGGCGGTCCAGGGCCTCTCGGCTTAGTTCCCAGCGTTTCGGGGCGGGCGCGTCGCTCGATGCGTCGGTCATACGTTGGGCGAAATCACTTCGCGCCTTGGAGAACGAATGCCGACCAATAATAGGGGCTGCTCCAGCGAGAATCGTTGCGCATGGAAAGCTGTGCGGATTGTAGCGCGGCTGGCGCTGCTAGACCGCGTCGCAGCAGCGCGTCATAGAAGCGGCGCATGAATTCGGCGGCTGCGCGATCCTGCACGCTCCACAAACTGGCTAAGACCTGGGGCGCTCCCGCATACATAAACCCGCGCGTCAGCCCGATCATGCCTTCGCTGCGGACGGATTCTCCCAGCGCGGTTTGGCACGCGCTCAGCACCACCAGGTCGGCATTCAGCTTCAGGTTGTAAATCTCGTGCAAGCGCAGAAAGCCGTCCTGGGGGTGGCCCGTGCGGTCCACCATCGAAAAGACGATGCCCGAGAGCTCCGGATGCCGGCTGTCGATAAGGCCGTGAGTAGCGAAATGCACGATTCGGTAGCGGCTCAAATCCGGCTTCTCAGCGGCGGCTCGGCTGGCGTCAAAGTCTAGTGCAATCCAACTCTGGCCGGCGGGCGCCAGACGCGCAATAGTTCGCGCTTCTTCGCGCGAGAAATGCAATCGCGGAAGCGAGCCCAAACCGGATTCTTCTACGGCGCGCGTGAACGTCTCGTCAGCCTGCGCTGGAGCCGTGGCCGGTGCGCCTCCGACTCGCTCGTCATCGGCCCGAAAAACCGGATCGGCAAACACCGCGACCTCTTCGGGAGCCGCCCTGCGTCCATCCGTCTCGCGTCGAACCTCGGCGAGCGCAGATGCCGAGGGCAGCTCCACGATTTCGTGCCGGACAGCAAGGGGGGCAGAGGATCGAAGATTCGGGAGCGCGGCGAATGGCACGTACTCCAGAGCGCCGTCCGCGACGATCCACCACTGGCGCGCGCCGGCGGCCGCTTCCAGCGCCGGGGCAAGCATCCCGCTCAACTCGGCGGTCGAGCGCTGGAGATCCGCGCCGCCGGGTTTCCGCTTATTCAGCGCCTGGTAAACGCGGCGCGCGGCCGCTTCGATCGCCGCCCGCGGCGGCAAGGCGAAACCGTGGCAACCAGTCTTTGCAACCACCCAAACGAAACTGCGTTGTTCACCCAGCCAAAACTCAACCAGCGCCGTTCCTTGTTCCGGCAGCAGGGCCTGTATTGCGGAGAGCGATAGCGGATGGGCTTGCGTCAAGCCGGCGTACTCGGGACTTGCGGCGCGAATCTGCCTTTCTGTTTCCGCGTAGCGATCTACTAACTCGTCGATATCCTTGCGCGCCGAGGCCTCGCGCGCGGCAGTGTGCGGGGAGTCCAGCATCCGCAGAAAGCGATCATGCTTGGCGTCGAGCAACTCTTCAGTTTGCCGCAGGTGAGTCAGTAGAACGGGATCGACTCCCCGGCTGACATCGACGCGCGCCTCCGCCAACAAATCCAGGAAACCGCGCGCTCGCGCTCGCTCTGCGATTTCGAAGGCTTGCCGCGGATCTTCCGCATCCATTGCGATTTGGATCGCGAGGTCGTAATATTTCCGGTGGGAACTGGCCATCTCGAGTCGCGATTGGCGGCCGCCAAAATTCTCCCGCAGCAACTCAACCAGATCCACGGCGGCCAGGGCATGGCGGCCGGCGTCCGCGCGCGGGCCGGCTTCCCGCTCCAGACCAGCCAGCTCAAATAGAGTTTGAGCCTCGCTCGAAGCGGCGCCGGCGCCATGCCGCAGCTCGAGCGCTTGGGCAAAAGCTTCACGCGCCGGTTCTACCCGGCCCAGTCGGATCAAGGCTCTCCCTTCGAGATTCAAGGCGTTCGATTCGGCAAGCCTGACTCCGATTTTCCGGCTCAAGGTCACGGCCTGTTGCAACGGATCCAGCGCCCCAGCCGCATCGCCCGAGCGGATCAGCGCTTCTCCCAGCGCCGCGAGCGACTGTGATTGCTCGGGTTTATAGCCGGTTGCCTGGGCGATCGACAAGGCTTCCCGCTCTTCCTCGATCGCTTTCGAATCGTTGCCCAGCCGCCCATCCACCGCGCCCAGTCTTAGCAGCGATTCCGCCTCGCCGCGCCGGTCGGACGCCTTCCGCCGGATTTCGAGCGACTGTCTCAGAAAGCCGAGCGCCTGGGTGTCGCGGCCCATCTCGATGGAAACCATCGCGAGTCCCTGAAGCGTATAAGCTTCGCCCACGCGATGCAGTTCCTTGCGGAAAATGGGCAGCGCCTCGTTCAGGCCATCCAGCGCCTTCTGATACTCGCCCAGGTCCAGATGCGCCATCGCCAGGTTATAAAGCGTGTTGGCGTAGGAACCGGGAAATGCGAGCGCTTTTCGAAGCGGCAGCGCTTCTTCCAGGTAATGGATACTCTCTCGCGGATCGCCGGAGTTGAGATATCCCACGCCGATATTGCTCATGGCCCCGGCGGCTCGCGCCCGTTGGCCTTCTTCTTTAGCGATGGCCAACGCGAGGCCCCAGCGGCGAATCGCGTCCTGGAAATTGCCCGACCGATAATCGTAGCCCGCCAGCAACGACTGCGCATCGATCTCTCGAGCGCGTTCGCCGATCTCCTGCGCCAATTTCAGCCCTTCTTCAAGATCCGCCAAGGCGAGTTCATTTTTGCCTAACGTGAGATTCACCGTACCGCGGACGATAAGGGTCTCCATTTGGCCTAGCCGATCGTTTAGCGCGCGCCGAAGATCGAGCGATTGGTTCAAGTAATCCATCGCGCGCTGGGGTTGCCCGATGTCTCCGGTGACGAGACCGAGGCCGTACAGCGCCGCGGCGATTCCCCCGTCGTCGTTCAGTCCCTTCCAAAGTTCCAGCTCGCGCTGGAACAGGTCGATGGCGGCAGGCATCTGGCCCTGTTCATATAAGATCCCGGCCAGGTGGGGAAGCACGTCCGCCAGCCGGGCCCGATCACCAAGTTTTTCCAACAGCGCCGCGGCAGCTTCGTATTTTTCGCGCGCAGCCGGCAGATAGCCGGGTTGGTATAGGCGGTAGATACGTTCGCCCTCGCCTTCCAGTTGCTCGGCCGCGGCAGACTGGCGATCGGCATCCGTCACTGGAGTTGGTCCGCTGGTTTCGATTTCAAATTTGCGCTCGCCCGGCGTGTGATAGTACGGCCGCACCGCAATGCGGTAGCTTCCCGGAAGCAGCGTGACGTGCTTTGCCTGCGGCAAACGGATGGTGCAATCTACCCGCACGATCGCCGAGCCTTTGGCATCTTCAACCGTGACGATTCCCGCGATGCCTTGATGTTCACGGATGAAAACGCGCACGGCTTGTTCCGGAGGCACATCCAGACGCCAGACGGACTCCTCCGCGCCCGTCACCGTCACGGCAACTTTTCCGGGGATTGGGAGCAGCTGATCTCGGTTCTGTGCAGGCAGCATGGACAGGGCGGGGAGTAAAAAAAGGGCCGCGCGCGCCAGAGGAAGTGCCATACCTGATTCTACCGTTCCACCGGCCCGATTCTCGATGCGCCGGTGGACAAAATGAATGCGATTGCAGGGTTTGGTGAGCGCGGACGCGCCCCATTATCGCTCCGATCCGGCTGACCCCGAAGCGTAAGATAAAAGCATGCCGACGCGAACAGAAACGAAGCGCGCTTCTAGAGCAAAAGCCGTCCGGCAGAGCGTAACGATTCCTGCCCCGCTTGCAGCCGACGTGCGCCGGGTGGCGAAGGAGCGCCACATTACCATGAGCCGCGCGCTGGTGTCGCTAGCTGAGCGCGGAGTGCGGGCAGAGCTGGAGTCGAAAGAAAATCTAAACGCCGCTTACAAGCGGTTTAAGAACGAGCGGGAGCCCGCCCGCAAGAACGAAGCCGGCAAAGATCTGGTCCGCGCGATCTTCGGGAAAGAGGCTATTGTCGAAGGTTCAATTCTCTGACCTGCCGCGCGGCCTTTGGCAGCACCTGCCTGAGCGCGTTCAGGAGCGGGTGCTTGCAATTGAATTGGTGAGCGCGGTAGGAATCGAACCTACAACCTACTGATTAAGAGTCAGTTGCTCTGCCAGTTGAGCTACGCGCCCGCTCGTTGGGGGATTCTGAAGCCGGCGCGGAGCAAAT
>Ga0302325_10009530_pt1 | contig 21174 bp, 16 predicted proteins | sample Palsa_T0_2_FD_201948 | JGI IMG/M metagenome (GOLD analysis project Ga0302325, IMG submission 201948) | Peat permafrost microbial communities from Stordalen Mire near Abisko, Sweden - Palsa_T0_2 | ecosystem: Environmental > Terrestrial > Soil > Palsa > Peat permafrost | place: Sweden: Abisko...
TGACAGTGGACACTCCGGTCGACGCCCTCGAGCGGATCGCCTATCTCCTGGAGCGGAGCCGGGCCGACACCTACAAGGTTCGGGCGTTCCGCGGCGCGGCCCGATCGCTCGCCGCCCTCGACGTCGAACAGATCCGGGCGCTCGCCAAAGCGGGCCGGCTCCGCCAGATCCCCGGCGTGGGGGATACGACCGCCCTGGTGATCGAGGAGGCCCTCGCCGGCCGGACGCCGGCCTATCTGGCCACGCTGGAGCAGCAGCCGGCGCCGGCCCTCAGCGCCGACGCCCGTCGGGTGCGGGAACTGCTCAAGGGCGACTGCCACAGCCACTCGGACTGGTCCGACGGGGGCAGCCCGATCCGCGAGATGGCGCGGGCCGCCGCAGATCAGGGCCACTCCTACTGGGCACTGACCGACCACAGTCCCCGATTGACGGTGGCCCACGGGCTCGATGCCGAGCGGCTGCGCCAACAGCTCGACGTCGTCGCCGAGCTCAACGCGGAGCTCGCCGGTCCGTTCCGGATTCTCACCGGCATCGAAGTCGACATCCTCGAAGACGGGTCGCTCGACCAGGAGGAGGACTTGCTGACCCGCCTCGACGTGGTGGTGGCGAGCGTGCACTCGAAGCTGCGGATGGAAGGCCCGGCGATGACCCGGCGCATGGTGGCCGCCATCGAGAACCCGCACACCGACATCCTCGGACATTGCACCGGGCGGATCCTGGTCGGCCGGGGCCGGAAGCCGTCCGACTTCGACCCCGAGGTCGTGTTCGGGGCCTGCGCGCGCAGCGGTACCGCGGTGGAGATCAACTCCCGCCCCGAGCGCCGTGACCCTCCCGTCGAGCTGCTGCGAGTGGCCATCGAGCTCGGCTGCCTCTTCAGCATCGACACCGACGCGCACGCGCCGGGTCAACTCGAGTGGCTGGGCTTGGGTTGCGAACAGGCTGCAGAAGCCGGCGTCCCTCCAGAGCGGATCGTCAACGGCTGGGATATCGACCGGTTCCTCGCCTGGACCTCACAACGGCGCGCCGCCTGAGCCTGCCACTCCTCACTCCTCGACGACCCGGCCCTCATCGACTACCCAGGTCCGGTTGACCGTCAAGGTCTCCAGCAGCCAGCGATCGTGCGACACCACCAGCAGGGTCCCGTCGAAGCGCTCCAACGCCTCCTCCAACTGCTCGATGGCCGGCAAGTCCAGATGGTTGGTGGGCTCGTCAAACACCAGGCAGTTGGTGCCGGTCGCCATCAGGGCGGCCAGGAGGGCTCGGGTCCTTTCACCTGGGGAGAGGGCGGCCGGCGGCCGGTTGACGTGGTCGGCGCCCAACCCGAACTTGGCCAGCGCCGAACGGGCCTCCTCGGGCAGCAGGCCGGTGGCGGCGCTGAACCCGCGGAGCAGATCCTCCCCGGCGGCCAGGCGGGCCCGGCGCTGATCGAGCTCGCCGACGACCACGCCCGGACCAAGCCAGCGACGCCCTGATGTGAGCGGCAGCCGACCGAGCAGCGCCGCCAGCAGGGTGGACTTCCCGCCGCCGTTCGGTCCGGTAATGGCGACCCGGTCCGCCCACCGCACCTCCAGATCCACCGGACCAAGGAAAAAGGAGCCCCGCTCCACGACCGCACCCTCCAGCCGGGCCACCACATCGCCGCTGCGAGCGGTCGGAGCCAGGTCCAGTTGAAGCTCCCAACCTTCCCAGGGTTTCTCGGCCGTACCCAGGCGGACCAAGGCCCGTTCGGACTGGCGGACCTTCGAGGCCTGCTTCTGAGTCCGATTGATGAAGAAATCCCGTTGGGCCTTGTCGTGGTCCCCGGGTTTGGTTGACGCCCGGTTGATCCCGCTCTCCGACCAGGACCGCTGGGTGCGGATGCGGTCGCGCAGCCGGGCTCGTTGAGCCGCCCAGGCCTCGTACGCCTGAGTTTGCTGGCTGCGGGCGAGGGCCCGGCGCTCGACGTACTCGCTCCACCCGCCGGCGTACTCGGTGGCGGTGTGGTGGTACTCGTCGATCTCCACGATCCGGTCCACGACCCGGTCGAGGAACGCCCGGTCGTGGGACACCACCACGGCCGCGCCCGGCCCACTACGGAGGAAGGTCTCCAGGCGGTCAAGGCCCGCAAAGTCCAGGTCGTTGGTGGGTTCGTCGAGCAGGAACACGTCGAAGCGGGCGAGCAGCACCGCCGCCAAGCCGGCCCGGGCCGCTTGACCACCGGAGATGTCGGCGACCGGAATGTCGAGCCGGTCGGCGGGCAGCCCGAGGTCGCTCCCGACCGTGGCCACCCGGGCGTCGAAGTCATCCCCGCCGAGGGCCAAAAAAAGATCCAGCGCCTCGGAGTACGCATCCACCACCGACGGGTCACCGGCCATGGCGGCGGTCAGCCGGTCCAACTTGTGGGCCGCGGCCGCGACGCCAGTGCGCCGGGCCAGGTAGGCGCGCACCGTCTCGGCCGGCGCCGCGTCAGGCTCTTGGCTGAGGTACCCGACCCGTAGTGACGCAGGGGAACGCTCGACGGATCCCGACTCGGGCTCCTCGAGGCCGGCCAGCACCCGAAACAGCGTGGACTTACCTACGCCATTGGGACCGACCACGCCCAGCCGGGCACCCGGCCCGACCGATAGCGAGATCCGGTCCAGGATCACCTGTGAACCCCGATGCAGGGTGATCGCCTTGGCGGACAGCACGGCGGCCGACGCTACCGGGCGCACCCGCCCTGAGCCGGGGATTTCCCCCGCTCGCTTCCGTCGCCAAACGGCTGGTCCGGTGGCGGGACAACGCCACTCACGGCCCGGGCCTGAAGCTCCACGAACGGCCCGCGCCTGAAACGGACAGACCTCGTCCCCGCGGAACGGGTGCGGAGCGAGGTGTGTCCGCCTCCGTGCCGTTTCCGAGCGGGCGGGCGGACAGACCTCGCGTCAGCCGGTACTTCATCCCCGGAGGTCTGTCCGTTTCGATGCAGTCACCGGGTTCGGCCCGCGCGCCGCTCATCGGTCCGCCTACCTTCGGGGCCGTGACCGATCAACTTTCCTACGTCGAGGGCTACTTCGACCGACTCTCCTATGAACCCGGTGACAGGGTGGGCTTGCACTGCGGCGCGACCGTCCCCCGGCAATCAGGCCGGGTGGCGCCGGCCGACGAGGCGCTGGTCTTCGACCTCGAGGTGGCCCGCCTCGGCTCCGAGCGCGAAGTCGTGCACCGAGCCAACGGGGTGGTGGCCGAGCCGCGGCCGATCCCCGAGGACGCGGCCGCCCACGGCGCCGGATGGCCGTCGACGCTCAGCTTTACGGCTGGCGAGTGGCGTTCCGGCTGGTACGAAGCTCGCCTGGCGGCCGTCCGGCCCGACGGCACGTCTGCAGAGAGCCGGGCCGGGTTCGTCCTGCGCGCCCCGGCCGGTGGACCGACGTCACCGATCCTGTTGGAACTGGCGCTCAATACCTGGAACGCCTACAACGATTGGGGTCGCTCCAACCTGTATCTCGGCGGGACGGCCGTCTCCTTTCGCCGGCCGATCGCCCGCGGCTTTCTTGACCGTCCGGACGCCCTGCGCCATCGCAACGCCAACATCGGGCCCGAGCCTGACCTCGGCGGGGACGTCTGGCTGGCGTACGCCCAGGCGAACCAGATCAGCGCCTGGTCGGCGTGCGCGGGCTGGGCGACCTGGGAGGGGCCGTTCGTCCAATGGGCCGAGGGGGCGGGCTACCGGTTCGACTACGGGGTCAACTCCGACCTCGAGGAGCGGCCGGAAATCCTTAGCCCGTACCGGATGATGCTGTCGGTCGGTCACGACGAGTACTGGTCGTCGCCGATGCGCGACACGGTCGAGGCGTTCATCGCCGGCGGCGGCAATGTGGCGTTCCTGTCGGGCAACACCTCGTTCTGGCAAGTTCGCGTCGAGGACGATGGCGACACCATGGTCGCCTACAAGGACCGGGCCCGACGCGAGGACCCGATGCGCCGCGAGCATCCGGAGCTGCTCACCTCCATGTGGTGCGATCCGATCATCGGCCGCGGCGAGGTCAAGATGACTGGCGTGTCCTTCTCGCGCGGCGGCTATGCCCGTCAGGCTGGTTGCACGCCACGGGGCCAGCGGGGCTACACGGTGTGGCGACCGGAGCACTGGATCTTCGAGGGCACCGACCTCCGCTACGGGGATTTGCTTGGCGACAGGGACTGTGTCGTGGGCTACGAGTGCGACGGCGTCGAGCTGACGATCGAGGACGGCCTACCTGTTCCGACCCACGCGGACGGGTGCCCGGAGGGCTTTGAGATCCTGGCCACTGCGCCGGCCCGGCTGTACTCGGTTGACCCCGAAACGGGCGTCAACGAGTATCCGACCGGCTTGGCGCACATGCGCACAGTCGGCGAGTTGCAGGGACTCGCTCACGCCCTGTTCGGGTCAGCCTCGCCCGAGAACGTCCGCCGGATCGCGCACGGCCACGCCGTCCTCGGCAGCTACACCGCCGGCGGGACGGTGGTGACGAGCGGATGTACGGACTGGGCGTACGGCGTTGCCGGCGGTGACCAGATCGTGCAGCGGATCACGCGCAACGTCCTCGACAAGCTGTCGATGTGAGGCGCAGGAAACCGCGACTCGTTTAATCGTTGTGACCGCGCCGGCGCGGTCCGATAACGTCCCCCGCGTGATGAGCGTCTCCTTCGGCACTCGCTGACTGCTGCCGGCGCCACATCTGGCGCCGACGAGCAGGGCCCCACCTGGCGCCGAGAACCCAGGTCGGTCGTGAGTGGCTACTACGCGGAGGAGACGAGATATGAATGGTCGTGGCAGGCAGTTCGAGGAGGCTGGGGTGACGCCTCTCGAGGTACGCGGCGTAACAAAGGCCTTCCGCCCCAGCCGAATGAGGTTCGGGAGCAATGATGGGGCCCGGCGCGGCCCGCACACCGCGGTTGACAACGTCTCCTTCCGGGTGGCACCGGGCGAGATCTACGGGGTGATCGGGGCCAACGGGTCAGGGAAGTCCACGCTCATCCGCATCCTCAGCACCTTGCTCCTGCCCGATCGAGGTGAGGTGCGGATCTTCGGCCACGACGTATTGAGAGACCCGCAGTCAGTGCGTCCGCTGCTCAACCGGGTGTCGGCCGATCCGTCGTTCTTCCGGGCCATGTCCGCCATGGAGAACTTGCTCTTCTTCGGCCGGGCGTACGGGCTGACAGGAGCCGAGGCCCGACAACACAGCCTGGCGATCCTGCGGCGACTGCACCTCGGCGAGCGTCACTCCCGCCAGCCGATGCTGCATCTTTCGAGAGGCCAGCAGCAGAAGGTGGCGGTGGCTCGCGCCTTCCTGAGCATCCCCCGCCTCATGCTCCTCGACGAGCCGACCACCGGGCTGGACCCTCGCAGCAAGCGCGACGTCCAGGGCTTCGTCGCCGAGGTGCGTAGACAAGACGGGGTGACCATCCTGCTCACGACCCACGACATGGATGAGGCGGAGCTGATGTGCGACCGCATCGGCTTCCTCTCCGGCGGCCGACTGGTGGCCGAGGGCACCCCGCTCGAGCTGCGCACCCAGGTCGCGGCCGGCCGACCCCTCGATCAGGTGGACATGGAGACGGTGTTCATGGCGCTCACCGGGCGGAGCGTCGAGGAGGACGAGGACGAGGACGAGGCCAACGAGCACCACGAGGAGGACCACGACGAGGGTGACTCCTCGAGGATGGAAGGAGCCAGAAGATGACAACCGCCGAGATCGTGCTCCGTCGCCCGCCTCGCCGGCTGGCGCTCGGGTGGGCGTTTGTCGAGCGCCAGACAAACCTCTGGAAGCGGCATTGGGCGTGGGAGCTGGTGTGGCTCGTCTACGGCGTGGTCAACACGCTGGCGATCACGTTCATCGCCAAGGAAGCCGCCAACACGGGAGCGGTCACGTCCACGACCGAGCTGCCTCGGCTCACCCTGTTCCTGTTGATAGGAACGCTCGTGTGGGCGTACATGTCCGCGGTCCTCGACGACATGAGCCTGGTGATCATGTGGGAGCGATGGGAGGGGACGATCGAGCACACCCTGATGACCCCGGTACCCCGAGTGGTCCACCTGCTCGGGATGTCGGTCTTCGGGGTGCTCCACGGGCTGATCCGAACCAGCCTGATACTGGCCTGCTCGCTGCCCTTCTTCTCCGTCGACCTGGGGCATGCCGACTGGCCGGTGGCGGCAGCCGTCATAGCCGTGGGGAGCATCAGCCTGGTCGGTCTCGGCATCCTGTCCGGGATCTTGCCGCTCCTGTACCCGGAGCGGGGTGAGCAGATGTCGTTTATGGTCCAGGCGCTCGTGCTGTTGGTCTCCGGCGTCTACTACGCCGTCAACGTCCTCCCCGGTTGGTTGCAGGCGGTATCACACTTCTCGCCGGCGACGTACCTGCTCCGCGGCATCCGTGACGCCATCATCAATGGCGACGGGCTCAGCCACGAAGCCGGCAACCTGGCCATCCTGGCGTTGTTCGGCGTACTGATGGTGCCCGGCGCGCTCGCCGCCTTCGCCGTCGCGGAGCGTTGGGCCAAGAAGACCGGTCGGCTGAAGCGCCAGGGGTAAAAGCCCGCTCTGCCGCCGGGCGCCGGGCGCCAGCTTCACACCGGCTTCACACCGGCTTCTGGCCGGGTGACGGAGGCGGCCCGGCCCGGCCCGGCGGTGGCGCCGGCGCCGGCGCCGGCCGCTTTCTCGTAGGACTTCGTGAATCTCGGCGTCAGATCGTGCACTAATCATCATGATTTGACGCCGAGAACATCGCACTACTACGAGAGGCTGGTACGGTAATAACGTAAAAAGATATAAAACAACATGAAACTTGCTCCGTGGTCCCCGATTTGCAGACTGGAGGGTTTCGTCCAGGCTTCGGGAACGCCTGGCCCGAAGGACGCGTCAGCCAGGCCAGACTGAGCCGCCATACTGGGCCGATGGAGACCGAGCGGCAAGCCTTTGAGCAGCTCGTCGCGGACGCCCTCGACCAGATACCGGAGTCGCTGGGTCGGCAGATGGAGAACGTGGTGGTGATGGTGGAGGACTGGCCGTCGCCCGAGCAGCTGGTCGGGGTCAGGGGAACGCTGCTCGGCCTCTACCAGGGCATCGACCTCACCCGTCGTTCACCTCTCTCATACGGCGGCGCCATGCCCGACCGCATCACCATCTTCCGGGGCCCCATCAGCGAACGGGTCAGCACGGAAGCCGAGTTGGTCAAGCTGGTGACCACGACAGTCATCCACGAGGTCGCCCACCATTTCGGCATCGACGATGCGCGCCTGCACGAACTCGGCTGGGGGTGAGAACCAGCGCCGGCTAGGCGGGATGGGCCACGGGCTCGTCGACCGCCTCGTCGATCACCTCGTAGACCGCCCCCGGCGACACCAGACCGCTGCTGGTCAGGGCCTCGTCGACGAAGCGACCGACCTCGGGTCGCACCACGAATCCCAGGTGGCCGCCGGGGTGCCAGCAGGCCGAAGGGCGACCCCAGTGTTCCCAAATCGGCACGGCGTGGTCGATCGGCGGGCCCAGGCGATCCGCCAGGCCGGCGTGCACGAACAGGCGATCCCGTGGGGTTCGGGGCGCCAGTCGCAGCGGTGACACGACGGTGTGCGCATCTGCGCACAGGCTGAGGAGCGGCACCAGGTGCGGTTGGGTACCCGCGCCGTGGCGAGCAAATAGAGCCGGGAAGTCCGCCGCCGGGCTACCCACGATCACGCATGCCAGCGCCGGCTCCAGTCCGGCCACCAGGGCGGAGACGTACCCGCCCAGAGAGATACCGGTCAGACCTATCGACGACGCGCCCTCGGCGCGCAACCACGCCAACGTGCGTCGCACGTCCCAGGCGGCCTGGGCCAACCCGTGCACGTTGTCCATGATGTCCATCGTCGGAAACGTCGCCGAGCAACCTCGGGCCCGGGGGCCGTGGAGGGGCAGCAACGGGAACGCCAGGTTGAGTCCCAGATCGCGGTACAGATGGGCGGCCCGGAACATCGTCAGGTTCGGTCCCGCTCGCCCACTGCGGGCCGGGTGGACGCACACCAGCCACGGCCGGGGCGGGCCGGGGTGCCGGAAGATCACTGTGCGGGCTCGGCGGTTGGCCAGGTAGTGGTCCCAGCGCTCGGAACCCGGCTCGCCGACGGCTACCCGCCAGCCACTGTCCCAAGCCGCCACTTCGGCGTGGTTCCGACCGATCGACACCGGGTGGGTGTCGACCTCGACGGGCGTATCCGGAGCGGCGTGATAGGAGGCGGGGTCATCGAGCCATCCCGCCCGCCGATAGACGGCGACGGCTTCGGCTGCTTCGACAGCGATGCGTTCGGCGTCCGCCGCGGTCAGATCCTCTTCTACCAGCCGAAAACCGCTGAGGAACAGCTCGTCCACGGTGGCGTGGACTGCGGTAGCGACCGAACGGGGCGGCGCCGGCAAGCGGTGCGTCGCCAAACGAGCCTCCCGCGCCCGATGCGCCCCAGGCGAGACGAAGAGGGCACCGAGCGCCACGGACTGCGCAGCCGACTCGGTCACCCGCCAGGACACCAGTGCCCCGTCGAACAGACGCTGCATCCAGGGCTGGCCCATGACGGGGACGCTATCAGTCGGCCCCTTCCGCGGCGGAGATGACGGGCCCAACCACGGCCGGGCCAACCGCGGCCGGGCCAACCGTGACCGGCCCGCGGGAGCGCCGGCGGCCTTCGAGCGTGGACGCCACCGGTCGCACGTGGTCGATAGCGGAGTTGACCTCCGCGCCGATGAGAACGGCCAGGGCGGTGACATAGAAGAACAGCAAGGCCGCGATGGGCGCGCTGAGGGAGCCGTATACAGACTTGTTGTGGAAGCTCGACGTGAGGTAGGCGCGCACGGCGAAGCTCCCGAGCAACCACAGCGCCATGGCCAGCACCGCTCCAGGCAGGCCCCGACGCCATCGCACCCGAACCGGCAACGACAGCCGGTACAGCGACGCCAGCAACCCCACCGACAGAACCCCGACCGCGGGCCAGTACACCAGATGCACCGTCGTCCTCACCGGGCGGAAAATCGAGCTCGAGGACAGGCTGATCAGTGCGTTCGGCCCGAGGGCCAGCGCCGGCAACAGGACCACGCCCACCGCCACGAAGCACAGGTAGAGGCCGATGGCGACCAGACGGCTGCGCCAGGCGCTGCGCAAGCCCCGCATGCCGTAGGCCACCGTGATGGTGTTGACGTAGTCGCTCATGGCCGTCGATCCCGACCACAACGAGATGACGAAGCCGATCGACACCACCTCCAGGTGACCACGGGCGAGGACCTCGTTGAGGAGAGGAGCGATATCGGTGCTGACCGTCGACGGCGTGAGCACGTCCCCGGCACCCCGGAGCACGTCGTCGTGGATGCGCTGGACGCCCGCCGTGCCATACACGTCGCGGAGATAGCCCACCCCTCCGAGCAGGGTCAGCAGCAACGACGGCAGGGACACGATGGCCCAGAACCCCGCTTCGGCCGCCATACCGAGGATGCGATCCTCGAACAGCTTGTGCCAGGTCCGGCCCAGCACGGGGCGAATGTCGCCGAGTGCACGCACGAACGAGTGGCCCCACCGCCGGAGGAGACCGGGCTGGCGGGGGATGGACACCATGACGCAGCCATCATGGTCGACCGCGCCCGCGGTCGCGGATCACCGCTCGGCAGGCGGACCAGCTATCTGCTTATGGCGCGAGAGCCGTCCCTTGTACCCTATAGGCGTGAGTTCTTATCTGGACGCGGTGCGGGAGCGGGTGGTCATCTTCGACGGCGCCACCGGGACCAACCTGCAGCTGCGTCACCTCGGGCCGGATGACTTCGGCGGCGCCGCCCTAGAGGGCTGCAACGAGATCCTCGTCGACACCCGTCCCGATGTCATCGTCGACTTGCACCAGTCGTTCTTCGACGTGGGCTGCGACGTGGTCGAGACGGACAGCTTCGGTTCCCTTCCGTGGGTGCTGGCCGAGTACGGCCTGGCCGACCGGACCCGGGAGCTGGCCACCAAGGCCGCCCGCATCGCCAGAGACGTCGCCGGCCCGACTGACACCCCAGGCCGCTGGGTGGCGGGCTCGCTCGGCCCGGGGACCAAGATCGCCTCCCTGGGTCAGATCACCTTCGTCGACCAGCGCGACGGCTACCAGGAGGCCGCGGCCGGGCTGCTCGACGGCGGCGTGGACCTCCTCATCATCGAGACGGTTCAGGATCTGTTGCAGGCCAAGGCGGCCATCATCGGCTGCCGCCGGGCCATGGCAGATATCGGCCGCCAGGTCCCGCTACAGGTCCAGGTCACCATCGAGACGACGGGACGCATGCTGATGGGCACCGAGATCGGTGCCGCCCTGACCACCCTCGACGCCCTGCGCCCCGATGTCATCGGGCTCAACTGTGCCACCGGGCCCGCCGAGATGAGCGAGCACCTCCGTTATCTGTCGCAGCGCAGCCGGGTGCCGATCTCAGTACTGCCGAACGCCGGTCTGCCGTCGGTCGTCGAGGGCCAGATGCACTACGACCTGACACCGGGCCAGCTAGCCGAGCACCACGCCCGCTTCATCAGCGAATACGGCATCAGCGTGGTCGGCGGCTGTTGCGGCACGACCCCCGAGCACCTGAAGGCGGTCGTCGACGCGTGCCGGGACCTCACCCCGGGCCCCCGGCAGCCCGAGTGGGAGCCGGGTGTGGCGTCCATCTACAGCCACGTGCCCTACGACCAGGCGCCGTCATTCCTGGTCGTCGGCGAGCGCACCAACGCCAACGGGTCCAAGAAGTTCCGCGAGGCCATGCTCAACGACGACTGGGACACCTGCGTCGCCATGGCTCGCGAGGCGGTCAAAGGCGGCTCCCACGTGCTCGACGTCTGCGTCGACTACACGGGCGAGGACGGCGTGTCCGACATGCGCGAGATCGCCGGCCGCTTCGCCACCCAGGCCACCCTGCCGATCATGCTGGACTCGACCGAGCCGCCCGTGATCGAGGCCGGCCTCCAGCTCATCGCCGGCAAGCCCATCCTCAACTCCGTCAACCTCGAGGACGGCGACTCGCCGGGGACCCGCCTCGACCGTTTTCTGTCGCTGGCCCGCGAGTACGGCGCCGCGGTCGTGTGCACCTGCATCGACACCGAGGGCCAGGCTCGCACCGCCGAGTGGAAAGTACGGGCCGCCAAGGCCATCCGCGACCTGGCGGTGGAGCAGTACGGCCTCGCCCCTGAGGACCTGCTGTTCGATCCCCTCGTCCTGCCGATCAGCACGGGCATGGAGGAGGGCCGCCGCGATGGGATCGAGACCATCGAAGGCATCCGTCGGATAAAGGGAGAGCTCCCTGGGGTGGGCACCATCGTCGGACTCTCGAACGTGAGCTTCGGCCTCGCCCCCGCGGCCCGGCACGCCCTCAACTCGGTGTTCCTGCACGAGTGCCAAGAGGCCGGGCTCGATGCCGCCATCGTGCACGCGGCCCGCATCATGCCGCTGCACAAGATCGATCCGCGGGTCGTGGAGGTCTGCCTCGATTTGATCTACGACCGGCGCGACGCCGCGACCGGTTACGACCCGCTCCAGGAGCTGCTGGGTCTCTTCGAGGGGGTGTCGTCCTCCGAGTTGGTCACCGAGGATCGCAGCGGCTGGCCGGTGGAGCGCCGGCTGGAGCAGCGCATCATCGACGGGGACCGCGACGGGCTGGAAGGCGACCTCGACACTGCTCTGAGCGACGGTTGGGCGGCGCTTGATGTCGTCAACGGTCCGCTCCTCGGCGGCATGAAGGTCGTCGGGGAGCTGTTCGGTTCGGGGCAGATGCAGCTGCCGTTCGTGCTGCAGTCGGCGGAGACGATGAAGACCGCGGTTGCCTTCCTCGAGCCCCACATGGAGAAGAGCGACGCCGGCGGCAAGGGCCGCATCGTCATCGCCACCGTCAAGGGCGATGTGCACGACATCGGCAAGAACCTGGTGGACATCATCTTCACCAACAACGGCTACGAGGTCACCAACCTCGGGATCAAGGTGCCGCTCGCCGACATCCTGGAAGCCGCCCGGGAGACGGGCGCGGACGTCATCGGCATGTCCGGGCTCTTGGTCAAGAGCACGTTGATCATGCGGGAGAACCTGCTGGAGATCAACCAACGCGGGCTCGCCGACATCCCGGTCATCCTGGGCGGGGCCGCTCTGACGCGCACCTATGTCGAACGGGATCTCCGTTCCGAGTACCAGGGGCGGCTGTTCTACGGCAAGGACGCCTTCGAAGGACTGCACACCATGGACCGCCTCATGGAGATCAAGCGCGGTGACGAGGACGATCCCGACTTCGGCCGGGTGCTGGAGGGCCGCGAAGGAGCCCGGCCCCGTGCCGCCCAGGCCGCGGTCGCGAGCGATGCCAGCGGCGGTGTCGCCGTCGCCACCGATCCGGACCGCCCGGCCCGGGCCCCGTCGGTGGCCTCCGACAATGCCCTGTTCGCCCCGCCGTTCGTCGGATCCCGCATCGAGCGCGGCATCTCCATCGACGACATCGCCGCCTACATCAACGAAACCTCCCTCTTCCGGGCCCAATGGGGCTACCGGCCGGACAAGTCCCGCCAGGAAAGCGACCCCGAATTCAAGGATCGCATCCGGGCCGAACTGCGGGCCCAGCAGGCCGCGGCGCGCGCGTCGGGGGTCCTCCAGCCCGCGGTCGCCTACGGCTACTTCCCGGTCAATTCCGAGGGCGACGACCTCATCGTGTGGAAGGACGACGCCCGCACGTCCGAATGGCTGCGCTTCACCTTCCCCCGTCAGGGCGCCGACCCCTGGTTGTCGATCGCCGACTTCTTCCGGTCCAGCGCGTCCGGCGAGGCCGACTACGCCGCCTTCCACGTGGTCACCATGGGAGAGAAGGTCTCCGAGGAAACGGCCCGTCTTTTTTCCGAGAACAAATACCAGGACTACCTCCACCTGCACGGTCTCGGCGTGGAGATGGCCGAGGCGCTGGCCGAGTACTGGCACCACCGCGTCCGGGAGGAGTGGGGTTTCGTCGGCGAGGATGGTCCGACCCTTGGCGGCCTGTTCCGTCAGCAGTACCGGGGCGGCCGCTATTCATGGGGCTACGAGGCCTGCCCCGACCTGGAGGACAACGCCAAGTGCGCCGAATTGGTCGGGGCCGACCGAATCGGGGTGGAGGTCAGCGAGGAGACCTCGTGGCAGTTCCATCCGGAGCAGACCACCGCGGCCATCATCTGCCACCACCCGCAGGCCAAGTACTTCGTCGTGCGCCAGCCGGGGCCGGCGCCGGGCCGGTAGGATCGGCCCATGGCCAGGATCTCATTCCCAGAGTGCGGACTAGGCGAGCACGTGGACTGGACCCTGCTGCGGCCGGAAATGGCCGCCGGCATGGGCGCGCTGTCGAAGGCCGTCTACGGGAACACCGAGCTGTCCCTTCGTGAGCGAGAAGCAGCCCGGTGGACCATCGCCTTGATCAATGACTGCGCCGTCTGCCAGACGACCCGGGCCCGCAACGGCGCCGAGGCCGGCGTCGATGAGGGCTTCTATGCCGAGGTACCCAACTGGAGGGCCAGCCCGGCTCTCAGCCCAAGGGAGCGGCTGGCCGCCGAGTTCGCCGAGCGCTTCGCCCTGGACCATTTGGCGATGGACGACGAGTTCTGGGCCCGCCTCCAGGGCGCCTACGCGGACGACGAGATCGCCGATCTGACGATGTGCTGCGGGACGTTCCTCGGTCTCGGTCGGGCGATGGCCGTGATCGGGGCGCGCGCCCCCGACGAGCCTCTGCTCCGCTAGCGGCTGAGCTAGCGCGACGCCAGCAAACCCCGGCGCTCCAGTACCATGCGCTCCAGCCGGGAGAACACGACGGTGTCCATGAGCAGTCCGACCGCGAGGATGGCGACCATGATCGCCAGCACGTCCGCGGCCAGGCTCTGGTCCTGGTAGGCGCTGAGCAGCTGACCGAGCGAGGTGACACCGGGCGCGGCCACGATCAGCTCGCCGGCCATCAGGGAACGCCAGGCGAACGCCCAGGCCTGGCGCATCCCCGCCACGTAACCGGGCAGGGCCGCGGGCAGCACCACATGCCGGTAGCGACCAACGCCCCTGGCGCCGAGCATGTGTCCGGCCTGCAGCAGGATCGGAGGGACGGCGTCGATGGCCGCCACCGTGCCCACGATGACGGCCGGGATACTGCCGGCCAAGGTCACGAACAGAATGGCTTCTGGTTTGACCCCGCACAGCAAAATGGCAATCGGGACCCAGGCCACGGACGGCATGGTCTGCAGTCCGGTCACCAGCGGGGCCACCGCGGTGCGGACCACCTTTACCCGGGTGATGGCGATGGCGACGAGTGTCCCGGTGAGGAGGGCGGCGGTGTAGTACTCCACCGCCCGCCGCAAGGTCGTCCCGACCCCGCTCAGAACCGGATGGCGGTCCTGCCACAGGTGATGGAAGACCGTGGCCGGTCCGGGCAACAGGTAGGTCGGCTTCCACCCCGTCCATACGACCAACTGCCACAGCCCCAGGCCGACGGCCGCGGCGGTGAGTTTCGGCCAGCTGGCCGCCCAGACCCGGCGGGCCCGCGTCGGGGCTCGGGGCAGGTCCAGCTCCAGCTGATCGAGCCCCTCCAGCTCACGGTCGAGGCGATCAGTGGCCGCCATGGCTGGCCACCTCCGCCCGCAATCGGTCGGTGATGTCGGCCGCTTGAGCGGCCACTTCGGGGGAGTCGATGCGACGGGGCCGGGGAATGGACACGCCGTACGTCGCCACGATCCGCCCCGGGCGGCTCGACAACAGCACCACGCGGTCGGCCAACCGAACCGCCTCGCGGACATTGTGGGTGACGAACACGACCGTGAGGTTCGCCTCCCGCCACACCCGCTCCAGCTCCTCGTGGAGGAGATCACGGGTCATGGCATCGAGGGCGCCGAACGGCTCATCCATAAGAAGAATCTGGCGCTCCTGGGCCAGAGCTCGGGCCAGCGCCACCCGTTGGCGCATCCCTCCGGACAGCTCATGGGGACGCTTGGTGGCGAACCCATCGAGGCGCACCAACCGCAGCAGCTCGGCGGCCCGGGCCTGGCGGGCGGGCTTGGCGACGCCGCGCAGCTGGAGAGCCAGTTCCACGTTCCGGGCCACGCTGAGCCACGGGAAGAGCGCGGCGTCCTGGAACATGAGCGTCGCCTCGCCCACGGACCGGTCCAGGCGACCGGCGGTCGGGCGATCCAGGCCGGCGATCAAGTTGAGCATGGTGCTCTTGCCGCAGCCGGAGGCGCCGACCAAGCAGACGAACTCCCCGACCGCCACTTTCAGGGAGACCCGATCCAAGGCCGGGACCGACGCCCCGACCCGACCGTAGACCTTGGATACCGCGTCGAGGACGACGGCAGGAGGGCTGGCAGCGGAAGGGCTTGTGGCTGGAGGGCTGGCGGCTGCACCGGGTTCCACCCCAGCCTTCACGGTCGTCTCGGCCGAGCCGGACGCCCGGTTCACAATCCGGCCACTGGGGCTTCACCGCGGGCAGCAAGCACCGTGTTGAGAGGAGTCAGGTTGTAGATCCCGGGGAGGTTGCTGGGGGCCTTGAGCAACCCGACGGCCTCCGCGTGTGCCACCTGGGTCTCGAGCGTCGAGGCCAGAGGATCGACGGTGAAGGTGAGGTCCGCCCAGGCCTGGGTGAGCACTTTGGACGACAGCGCCTTGCCCCCCTCGAGGCTGGCGTACTTGGCGTTGAACGCCGTCGGGGCCGCGGCGGGGTTGGCCTGGATGTACTTGATGGTGTCCACCAGACCCTGCAGGAAGCGCTGCACGGTTGCGGGGTGCGCCTGCAGGAATGCCGTGCGCACCACCACGTTGGTGGTGGCCCACTGGCCGTTCGGCCACAGGTTTGCCTCGTTGACCAGGAGGTGACCGCCCGCCTGGAGCATCTCGGTCTCGTAGGGTTCGGGCATCCAGGCGCCGGCGATGGCCCCGGACTTGAACTCGGTTACGACGGTTCCGTTGCCGGTAGCCGAGGGCTGCACATGGACGTCGCCGCCGCCCGACGTGGTGGTGGTGTAGCCCTGGGTCTTGAGCCAGTAGCGCAGGGCGACATCCTGGGTATTGGCCAACTGCGGCGACCCCAGCGTGGTCCCCTTGAGTTGCGACGGGCTGGTGATCGAGGCCTTGGTGACCAGGCCGGCGCCCCCTGACGCGGCGCCGGCGATGATCGCCACCGCCCCGTGCGAGGAGGAGTAGGCGGACAGCGCCGAACTGGGTCCTTCGAAGCCGATGTCGATGGACCCGGTGAGCAGCGCCTGGTTCTCCGCCGGTCCCGCAGAGAACGTCTGGGTCGTGAGGGTGTCGGGGGCCAGGTCCTTGGCGAAGATACCCTCGGCCAGCCCGACCAGCGCCGGGGCGTGGGTCAGGTTCGGGAAGTACCCGAGGTTGACCGTCACGGGCGGGCTCTGCGTGGTCCCGCCGGCGCCGCTCGCCGTGGTCTTGGAGGAGGAGCCGCACGCGGCCGCCACCAAGGCCAGTCCGGCCAAACCCACTACGCCGACCCTCTTCCCAAGGTTTCCTCTCTGCATAACCGCCTTCATAAACATTCATCCAAGTATAGAGGTGGCTCCGTTGCGCTGTCCGGGCGCCCCTTGGTGCCCTATGATCCGCCCGTCTGCTGGACCCGGTGATCCCGGAGGAGAGGACTCAAGAGCGTGAAAGAGCTCGTGTACCACCGCTACATCCTTCCGACCGTGGGGCGGCTCGCGGACAAGACCGCCGTGCTGGACGGAGAGTTCACCGCCACCTATGCCGAGCATCTGGACCGGGTGTGCCGGCTGGCCGATGGCATGCGGACTGAGCTCGGTGTCGACCGGGGCGACCGTTACGCTGTCATGGCGCTCAACGGGCACCAGTTCCTCGAGCTCTACCACGCCAGCCTGCTCGGCGGCAGTGTCATCAATCCGCTCAACCTCCGCCTGGCTCCGAAGGAGCTGGCCTTCATCATCAAGGACTCCGGCAGCCGGGTCTGTTTCGCGGACGCCTTCTTCGCCCCGATGATCGACTCGGTGCGAGTCGAGGCCGGCATCGACAAGGTCGTCCTGATCGGCAGCGGCGACGTGCCCCACGACTTCGAGTACGAGGACGTCGTCGCCGCCGGCTCACCGACGGTGCCGTCGGAGCCGGAGGAGTCCGATCTCGGGATCCTGATGTACACCGGAGGGACCACCGGTATGCCGAAGGGGGTGGTGCTCGACAACCGGGCCCTGATGTTCGACATCTACAAGGTGGCGACCCGGTGGAGCATGGACGAGAACTTCGTGTACCTGCACCAGACCCCGATGTTCCACGCCGCATCGCTCGGCGGGGTCCTAGCTGTCCCGGCAGTCGGCGGCCAAACCACCTTCGTGCCGGTCTTCCAACCCGGGTCGGTGCTCGACGTGATCGAACGCCACCAGGTCACCATGACGGTCATGGTGCCCACCATGATCGCCATGCTCCTGGATCACCCGGACTTCAAGCCAGAGCGTCTGGCGTCCCTCGAAGTGTTGACCTACGGGGCCTCGCCCATGCCGCAGGTTCTCGTCGAACGCGTCCTCGAGATGTTCCCGGATCTCGAGATCTTCCAGGGCTACGGCATGACCGAGAACTGCGGACTTCTCACTTGTCTGGGCCCCGAGGAGCACCGCCAGGGAGGCGAACTGCTCCGCTCCGCCGGCCGGCCGATGCCCGGGTCGGTGGTGACCATCCAGGACGAGCAGGGTCACATCCTGCCGCCCGGCCAGAGCGGTGAGGTCTGCGCCCAGGCCGGCAATTACATGCAGGAGTACTGGAACCGGCCCGACGAGTCCGCCTCCGCGTTCCACGGCGGGTGGTACCACACCGGTGACGCCGGCTACCTCGACAAGGCCGGCTACCTCTACTTGGTGGACCGGGTCAAAGACATGATCGTGACGGGCGGGGAGAACGTGTACTCGGCCGAGGTCGAGAACGCCATTGCCAGCAACCCCGGCGTGGCGCAGGTGGCGGTCATCGGCATCCCCTCGGAGCAGTGGGGCGAGGCGGTGCTCGCCATCGTCGTGCCCAAGGAAGGGGCCGAGCTCACCGAAGAGGACATCAAGGCCTGGTGCAAGGAGCGCATTGCCGGCTACAAGGTGCCCAAGTCGGTCGAGTTCCGCAGCGAACCGCTCCCGCTCTCCGGCGCCATGAAAGTACTCAAGCGAGAACTGCGCGCCACCTACTGGGAGGGCCGCGACCGGGCCGTGTAGTAGCGACGCGGCGCGCCAGCACGAGCCAACGGGGCCGCCCACTCGTTCAGGTCCCTCAGGCCCGCGAGTCGACTCTGGCCCGGCTGCGGCGGCCGGCTCGATGCGCTCAACGATCGCTGATGTCGGCGCCGACGCCCTTGGCCAGCACCGCGATCTCGTCGACGACGAGGTCCGCGAGGGCCTCCAGGTCTGGCACCAACTCGCGACAAGCGACCAGAGCGAAGTCCATAACGTCGCAGTAGCTCTGGACGGTGATATTGAGCCCTTGGCCGTCGACGATGGTGGACACCGGGTAGTAGTGCAGCATCTTCGCCGCGCCGAGGTAGAGCGGGTGACGGGAACCCGGCACGTTGGAGATGACCAGATTGAAGGGAGGGCTGATCCGGTCGGCCAGTCGCAGGCGGGTCGAGATCCGCGCCGCCCGGATGGCGAGGGCCGGGGGTGCGAACTCGGCGTACTCGGTGAGCACGTCCGCAGGGACGAGAGCGAACCGTTGCTTGGCTTCGTTCATGGTCTGTTGCATCTGATGCAATCGCACGACCGGGTCGGAGGTCGTCGTCGGCAGAACGGGAAACATGGACGAGACCCGATTGGTCCAGGGGTCGGTTTCGGCTCCGGTGCGGACCGAGACCGGGACCATGCTCACTAACGGCCGATCAGGTAAGGCTCGCCGCTCCAGCAGGTACTCGCGAAGGGCGCCGGCACAGACCGCCATGACCACGTCGTTGACCGTGCTACCGGCTGCCGTCTTGATGGCCTTCACGTCGTCGAGCGACACCGACCGCAATGCCACCCGGCGGTGCGCGGTGATGGTGCCGTTGAAAGGAGTCGCGGGCGCCCCCGACTCCGGCGGCGCAGGCGCAGCGTCGGAAGTCGGATCCGGCTTCGGGACCAGGCGAGCCCCGAGCGGGTTGGGAATCGTCCGGGCCAGATCGGCGAGGCCGGTAAGACCCTGGTTCCTAGTGAGCTCACCGAGCGCCCGCACCGCACGGACCTGCAGGCGCACGAACTTGTCGGGCTTGCGAGCCATGCCCCGGAGAGCCCACCGCAGGGCTTGAGCCGGGCTCGGAACCTCCTCGGTCGGGGGTAAAACCGCCTCGGCTGGGTCGTCTCCCGGGCTCGGCTCGTGGTCGAAGATGATCTTCATCAGTTCCGCCCCGGCCGCTCCGTCGATGGTGGCGTGGTGCAGTTTGGTGAGGATGGCAACCCGATCGTTGCTGAGACCCTCGATGACGTAGATCTCCCAGAGAGGATGGCCCCGATCGAGCGGCCGACCGACGAGCCGCGCCACCAACCTCGACAACTGCTCGTCGCTGCCAGGAGCGGGGAGTCCGGACTCGCGCAGGTGGAACTCGAGGTCGAACTCGGGGTCCTCTATCCAGAAGGGATGGTCGAGCCGGAGCGGCACCTCGACCAGTCTTCGGCGCAAAGGTTCCAGGTCGGGCAGCCGGCGAGTGAGCTTGTCCCGGAGCGCCTCGTAGACCGACCATTCTGGATTCACGGGGCGGGCAAAGACCCCCAACCCGCTCACGTGACCAAAGGACGTGCCTGTCTCCATGTACAAGAAGGCCGCATCCACCCCGCTGAGCTGCTTCACGAAACCAACCCTACGACGCGGCGAGGCCGGCTGCCGCCCCAGAGCGGGGACCCCCGGCATTCGCCGAGCCCACCACTACCGGGACGCCATCCGGCACTCAGCCGACGGGATTGGCGCGCTCAGCCGCCGTTGGCGATGGCCTGATTGGCGCTCGCCATGTCGGCGTCCACCTGGCTCAGATTGGAATCGAGCTGCGTCAGCTGCTGCTGCGCATTCGCGAGGGCGGAAGTGACCGAGACGCCACTCGAGGACGACGAGGCGCCACTCGGGGCCACCGAGGCGCCACTCGGGGCCGCCGAGCCGGCGGCCGGCTGCGCGGCCAACGACGGCTGGGTTGCGGAGCCTCCCGACCCTCCGGACGACGCTGACGCTCCGGAACCCGTTGGCGTTGCGGGGGCGTTGCCAGCCCCGGCGGCGTTCGCCGCGGGGACCGAGAACGACGGGGTGCCGGACACGTGGGTGCCGTTACCGCAGCCGCCGGCGAGAGCCGAGATGACCATTGCCCCTGGGATCAGGATGGCCCGCACCAATCGGGACGGCCGGGTCACTGCAGATCCTCGAGGGCGGCCCGAACGTCCTTCTCACCCTGGATTGCGGCCGAGTCGGCGGCCTGCACATCGCCCCAGTAGGGAGCGACAGCCCCGTGGTTGGCGTTCCATTGAGCTGGCGTCAGGGCGAGCAGCCCGGTCGACACTCCGGTGGTCTTCTGGCCGATCGTGGCAATCTGGGTCTCGAGGTTGGCGACCTGCTGCTGGGCCGCCTGGACGTTCTTGCCTTCGACAGCCTCCTTGGCAATGGCCTGCGACAGGTCGGTGTCAATGCTGGTGAGGTCCGGAACGACGTTGGTGGTCATGCGATCCGCGACCCGCACCAGATGGACCTGCGGAAGGGCCAGCGCGAATACCCGGTAGTCCGTGTAGATGGACTGGAACTCGGACCAGAAGTTGGCCGGGTTGGTCTCGTTGCGGATCGTGGTGGCCAGATTGACCAGACCCTCGGCCTGACCGTTGCCGTTGAGATCGCCAGTGATGATGTTCTCCAGCGCGGCCTGGTCGCTCCCGACGAACCACCCGGTCTGTTGTACCAAGGTGAGAGCGCTGTTGAGGTCCGTGATGCGGATGCTGATCGCGGTCTCCGCCTGGGTCCGGGCGGTCGAGCTGATCGCAGGGGTGGCCGCGGTGGCCGCTGACGCGGTACCGGCTCCGAGCAGCGGTACCAACCCGACGGCGCCGGCCAGCGCCGCAGCGCTCACCGCCAGTAAAGCTGTAATTCGAGACCGTTTCATGGTTGTTCCTCCGTAGCTGGGCAAGTGGGGACGTTCCAAGGATCTCCCGCGCATGTTCGGTCGGAATCAGCCACCTGTGAGGGTCTTGTGAAGGTGATCGCGCCATTTGGGAGAGATGTCCGGAGCCGGCCGGTCCGTTT
>Ga0302325_10009531_pt1 | contig 21174 bp, 16 predicted proteins | sample Palsa_T0_2_FD_201948 | JGI IMG/M metagenome (GOLD analysis project Ga0302325, IMG submission 201948) | Peat permafrost microbial communities from Stordalen Mire near Abisko, Sweden - Palsa_T0_2 | ecosystem: Environmental > Terrestrial > Soil > Palsa > Peat permafrost | place: Sweden: Abisko...
CCGGGGCATGGGCCTCGGTGGGGGTACGCCCGACGGGGTTCCCGGGTTTCACCAAGGAGTCGCATGTAGCACGAGAAAACGGACGGAAATGCCCCGAGGTGCAAGGCCGGCCCAGGCCAAGCGAGGAACGGGCCTCGGGCCCCTGAGGGCGCTCCCGCTTCTTGGGTACAGGCGCCTAGCGGCGAAGGACAGGGGCCGTCGAGGGCGCGGCCAGCTGCAGCTCCGAGGCGCGCTTCAGGGCGCGCCGCGCGGCCTGCACCACCGCCCGGCGGCCGGCACCGAAGAGGGCCGGCGTGTCACGAAGCGCCTGGCGCTCCTCGTCCGTGTAGCGGAGGTGGGCGAGCCGCACCGCCTCCGGAGGTGTCCGGACGTCGGAGACGACGCCGACGAAGGACAGCAGGCGCAGGATGTAGAAGCTCGGGTCGAACTCCCACCAGAACCAGCCCTGGTTGGCGGTGTTCTGGTGGTAGTGGTGGTTGTTGTGCCACCCCTCGCCACAGGTGATGAGGGCCAGGAGCCAGTTGTTCCGGCTGGTGTCCGACGTCTTGTAGCGGCGTCCGCCGAAGACGTGGCTCAGCGAGTTGATGGTGAAGGTGCCGTGCCAGAGCAGCGTGGTGCTGACGAAGAAGCCCCACACCAGAAGCGGGAAGCCGCCGATGAAGAAGAGCGCCACGGCCAGCATGACGGGCGGGACGACGTAGAAGCGGTTCAGCCAGCGCAGCTCCGGGTAGCGGGCAAAGTCCTTGATGGAGTCGTAGCGCGTCTCGGTGTACCGGTCGCAGAGAATCCAGCCCATGTGGCTCCACCAGAAGCCCCGTTGCAGCGGCGAGTGGACGTCCTCTTCCTGGTCCGAGAAGCGGTGGTGGTGACGGTGGTGTGCCGCCCACCACAGTGGCCCCTTTTGCGTACAGAGGCAGGCGCAGAAGGCGAGGATGAATTGGAAGACGCGGCCCGTCTTGAAGGTGCGGTGGCTGAAGTAGCGGTGGTAGCCGGTGGTGAGGGCCCACATCCGGAAATAGTAGAGGCCCACGCACACCACGACGTAGTGCCACCGGAAGGGCACCACGAAGGCGAAGAGCGCCATGGCGTGCACCCCGAAGAAGGGGAGCGAAGTCACCCACTTGATGCGCTCGTCGTGGGGGACAGTGGGGAGGCTGGCAGCGGCGGTGGCGACGGTTGGGGTCATGGAGGCAAGGGGCCTGTCTCAAGAAGCAGGCAGCCTCCTATGTAGTGACCCGCTGTCAGGCCTCTGTCAGGCCGACGCGGATTTTCCAAGCGCGCGGAGCCACCGCTCGAAACCGGGGTGCCCGTGCAGGGCGGCCAGGTCGGCGTCCGTCGAGGCGTAGGCGGCGTCGCTGAAGCCGAGGTTGCGCGCCCGCTCCAGGCAGAGCACCGCCCGGTCCAGCTCGCCGGCACGGGCCAGGGCACACGCCACGTCGTAGGCCCCCTCCGCCGAGGGGTGTCGGTCCAGCGCCGACAGCCCGAGCTCGGCGGCTCGGGTGAAGTTGCCCCGGAGGAAGGCCACGCGCTCGGCGCAGGCGTAGGCCTTGCCCAAGTCCACGCCCGGGAGCCGCGAGGCCTGCTCCACCTGTCCGGCGCGGAGAAGGGCCCCCGCCCACTCGTGGAGGATGGTGGAATCGTGAGAGTCCTCGTAGGCCTGCTGCCATAAGGGGAGCGCCCGCGCGTCGTCCCCTACCAGGCTGAAGGCGGCGGCCAGGGCATGCTTCTCCACCCGCGTGCCCTGCACCTGGCTGAAATGGTCCAGCGCCCGCCGCCCCTCGCCCTCCTTGAGCGCAATCCACCCCAGCAGGTGGTGGACGCGCGAGCGCACGGGCGGCGACGGGTCTCCGGCGATGATGGTCTCGGCGCGCGCCCGCGCCGCCTTCAACTCCCCCGCACGGTAGAGGGCCTCCATCTGCTGCAACTCCTCGGAGTCGGCGGTGCCCGTCTCACCGCGCCACAGGGCCGAGAGGACGCGCACCGCCTGGAAGCCGAAGAGGGCGAAGAGGAGGGCAAAGGGGTTGGGCCAGAGAAAAAAGACGGTGACCGCGCACACCACGAGGGCCAGCACCTGGGCCGCGGCCAGGCCCGCCTTGCCGAAGAAGCGGGTGAGGACGGCGGCGGAGATGCGCCCTCCATCCAGGGGCTGGATGGGCAGGAGATTCAGGAAGGCCCAGACGAAGTTCGCCCGGGCAGCGCGAGAGAGGGCATAGCGCAAAACCTCCCAGCTGCTGTCCAGGGCCTGGAAGCCAAAGAGGCACAGAAAACCGAAGCCCGCGCCCAACAGCGGCCCGGCCACGGTGAGCGCCACGTCCCGCCCCCAGGGGATGGGCCCTGGCGCATTCGGCTTGGTGAGGCCGCCGAGGCCCACCAGCTGGATGCTGGGCTGGTAGTGGAAGGCCAGGGACACCAGCGCATGGCCGAGCTCGTGGACGAGCACCGAGACGAAGACAATCACCACCCAGAGGACAACCACCGCCACCACCGCACCGAGGTGGACGGCAGCGTCGGTGGAAGCCAGGGCGCGGCCGGGCCAGGTGGCGGGGTTCTCCGCGTTGAGGCCGAAGAAGCCGAAGGCCGCGGCGATGAGCACGTGGCTCGCGTGCACCTCCACCGGAATGGGCCCGAGCCGGAAGCGAAACATTCAGGCGACTCTACCCACAGAGAGGCCCTGGCGCCCGTCTGCCCGCGCCGTGGTAGGGAGTCCGCCTTTGCCATGTCCGTCGTCTACGGCCCCCACCGTCTGCCCCATCCCTTCGTCCTGGCTCCCATGGCGGGGGTGAGCGAGCAGCCCTTCCGCGTCCTCGCCTTTCGCATGGGCGCAGCGCTGTGCACCACAGAGCTGGTGAGCGCCCAGGGCCTGCTGCGTGCCAGCGCGAGGACGCTGCGCTACCTCCGCCACGACGAGACGGTGGAGCACCCCTACTCGCTGCAAGTCTTCGGCGGAAACCCGGAGGACATGGCCAAGGCGGCCCTCGTCGGCAAGCAGCACGGCGCAGAGGCCATCGACGTCAACATGGGCTGCCCGGTGAAGAAGGTGACGCGCAACGGCGCGGGCTCGGCGCTCCTCTGCGACCCGTCGCGAGCCGCGGCCATCGTCCGCGCCATCCACCAGGCGACGGGCCTCCCGGTGAGCGCGAAAATCCGCAGCGGCTGGGACGCGCACCACCGCAACTACCTCGAGATGGCCGAGCGGCTGGAGGACGCGGGGTGCATCGCGCTGGCCGTCCACCCCCGCACGCGCGCCCAGGGCTACTCCGGCGCGGCCGACTGGGCCGTCATCGCCGACCTCGTCCGTCACAAGCACCGCATGTGCATCGTCGGCAACGGGGATGTGAAGACGGCTTCTGACGCACGGCGAATGCTGGAGAGCACCGGGTGCGACCTGGTGATGATTGGGCGCGGCGCGCTCGGAAACCCGTGGATTTTTCGGGAGCTTCTGGGCGGTGAGACCCCCACGCTGGCCGAGCGTGCCGATGTCGTGCTCGGCCACCTCGCGGCCCACGTCGCCTTCGTCGGCGAGCCGCTCTCTGCGGTGCGAAGCTTTCGCAAGCACCTCGGCTGGTACTCGCACGGGCTGCGGGGCGCGGCCGCCTTTCGCTCCGAGGTGAACCAGCTGGCGGACCTCGCCGACGTCCAGCGCGCGACGCAGCGCTTCTTTCTCAAGGCCGAAGGAGAGGCCGAAGCCCCCACCGAGGAGCAGGAAGTCGACTACCGCGCCGCGCTCGGTTGAGGGGCGGAGCCCCCCTGGGGAGGCTGGCCCTTCAGAATTCCAGGGCCAGGGCGAGGTTGAGGCAGTGGCCGGAGAAGAGAAGCGACGGCGTCCCGAGGTTACAGCCCGGGTCGTTTCCGAGTGCCGCGCTGGCGCGGATGCGGAAGCCGGAACCTGGCTTCTGGGGGCGCCCCGGCTCGCCCGCGCCGAGGAGGTCGAAGTCCAGGGCCAGCACCAGCGTCGAGGACATCCGTGTCCGTCCCGCGACGTCCGCGCCCAGGGCCCGCGTCTGGAAGCCGAACTCCACCCACGGCGTCCGCGGGAGGCCCAGGCGGTCAGCCAGTGCATCCAGGCGCACGCCGCCGGCGAAGGAGATGGCCACCTGGCTGTTGGGGCCGCGGTCGAGACGGCCCTTCCAGAAGAGGGCCTGCGCCTCGGTGAGGTCGGCCGAGCCCAGCCCCCAGCGGGCCGACAGCTGGTCCAGCTGACCCAAGTCCGAGAGGCGGAGGCCGAGGCGGAATTGAGAGGAGAGGTCGAGGAGGGGCAGGGTGGCGCCTCCATTGGCCGACCAAACCCAGTCCCCGGAGGGCGCCCGCGACGTCTTTTGTTCCACCCCGAGGTCCAGGCCGGGGTCCTGCGCACCGACGCCGCCGTCGGCGGCCAGCGCCACGCCGGGGGCCGCGGCTGCAAGCGCCGCCCCCAGCAAGAAGGCCCTCTTCACCCCGGTCGCACCCCTCACGAAGCAGCCCTTGTACCTCACCCCACGGCGCTCCGGGAGGGGCCCGCCCCCTCCCGAGCGCTTGGGAAGGAAGGCAGAAGGGCGGTGCTCGGCCGCTGGCCAAACGAGGGTCGGGAACGCCCCCTTCCGGGGGCCGTCTACCCGGCCGCGGTGCCGGACGCGGGCTCCGCCTGCTCCTCGGCGACGGCCAGGGCACCGCTCGGGATGGGCGGACGCAACACGCGGCTCACCGCGGTGTCGAGAAAGTAGTCGCAGGCCGGGGTGCGCGTCCTCTCGAGCGTGTCGAAGTCGACGTGGTACAGCCCGAAGCGCGGACCCCAGCCTTCCAGCCACTCGAAGTTGTCGAGCAGGGACCAGTAGAGGTAGCCGCGCACGTCGGCACCGGTGGCCAGGACGCCCAGCAGCTCTCTCCAGTGGGCGTGCAGGAAGGCCGCGCGGCGGTCGCCCCGTCTGTCGTCGATGCCGTTCTCAGTCACCCAGATGGGCCGGCCATAGCGGCGCACCGCCTGCAGCAGCTGCCCGAAGCCCTCCGGGTACTGCTCCCAGCCGATGTCCGTCAGGCCGCGCAGGAAGGGGTCGCGGTAGTGGAACTCGAAGAAGGGACGCCGCGGCACGAAGCGAAGCCGGGCGCGCGTGTAGTAATTCACGCCCACGAAGTCGAGGCTGTCGCGCCCTCCGGCAATCTCCGAGCGGGCGCTGACCAGGCCCGGCATCCGGACGTTGAGGCTGCCGGTGCACAGCGCTTCGAGGAAGGCGTGGTTGTAGGCGGCGTCGGCAAGGCGTACCAGCGCGTGGTCGAGCGGATGCCAGCTCCGGTCCGCGGTGAAGGCCAGCATGTTCTGGCTCGGTCCAACCGGCACCGGACCGATGGCGGCGTGGAGCTCCTCCCGCGCCGCGACGTGCGCCCGGGCCATGTTGGCCAGCGCCGGTAGCGCAAGGCGCGGCTCGACCAGACCGGGCGGGATGAAGCCCTTGATGTAGCCTCCCAGCATCAGCACCACCGGCTCGTTAAAGCTCACCACCAGCGCGTCCAGACCGCGCAGCACCTGGCTGCACATCCGGGCATAGGCGCGAAATGCGCCGACGCTCTCCGGGCTGTGCCAGGGCGTCTCGGCGTGGAACCAGCGCGGATGGGTGAAGTGGTGCAGCGTCACCACCGGGCGCAGGCCCGCGGCGCGCATGGCAAGCAACCGCACGCGGTAGTCGTCGAGCGCGCGCTCGTCGAAGCGTCCGCGCTCCGGCTCGATGCGCGCCCACTCCAGACTGATGCGGAAGGCTGCAGCGCCCACTGCGCGCGCGAGACGGTAATCCTCCGGGTAGCGATTCCAGTGGTCGACAGCGACGCCCGCTCGATGCTTCAGCGGTCGCGAGACTTCCCAAGCGCTCCAGTCGTTCTCGATGTGTCCTTCCACCTGGTACGCAGCGGTGGCGACGCCGAAGACGAAGTCCGGAGGAAAAGTGAGCTCGCTGGAGTGCATTTCTCGCGTTGGCGCGACACCCTAGCGTGAACATGTCGTTCGTTGACACGTCCAGCGAGCGTCACTATCGTCTTCAGCGCATTCAAACCGGAGGGACGCGATGGCAGCGAAGAAAAAAAGAAAGACCGCGAAGAAGAAGCCCGCCGCCCGGAAGACGAAGAAGAAGACGAAGCGGAGGTCGCGGAAGTAGCGGTCCGCTTCCGTCTCGCTGGATGGATGAGACGGCCCGGGGCCCGAACCATGGCCCGGGCCGTTTTTCTTGGCGTCCCTCGCTGCACCCACCCCCGTGTCGCTGCACCCCAGAGAGCTTGCCGTCGTCGCCGCTGCCCTGAGCCGGGCGCTGGCCGGCGCGGTGGTGCAGAAGGTGAGTAGCCCCGAGCCGCTCTGCGTGGAGCTCGAGCTGCGGAGCCCGGGCCGCACCTCGCGGCTCGTGGTCAGCGCCGAGGCCTCACTCGGCCGCCTCTCCATCGCCAGCGCTCGCACGCCCGCCACCCGGACGCCTTCGCCCTGGCTCTTGCGTCTGCGCAAGGAGCTCTTGGGCGCGCGGCTTCTGTCCATCGTCCGCTCCGGCGCCCGTGAGGCGGAGTTGCTCTTCGAGCGAAAGGAAACGAAGCGCACCCTGGTGCTGGAGCTGGGCACGCCCGGGGCGCTCCTTCTGCTCGCAGACGAGCGCCGTCCCCTCGCCGCCTCCACCGGGAAAGCCCGCGCCCCGCGCCCATTTACGCTCGCTCCCGAAAAGGAGGCGGCTTCGCGGTTTCCGGAGGTGGCCGACGGGCTCGAGCTCGGACGGGCCGTGGAGGTGCTCTTCTCCGGGCAACAGGCGCTGGCCACGGCCGCCGCGCTTCGACGCCAGCGAGTGCAACCGCTGCGCACCAAGGTGGAGCGGCTGCGGCGGACGGTGCAGAAGGTGAAGGAGGAGGCCAACCGGACGGAGAAGGCCGAGGAGCATCGCCGCTTCGGAGAGCTCCTCCGGCAGAATGTGGCCGCCGTGCCCCGCGGCGCCCTGGCGGTGGTGCTCAACGAGTACAGCGCCGAGGGCGTCCGCCCCGTCTCGGTGCCGCTGGACCCGGCGCTGGACGCGCGGGCCCAGGCCGAGCGTCACTTCCAGCGCTACCGACGGCTGAGCCGCGGCAGCGCCCGGGCCACCACGCGCCTGGCGGAGCTGCAGGAGGAGCTGAATGCGGCCGAGCTGCAACTGGCTGCAGCCCGCGAGACCTCCGATGCCACATTCCTCGCTGCACCGCCGTCACCCGTGACGGCGAAGGCCGGACGCGAGAAGCCAGCCAGCCATTTGCCCTACCGCGTCTTTCTTGCTCGCTCCGGGGCGCGCATCCTCGTCGGGCGCGCGGGCAGGGACAACGACGCGCTCACCTTCGGCGTGGCCCGGCCCGACGACGTCTGGCTCCATGCCCGCGGCCTTCCTGGGGCACACGTCCTCATCCCGCTTCCGCGCGGCGCCGAGGTGCCCGAGGAGACGCTCGTCGATGCGGCCCACCTCGCCCTCCACCACGCGCGCGGGGCGGGCGTGGACCGGGGCGAGGTCAGCTACACCCGTGCGAAATTCGTCCGGCGGGTGAAGGGCGGTGCGCCCGGGGCGGTGACGTACAGCCGCGAGAAGACGTTTCTCGTGCGCCTCGAGCCCTTGCGCCTGGAACGGCTGCTGGCCTCCAAGGAGAAGCGGTGAGCCCTCCGGACGCCCCTCGGACGAAACCCGCCGCATCGCCCTGCACCCGCTGCGCCGCGCAGCTTGGGCGGTCCTGCTGCGAAGTCGGCGAGGGCGAATCGCTCGCCACCCTCACCCTGGCCGACGTGGAGCGCATCCAGGCCGCGACGTACCGTGGGCGCGAGAGCTTCGTCGAGGAGGAGGCCTTCGAGGAGACGCAAACCAGGGCTTACGAGCAGCTGCGTCCAGGGTGGCGAGGCTACTTCCGCGCGCGGCCGGTGCGGCTGACGCTGGCGCGCGCACATGGCGCGTGCGTCTTCTTCCAGCCCCAGCGCGGCTGCACGCTGTCACCGGACGTCCGTCCGACGGCGTGCCTGCTCGACCCGTTCGAGCCGGGGCTCCCTGGCACCTGGACGCTGGCCGTCGAGCGAGAGGGGTCGGTCGACGCGGCCCGGGCCTCGGGCGAGCCGCGCTGCCTGGCGGCGGAGGAGGCGGACGGTCGGGGGCCACTGTTGCGCGCCTTTGGCCTCAGCGATGCGTCGCTGCAGTCTCTGACGGAGCGCCTCCGTGCCGAGGTGCGCGCCCACGGTGAGGGGGATGCCTCTTCCGGGCGTCCGCCAGCTTGAGTCGAGCGGTGGTCGGGCTAGGATCTGCCACCAGCCGTGGCCAAGGACACCTCAGCCCGCCAGCTTCAGCTCCTCGAGCTCGAGCCGGCTTCCGCACACCGCCTCCCGGAGCGCGAGGTGCTCATGGAGAAGGCGGCCACGCTGGCCCAGCTGCTTTCCCGCGAGCTGGGCGTGCCGGTCCGCCTCTCGGTGACGGACAACCGGAGCACGATGGTGAGCTTTCGCCGGGCGCCATCGACGCTTCGGCTGCGCCTGCACCACATGTTTCTCGATGCCCCGGCACCGGTGGTGCGGGCGGTGGCCGACTACGCCGGACGTGGGCATCGGCGCGCCGGGCGTCTGCTCGATGACTTCGTTCGCCGGGAGCAGCCGCGCATTCGCCAGCACCGCGACGCGCGCGACGAGGTCCTCTCGGCCCGGGGTCGTACTTATGACCTGCAGGAGATTTTCGAAGCGCTCAACGAGCTGCATTTCCAGGGAAGCGTGCGGGCTACCATAGGGTGGGGCCGGAGCCCGAGTCGTCGACGCCGCAAGTCCATCCGCCTCGGCGTCTACGACCACCAAACCCGAGAAATCCGTCTTCATCCAGCGCTCGACCAACCCGCGGTGCCGCGCTTCTTCGTCGAATTCATCGTCTTCCATGAAATGCTCCACCAGGTCTTCCCCAGCTCGCACGGACCGGGACGGCGCATGCACCATCCCCGCGCCTTCCGCGACCGGGAGAAGGCCTTCCCCCGCTACGCCGCTGCCCTTCAGTGGGAGCGAGAAAACCTCGGCGTGCTGCTCGCGCGTTGACGCCGCTCCGGCGCTCGAGACTTGCGCCAGCGCGGACTGACCAGCACACTGGAGAGTAGATGCGCCGCGCCAAAATCGTCTGCACGCTGGGTCCTTCCAGTCTCGAACCGGCCATGCTGGAAAAGCTCCTCGCCGCCGGGATGGACGTGGCTCGCCTCAACTTCTCGCACGGGACGCACGACCAGCACGCCAAGACCATCTCCATGCTGCGGGCAGCGTCCCTCAAGGTGCGCAAGGGCGTGGGCATCCTCGGGGACCTGCAGGGGCCGAAAATCCGGACCGGGAAGCTGCAGGGGGGCAGCGTGGAGCTCGTCCCGGGCGCGCCGCTGAGCATCACCACCGACGAGTCCCACCTCGGGACCCAGGACCTGGTCTCGACCACCTACCCCCACCTGGCGGTGGACGTGAACCCCGGGGACCGCATCCTGCTCGATGACGGGCTCCTCGAGCTCAAAGTCATCGAGACCGACAAGAAGAGCCGGGTGCTCACCGAGGTCGTCCACGGCGGCACCCTCACCAACAGCAAGGGCATCAACCTTCCCGGGGTGGCCCTGCGGGCCGAGGCCCTCACCGCGAAGGACCGCGAAGACCTGGTCTTCGGGCTCAAGGCCGGCATCGACTTCATCGGGCTCTCCTTCGTGCGCCAGCCGAGCGACCTCGACCAGACGCGCGCGGCCATGGCCGAGGCCGGTCGGCAGGTCCCCATCGTCGCCAAGCTGGAGAAGCCCGAGGCCATCGCCCGACTGGACGCCATCCTGGACCGCGCCAACGGCGTGATGGTGGCGCGCGGTGACCTCGGCGTGGAGATTCCGCCGGAGGAAGTGCCCGCCATCCAGAAGGACATCATCCGTCGAGCCAACACCCGGGGGCTCCCCGTCATCGTCGCCACCCAGATGCTCAATTCGATGATTGAGCACCCGCGCCCCACGCGTGCTGAAGCCTCCGACGTGGCCAACGCCATCTTCGACGGGGCCGATGCCCTGATGCTCTCCGGCGAGACGGCCTCCGGTGCCTACCCGGCGGAGTCGGTGCAGATGATGGACCGCATCATTCTGGCCGCGGAGAGCGCGGCGCGGATGCAGGGAAGAGTGCCGCAGCGGCTCCCGCTCACCGCACCGGCGTCCTTCCCGGACGTCACCGCGGCCATCGCCTGCGAGGCGGCCCGTCTCTCCAACGCCGTGGCCATCGCCGCCTTCACCCTCTCCGGTGTCACTGCCCGCCTGTTGAGCCACTACCGGCCGCCGGTGCCCATCGTGGCCTTCTCGCCCAACCAAGAGGTGCGTCGGACGCTCTCGCTTTTGTGGGGCGTCGTGCCGCGGGTGCTCGAGCCACTCGACCGTGCCGAGGACATGGTGCGGCGCGTGGAAGAGGAGCTCGTTAGCCGCGGCTTCGCGCGGTCCGGGGACCGCGTGGTGGTGGTGTTCGGCTCTCCTGTGGGCAAGGCCGGAAACACCAACACCGTGCGCCTGCACACCGTCGTGTGACGAGGTGCGGCGTACGCCGCGAATCACCGTCGGCAGGCGCCTCGGGTAAGCTTCCTCGCTTGCTCTCGCTGGCCCTCCTGGTCGCGCTCTCGCTCTCCGCTCCGCCCGAGCGGTACGACCTCATCCTCGAGAACGGCCGCGTCGTGGACGGCACCGGGGCGCCCTGGTTCCGCGCCGACGTGGCCATCCTCAAGGACCGCATCGCCGCCGTGGGGGACCTCCAGGGTGCGCTGGCCAGGGAGCGCATCGACGTGCATGAGCACTTCGTCGCCCCGGGCTTCATCGACATGCTGGGGCAGTCGCCCCTCTTCATCCTCGTCGACCCGCGAGCCGAATCGAAAATCCGGCAGGGCATTACCAGCGAGCTGTCCGGCGAGGGGATGAGCGTGGCGCCCATGACGAAGGCGGTGAGCGCGGATTTCGAGAACCGCCTCAGCGTCTACGAGGTTCACGTCGACTGGACGGACCTGGCCAGTTACTGGAAGCGCCTCCGGGCCGCACGCCCGGCCATCAACCTCGGAACCATCGTCGGGGCAGCGCAGGTGCGCGCCGCCGTGATGGGTTTCGGCCAGGGCCCGCCGACGCCGGAGCAGCTCCTGCGCATGCAAATCGAGGTGCGCAAGCAGATGCGGCAGGGAGCCTTTGGATTGGGTTCGGCCCTCCTCTACCCGCCTGGAAGCTACGCCACCACGGACGAGCTGGTGGCGCTGGCGCAGGCCGCCGCCGGCTGGGGCGGCCTGTATGCCACCCACATCCGAGACGAGGAGGAGGGCGTCCTGGATGCGCTCGACGAAGCCATCCGCATCGGCAAGCGGGCCCGCATCCCGGTGGAAATCTGGCACCTCAAGGTCGCCGGGAAAAAGAATTGGGGACGGATGGCCGAGGTGGTGAAGCGCATCGAGCTCGCCCGGGCCGACGGCGTGGACATCGCCGCCGACGTCTACCCGTACCTGGCCGGGCTCAACAATCTCACTGCCGACCTTCCGGGCTGGGCCATGGCGGATGGCACCGAGGCCATGCTGGGACGGCTGCGCAACAGCGAGCAGCGCCAGCTCATCGAGGTGGAAGTCACCAACGGCTGGGCTGACGCAGACATGCCCGAGCGCATCCGCGTCGCGGCCTGCGTCCTTCCGGAGGCCAAGCCGGCCGAAGGCAAGACGCTGGCCCAGCTGGCCAAGGAGCGCGGCGTCTCACCGGCGGCGGCGCTCGTGGACTTGGCGCTGGCCGACCATGGCAACACCGACGTCATTCGCTTCTGGGTGGACGAGCCCGACTTGCGACTGGCCATGCGCCAGCCGTGGACGTCCTTCGACACGGATGCCGCCGCACTGGCCGTGGACGGGCCCTTTGCCAACGAGGGGACGCACCCCCGCGCCTTTGGCACCATGGCCCGCGTCCTCGGCACCTACGTCCGCGAGGAAGGCCTCCTCGGCGTGGAGGAGGCGGTACGCAAGATGACGTCCCTCCCCGCGGCGCGTCTCGGGCTTGCGGACCGGGGCCTGTTGCGGGCGGGCATGGCCGCGGACGTGGTGGTCTTCGATGGCGCCACCGTGGCGGCGACGTCGACGTACGACAACCCCCGGCAGTACCCGCTAGGCGTGGAGCTGGTGCTGGTGAATGGCCAGGTGGTGCTGCGCGATGGCATCCGCACCGAGGCACGCCCAGGGCGGCCACTGCTTCACCCGGTGCCGCCCGAGCTGCGCTGAGGCAGCCAAGGGGTTGTCCCCCTCTGTCCCCCGTCAGGCCGTGCGCGTCGGTCCCAGCGCCTTTCGCACCACCTCGGCCTGGACGAAGACGCGGAAGAGCTCCTCGTCGAGGCCTCCTCCCTTGGTTTCCTGCTCGAGGATGGAGAGCGCCTGCACGGCCGGCACCGCCTTCTTGTAGGGGCGGTCCGAAGCCGTCAGCGCGTCGTAGACGTCGGCGATGGCCATCATCTTCGACTGCACCGGAATCTCGTCGGCGGGAATGGAGCGCGGGTAGCCGTGGCCATTCAAGCGCTCGTGGTGGGCATAGGCGATGGCCGGGACGCGGCGCAGCGCGCGGGTCCACGGTATCTGCGAGAGAAAGCGAAAGGTGTGGGTGACGTGGCTCTCAATCTCGGTCCGTTCCGCGGCCGAGAGCGAACCGCGGGGAATGGACAGGCACTCCAGCTCGCGCGGGATGAGGAGCGAGCGGTCCTTCCCGTAGCCATCGAGGTAGTTGAGGCGGGCCACTTCGGAGAGTCGGTCGAAGCCGTCCCGGGCCAGCACGGTGGGCTTGTTGCAGGCGAGGACGAATTCGTGCATCTCGTCGAGCTCGGCGAGCTCGCGGAGAAGCCGGCGCTCCTCCTCGGCTTCGATTTCGACGAGGGCCTTCTCGCCCAGGAGCGCCACCGAGGCCAGGCGCCGCTGGTAACTCTTCAGGGTGAGGTCCTTGCGTGCGACCTCGAAGCGCGCCTCCAGCACCGCCAGCTCGTGAGGGTAGAGCTTCTCCGCCTTCACCAGGACTGGCTCGCGGACGCCCACCTTCCCGAAGTCGTGCAGGAGGCTGGCGTAGCGAATCTCCTGCACGTCCTGAGCGCTGAAGCGCACCTGGGCGTAGGGCCCCCGCTCCACGTGCTCCAGGGCCTGGGCCAGGCCAACCGTCAGGGACGCCACCCGCCCGGAGTGGCCGGCGGTGGTGGGGTCGCGGGATTCGATGGCCACCACCGACGCGGCGACGAAGCCCTCGAAGAGCTGGCTGATTTCCTCGTGCAGAAGGGCGTTCTCGATGGCGCCCGAGGCCTGACCACCGAGCGCCAGGAGCAGCTCGGTGTCTTCCTCGCCGAAGGTACCCTCGTGCTTGTTCAGCGCCTGGAGCACGCCGGTGACCTCGCCGACCGCATCGCGCATCGGCACGCAGAGCACGGTCTTGGTGCGGTAACCGGTGGTCAGGTCCACGTCTCGGTTGAAGCGCGGGTCCTGGTAGGCGTCGGTGATGTTGATGACCTCACCGTTCTCGGCAACCGTGCCGGCGATGCCGCGGCCGAGCTTGACGCGAATCTCCTTCGCTGCGCCCTGAGCCACCTTGCTCCAAAGCTCGCCGCGGTCGCGATCGAGCACGAAGAGCGTGCAGCGGTCGGCGTCCACCACCTTCGCCGCCTCGAAAATGATGAGTGGCAGGAGCAGGTCCAGGTCCCGGGCCGCGGCCATCGCCTTGGCGACGTCGAGGATGGACGTCAGCTTCCGGGCTCGCCGGGCGAGGTCCTGGGCGTTGTCGGAACCGGGGCTCACGCCTCCCCTTCTACTCCACGACCCCGCAAAGTCGCACGGCGCCGCCAGACCGCGAACGGTCCGAGGGCGCCAGTGCTGGCTCCGGTCGGGAGGGGGTCGCCCGGAGCCGTGAAGCGAAGAAAGTCTTTAGTTCTCGACTCCCGCCAGTCGGGCCACCTTGGACATGAAACACGGGTCGAACGGCTTCACGTCGTAGTCGTCCGCGCCGAGCTCCAGGCAAACGTGGCGGGTGAACTGATCCTCGATGGCCGAGAGGACGAGCACCTTGATGTGCTTGGTCCGGGGGTCCTTCTTCAGCGTGGCGAGCAAATCGCGACCATCCACGTGCTGCTTGAGGTCGAGGATGATGACCGCTGGCTGGTGCTTGAGGGCCAACTCGTGGACCAGGTGTGAGCTGGTGTCGGTGATGTAGGACAGCCCTGCGCGTCGCGCCTCTCGTGCCAGCGCGGCAACTACGCTCGGTTCGTCGTCGGCGATGAGAATGGTCGGCTTGTCAGCCATGGTCAGCTCGGAAAAGAAAAGTGTCTGCAGGACGGTGATCGCAAGAACGGTTCCACACCAAACAGTGCGCAATCCTGGACGCTTGGGCGGGCCCGCCCTGGGTCAGTAGGAGTCTGCAGGTCAACACCCACCCGGTCCGCCAAAACCCCAAGAAGCGGAACTCCAGGGAACTCTCCGTTGGCAGCGGTGGCGAGTCGGCTCGCCGGGGTGTGCCTGCGGCGCCGGAGTGGGCGGTTTCGAAACAGGGCGCGGGTGCTAGATCTAGAGAGCGCCTGCTCGGTCGACTGCGTTCCGCTCGTCTTTGGTGCGAGCGCTTCTCATGGCCTCCGCTCCCTAGGGTCGCGAGGACACTTCCCGAGCATGAGTCTCAACGCGCAGGCGGCGCCTTCAGACGCTGCGAAGACGGCCATGGGCGCTCGGTTCGCGAACGAGTTCGCCATCGACCCTGCGAACCTGAGGGCGGGTTTGCTCAAGCTGATTCTGCGCGTGGGCGCCTTCATTGGCGTGTTGGTGTACCTGCCAAGCGTCTGGGTCGCGATGCAGCGGGGCTTCATCGGCGTCATCGTGGTCGACACGGTGAGCGTCGGCACGCTGGTCGGCCTCTTGGTGTTCGACTGGTTTTCGCTCCGCGTTCGCTCGACGCTCATCTGCCTCGTCTTCTACGCGGTCGGCCTGAGCATGCTGATTTACGTCGGGCCCATCAGCCAGATTTTCCTCTTCGTGTTTTCCATCGTGGCCGTCCTTCTTCTCGGCGCCGGGCCGGGGCTGTGGGCCGCGCTCTTGAGCGCCGTGTCCTTGCTGGTGGTCGGTGGCCTCGGCTTCGCAGCACCGGAGATGTTGAATCACCAGGGCGTCAACACCAACTCGCTCGTCGAGTGGGTGGTGATCAGCCTCAACTTCGGCCTCTTCAACGTCCTGATTACGCTCGCCGTGGGCACGACGGTAACCGCGGTGAACAAGGCCCTGGCGCAGGAGATTGTCAGCCGTCGCTCCCTGGACCGCGAACGCCTCGTCCTGCGCACCCTCATCGACGCGCTTCCGGACGTGGTCTTCACCAAGGATTCGGGCGGCCGCATCGTGAACTGCAACCCGGCTGCCCTGGCATTCTTCAAGCTGGACCGCGAGGAGCAGGCGATTGGAAAAACGGCCTTCGACCTCTATCCGCCGGACGAGGCAGCTCCCCGCCATGCCGACGACTTGCTGGTCATGGCGGGCCGCAGCCTGGAGAACCGCGAGGAACAGAGCATCGATGGAGCGGGAAACCGCCAGTGGGCTCTAACGACGAAGAGCCCGCTGCGAGATGCCGCCGGCGAGACCGTCGGGCTCATCGCCATCAGCCGGAACATCACCGACCGCAAGCGCGCCGAGGCGGAACGCGACAGTACCCTCACCCAGCTTCAGATTCAGATTGAACGCATGCCGCTCGGCTACCTCTTGATGGACCGCGATACGCGCGTGACCCGCTGGAACCCCGCTGCGGAACGGATTTTTGGCTTCACCGAGTCCGAGGTGCTCGGCAAGAGCCCAATGGACATCATCGTCCCACCGAACTCGCGTCCCAGCGCGGTGAGCACGGTGGACAAATCAAAGCCGGAAGCATGGAGGCGCACGTCGAGCTGGAGGCTCTGACCAAGGACGGCAAGTCCATCACCTGCGAGTTCCACAACACACCGTTCTTCGACGACGACGCCGTCTTCAGCGGGTTCCTGTCCTTGGTCCAGGATGTCACCGCGCGAAAAGGCCTCGAGCTCCAGCTGCGGCAAGCGCAGAAGATGGAGGCCGTCGGCCGGCTCGCGGGCGGCATCGCTCACGATTTCAACAATCTCCTCTCGGTCGTCCTCAGCCACTCCGACCTCGCCCTGGAGGACCTCAAGGCAGAAGACCCGCTGCGCGCGGACCTCGAGGAAATCCGCGGCGCCGGAACCCGTGCCGCGGCCCTCACCCGGCAGCTGTTGATGTTCAGCCGGCAGCAGGTCATCGAGCCCAGAGTGCTCGACCTCAACGACGTGCTGGCGGGCGTCGATAAGATGGTGCGGCGCCTGATCGGCGAGGACATCGAGCTGACCTCGGTCCCGTCGGCCTCCCTCGGACATGTGCGCGCCGACCGGGGTTCCATCGAGCAAGTCATCATGAATCTCATCGTCAACGCCCGCGACGCGATGCCGGTGGGAGGCAAGCTCACGTTGGAGACGGCCAACACCACGCTCGACGAGGAGTACGCCAGGGCGCATGTCGGCGTGAGGCCCGGCCCGTACGTCATGCTTTCGGTGACGGACACCGGCACCGGGATGGACAGGACGACGCTGGCGCGCGTCTTCGAACCCTTCTTCACGACGAAGGAGGCAGGGAAGGGCACCGGCCTCGGCCTTTCCACCGTCTTCGGCATCGCCCAGCAGAGCGGAGGGACGGTCTGGGTCTACAGCGAGCCCAACATCGGGACCACTTTCAAGGTCTACTTGCCAAGAGTCGACGAGCCGAAGGACGAGACCTTCGTCCACTCGACTCCGGCGGCGCTGCACGGCTCGGAAACCATTCTCCTCGTCGAAGACGAGCTCCAGGTGCGCAACGTGGCCCGGGGTATCCTTCAGAGGCTGGGCTACACCGTCCTCGACGCGCACCCTGCCGAGGCCGCCCTCTCGCTCAGCGCCAGCCACGTCGGGCCCATCCATCTCTTGCTGAGCGACGTCGTGATGCCGAAAATGAGTGGCCCGGCGCTGGCCAAGCTGCTCGCCCCGGAGCGCCCGGCCACCCGCGTGCTGTTCATGTCCGGGTACACCGACGATGCGGCCGTGCGGCATGGAGTCATCGAGGCGGAGTTCTCCTACCTGCAGAAGCCCATCACCCAGGAGACCTTGTCGCGGAAGGTGCGAAGCGTGCTGGATGCCCATCACGGTGTGGCGTAACCGCGGGGCCCCCGACGGAGGCGCGCCAGGGGCACCTCGGTGCGAGCTGTTTCCGCGACACGCCCCTTGACCCTCAGAAACCCGCCCGGCATAAGGGCTCGCGCCGTTTGGCATGACCTCGGGGAGTGGCTCAGCCTGGTAGAGCACTTGGTTCGGGACCAAGGGGTCGCAGGTTCGAATCCTGTCTCCCCGACAGAGCAGGGCGGCGGATTCCCTCGAGGGAGTACGAGTGGGTCCGCCGCCTGACGTCCCGGCCGAGGCCCAGTTCACTCCAGGGGCGGACCTTCCGCCCCGCTTCACTGAGGGCAAGGGCGCTGGGCCACGTCGGGTAGCCTCGGGGGCTCGAGCGCGAGCTCGCAACGTTGGTGTGGGAGGGGTGATGGCAGTGAAATGCGGCTCGCAGTCCCTTGGCCTGGCCTGTGCGGCCCTTGTCTCGGCCTGCGCCATGGCGCCCATCGCGCCGAGCGTCCCCCCGCCAAGTCTTCAGCAGCAGATGGAGGAGGGAAACGCGGCCTGGTTCCTCAACGCCGTCTCCGCGGTGCAGCTCTCCTTTGACCAGCAGCAGCTGCAAATCAGCGTGAGAGAGCAAGTCACGGCTCGCTCGGAGCTTGTGGCCATCGCCCGCCGACGCCTGGTGGGGCTGGTCGCCGACGGCATCGCCTCGGGCAGTTTCGACGACGCGCGCCTCGGCGCGGCGTTGGAGGAGATTCTCACCGCCGCGGAGCAGCGCGGGCCGGCCGTCATCGAGGCTCTCCTGCGGCTGCACCGGGGGCTCACCCCGGCCCAGCGGGCGTCGGTGGCCGGCACAGTCACCGCGGGCATCTCACTCCAGGCCAGCCAGTCCGGAGGGGAACGGGAGCAGGTGCAGCAGCGGGTCAACTCGCTCACCGCCTCCATCACGCTGAGCGAGCCGCAGAAGGCGGCGCTGAAGTCCGACATCATCGACGTCTTTCGCCGGTATGCGCCTGACCTCGTGGAGGAGGCCGACATTCGCCGCCAGCAGCTGGGGAAGCTGGCCCAGGCCTTCGCCAGCACCTACTTCGAGCCCACCGTGGCGAGCGTCAGCGCCACCTCGGACCTCGAGGCGAAGTCCCAGCGCCTCATCGCCTTCGCTCGTACGCTGAGCAAAATCCTGACGCCCGAGCAGCGGGTCCAGGCGGCGGCAGCCCTTCGCCAGCGCGCAAGCCCGGACTGAACATGGGACGCTGTGGAGTGAAGCTTCGCCCTCGAGCGAGGCGGCCGCCGTCGCAACCCCCGTTGACTCAGGACATCTAAGCCGCAGGGTACGCCGTAGAGTTTCCAAAGGCCTCCGTCGTGAATGACTCCATCGACTTCCTCCGCGAAAACGGCACGACCATCGTGTTTTTCGCAGTGCTCTTCGAGCAGATGGGGCTTCCCATCCCCTGTACGCCGTGGCTTCTGGCCGCCGGGGCCCTGGCGCATTCCGGCCGGCCCTCCCTGCTGGCCGTCGTGGGCCTCGGGGCGCTCGGGGCAGCGCTGGGCCACCTCGGCTGGTTCTTCGCCGGACGTCGGTGGGGTTACGGGGTGCTGCGTTTCTTGTGCCGCATCAGCATCGAGCCGGACACCTGCGTCCAGCGCACCCAAGGCACCTTCGACAGGTTTGGCGGCGGCGCGCTGGTGGCGGCGCCCTTCATCCCCGGGCTGACGACCATCGCCCCACCCTTGGCCGGCCTGTCCGGAATGCCGCTGTGGCGCTACCTGGCGCTGGACGCACTGGGTGACCTGCTCTGGGCGAGCACCTTCGTCGGGCTGGGCTATGCCTTCGGGGACCAGGTGACGTGGGCCCTCCGCGTCGCCTTGAGGTACGGCTCCTCCGTCCTCGGCGTGGCGCTGGGGCTCTTCGGCCTCTGGATGCTCTTCAAGCTGCTGCAGCGCGCGCGGGTGCGGCGGAAGCTCCACGTCGACCGCATCCGCCCCGCCGAGCTCAAGGAGATGCTCGGGCGTCCCAGCCCGCCCCTGGTGCTCGACTTGCGGCACCGACGCGAGCTCGTCGAGGACCCCCACACGCTCCCCGGGGCGCTGCAGGTCTCGCCGAGCGAGCTGCCGAGCCGGCACAAGGAGATTCCGCGAGACCGTGAGCTCATCCTCTTCTGTAGTTGACCCAGCGAGTGGACGAGCGCCCGTGTGGCGCTCCAGCTGAAGCGACGGGGCATTCACCGGGTCCGGCCGCTGGAGGGGGGCTATGCGGCCTGGACACTCCTGGGCTACCCCGTGGTCCCGTGGGAGGATGCGCGCCAGGCGCTGGGAGCGCCTCTCTCCGTCCCGGCCTGAGGGGCCTCGGGGCGGCCGGCTGGAGAAAGGGCCCAATGGCACCACGCGGTCGTGCGATGCGTTTTCTCCGACGCCCCCTGGGGGCGGGGAGAAGCTTCGCCGACAATTTCCGGCTTGCCTTGGGGACGTTCTGGGGCCACCGGCTGCGCAGCGCGCTGACGCTGCTCGGCATCGTCATTGGCGTGGCGACGGTGGTCTCGATGATGGCGCTGCTCGAGGGCCTGCAACGCAAGGTTGACTCGGACCTGGCGGGACTGGGAGCCAACGGCTTTCAGCTCCAGAAGTGGCCGCAGGGATTTGGCCGCGTCGACTTCGACAAGATTAACCGCCGGCCCAACATCAGCATCGACGACTACCTGGCCATCCAGAAGCACGTCCCGGACGTGGCCAAGGTGACGGCTGAGGCCTGGGAAGGTGGAAAGAAGATGTCCACCGCGGCGCGCGAGACACAGGCCAACGTCCAGATGGCCGGCGGCACGTTCAACTTCTTCGACACCAATGCCATGGGAATCGCCAAGGGGCGTGCCTTCAGCGAGTCCGAGATTCAAGACCAGGCTGCGGTGATGGTCATCGGGCCGGACCTCGCCGACTCCCTCTTCGGGGACATCGACGCGGTTGGCCAGGAGGTCCGTCTCAAGGGGCGCAGCTTCCAGGTCATCGGGGTGATGACCAAGAAGGGCGGATTCGCCGGTCCGGGCTACGACAACACCGGCATCATCCCCATCGGGCTTTTCTTCGAGCTCTTCGGAAAGAACCGTTCGCTGAACGTCAGCATGCAGGCAGTCAGCAGCGCTGACCTCCAGCGAGCCCAGGACGGCGTGGAGCTCCTGATGCGGCACCGCCATGCCCTTCGGCCCGAACAGGAGAGCGACTTCACCATCTACTCGAACGAGTCCGCCACAGCGACCTTCAACCAAATCTCCAACGTGGTGACCGCGGCCAGCTTCGGAGTCTGTCTTCTCTCGTTGGTGGTGGGCGGCATCGGCATCCTGAACATCATGCTCGTCTCGGTGACCGAGCGGACACACGAGATTGGGGTGCGGAAGGCGCTCGGCGCGCGCCGCTCCCGCATCCTCAGCCAGTTCGCCACCGAGGCGGTGATGCTCTCCCTCCTCGGGGGGGTGGCCGGCGTGGCCTTGGGCTTCTTCGTGGCCTTCCTCGGCCGCTGGGCCCTGGGCTTCCCGACGTCGGTTCCGTCCTGGGCGGTCGTCGTGGCGCTGCTCATGTCCTCCGGGGTGGGCCTGGTCTTCGGCATCTACCCTGCGTCCCGGGCAGCCAATCTCGACCCGGTCGAGGCGATGCGCGCCGACTAGGCCGGCTCCCGGCTGCAACCCAGGCAATGGACCGACGCCCTCGAGCGTTGGACACAGAAGGAGACCCCATCGGGGTGTCCCTGCCCCGGGAGCTGCGCGGTGATTGTCGACAACTTGCGCCTGGCGCTGCAGTCCTTCTGGGGCCACCGACTGAGAAGTGCCCTCACCCTTCTCGGCATCATCATCGGCGTGGCCACCGTCATCTCGATGATGGCGCTCCTCGAGGGGCTCGAGCGACGCGTGGACGCGCTCTTGGCTGGCCTCGGGGCGAATGGTTTCCAGCTCCAGAAGTGGCCGATGGGGTTTGGAAGCGTCGACATGGACAAAATCAACCGTCGGCCGAACATCAGCCTTGCTGACTTCGAGGCCATCCAGAAGCACGTGGCGGAAGTGGCCAAAGTCACCGCCGAGGCCTGG
>Ga0302325_10009532_pt1 | contig 21173 bp, 12 predicted proteins | sample Palsa_T0_2_FD_201948 | JGI IMG/M metagenome (GOLD analysis project Ga0302325, IMG submission 201948) | Peat permafrost microbial communities from Stordalen Mire near Abisko, Sweden - Palsa_T0_2 | ecosystem: Environmental > Terrestrial > Soil > Palsa > Peat permafrost | place: Sweden: Abisko...
TGGACAGAAGCCGCTGGTCTCGAAAGACGGATTTATCGAGTGGCTGCCGCTGATGCTGGACGGTTGGACGCAGAGCCGGGATCTTAAGGCTATGCCTGCACAGTCTTTTCGCGATTGGTGGGCGAAAGAAAGAGCGCCACACTCGGATAACTCACATGACGATGGGAAGGGTTCCGATGCCTAACTCTGCCGATCATCGCGCGGCAATTCTGGGTAGCATTCGCCGCTCGCTCGGTGTGTCTACACCTGCTTCTGCGATTGCCGCAGAATACGCGGCGATCCCTCGCACATACTTGCAATCCAGCAATCTTGATAAACATGGGGTATCCGAGTTATTTGCGGACCGGCTGAGGGAATACGATGCCGGCGTCTATCATGCCAGCCGACTATCACTTTCCGGAGTTATCGCAGAGATACTGACGGCACGCGGCAAGACAGGCCTGGCAATTCCGGCCGGCGTGCCGGCGGATTGGCTTCCGCAAGGCTTCGCTTTTGAAGTGGCGGACTCGTACGACGCTTACCAACTGGACAAGAAGCAGGGCGTTTTGTCTGGATGTACCGTGGCGATCGCGGAAACTGGTTCGATTGTGCTACAAAATGCAGCGGCACAGGGGCCGCGCACCCTGTCGCTGGTACCTGACTATCATCTCTGCGTTGTCTTTGAGGAGCAGATGGTTGCAACGGTGCCGGAAGCCTTCGAGCGTATCGAGGCGACATCCGCTTTGCCGACCACATTCATCTCAGGCCCATCGGCCACGGCGGATATCGAGATGACGCGGATCAAAGGCGTGCATGGGCCGCGTTTTCTGGATGTGGTGTTGGTGGCGGATTAGAGGGAGAAGCTCAGCTCTGGTTTGCGCACCAGAAATTGAATGATGAGCCAGGCGGTGAGATAGGCGAGGCCGGCTACGAAGAAGATTCCGCTATAGCTGCTGTAGTGCTGCAGCACCAGGCCGACGATCCATGCGGCGAGCATGCCGCCGATGGCTCCGCCGAAGCCGCCGATGCCGGTGACAGAGCCAACGGCCGCGCGCGGGAAGATATCAGAGACAAGACTGAAGATGTTTGCAGACCAGCCCTGATGCGCGGCACAGGCCAGGCTGATGATTGCGACGACGGTCCAAAGGCCATGAATGTGGCCGACCATTGTGATTGGGAGAGTGCAGAAGGCACAACATAGCATGGCGGCGCGGCGCGCGGCGCGGATACTGAACCCCATGCGAACCCACAGGCTCGGAAGCCAGCCGCCAAAGACGCTGCCCACGCAAGCTGCGACGTAGATGGCCATGATGGGCCCAGCTAGACCGTTGAGCTGGAGATGGAAGTTGGAGGCGAAGTATTTGGGCAGCCAGAAGAGGAGGAACCACCAGACGGGGTCGGTGAGGAGTTTGCCGATGAGGATGGCCCAGCACTGGCGATAGCCGAGAAGCCGCAGCCAGGGAACTTTTGCGACTTGTTCGGCTGGGTCGCTGCGAATGTGAGCGAGTTCCGCTGCGCCTAAGCGAAGTTCGCTTTCCGGGCTTTTATAGGTGGTCCACCAGAGAATGAGCCACAGAAAGCTGAAGCCACCAGTGAAGAGAAATGCCGACTGCCAGCCGAGATGCACGGTTAACCAGGGGACGGCGATGGGAACGAGAATCGCTCCGACGCTCGTGCCACTGTTGAAGATGCCTGTGGCGAGCGCGCGCTCTTTCTTGGGGAACCACTCGGCGACGGTCTTGATGGCGGCGGGAAAGTTTCCCGACTCGCCGAGTCCAAGAAAGAACCGCGAAACGCCGAAGGAGAGCGCGGAGCGGGCCAGCGCGTGGCTCATCGATGCGAGGCTCCAGAGGCCGATGGAGAGCGTATAACCGAGCCGCACGCCAATGCGATCGATGATGCCTCCAACGGAGAGCAGGCCGAGCGCGTAGGCGAACTGGAAGGCGACGACGATGTATCCGTATTGCACTTCGTTCCAGCCGATGCGGGTCTGGAGCAACGGCGCGAGGAAGCTCAGGACCTGGCGATCCATGTAATTGATGGTGTTGGCGATGAAGAGCAACGCGCAGATGCGCCAGCGAAAGCTGCCGATGTTCAGCGGATGCGGTGCGTGGGCCTCTGCTTCGTCTACCACTGGCTCGATGGATGCGCCGGGCATGGGAGTTACGCCGTCGGTCATAGTTGTTCCTGACTACTCTAGTGGTCGAGAATTGCTGTTGCTCGCTCTATTGGTTGTAGGCAGGCCGAAATAGCGGCTGGCGTTGCCGAAGGAGATGTCGCGCACGATGGTACCGACCAGTGCTTCGTCGTTGGGCAGGATCCCCTTCTCCATTTCGCGGCCGAGCAGATTGCACAGAACCCTGCGAAAATACTCGTGGCGCGGGTAGGACATGAAGGATCGCGAGTCGGTGACCATACCGACGAAGCGCGAGAGCAAGTTGACGTTGGAGAGCGCGTTCAGTTGCCACTCGATGCCTTCTTTTTGATCGAGGAACCACCAACCGCTGCCGAATTGAACCTTTGCGGGGATGCCTTCGCCAGTAAAGGCTCCGGCGAGCGTGGCGAAGGTGTAGTTTTCAACCGGGTTGGAGTTATAGAGGATGGTGCGCGGGAGGGAGTTGTCCTGCTCTAGCCTGTCGAGAAATCTTGCCAGGGCCTCCAGTTGGGCGGCGCCGCCCATGGCGTCAAAGCCGGTGTCAGGGCCGAGGAGGCTTCTGGCGCGGGAATTTGCATTTCTCAACGCGCCGAGATGGAGCTGCATGGTCCATTCATGCCGGGCGTAGAGCTGGCCGAGGAAGTGCATGACGTAGCTTGCAAATTTTTGATGCTGGCCCGCCGCAGCCGGTACGCCGATCAGCGCATCGTCGAAGATTGCGGCGGCTTGTTTGGCGGTGCATGGATCGGCATAGCAGATGTCGAGGCCGTGATCGGAGAGGCGGCATCCGGCGGCATGAAAGTCGTCGATGCGTTGCTCCAGTGCGTCGAGAAAAGACTGGAAGGAGTCGATATGCGAACTGGCGGCGAGAGCCAGCCGATTGATCCAATCCTGAAAGGCGGGCGGGGAATCGACGCGCAGCGCCGGATCGGGGCGGAAGGTAGGCACGACCCTCACCGGCAGCGACGATGCTGCGATTTGTGCGTGGTAATCGAGTGAATCCGCAGGATCGTCGGTTGTGCCGATGGTGTGGACCTGGAACTTGTGCAGGATTTCATGGACATCGAGGCCGGATTGCAAGATGCTGTTGGCCTGGTCCCAGATGCGGGGAGCGGAGGCCTCGTCGAGCAATTCGGTGATGCCGAAATAGCGCTGCAGTTCGAGATGGGTCCAATGGTAGAGCGGGTTGCGCAAGGTATGGGGGACGGTGCGGGCCCAGGCCAGAAACTTCTCGTAAGGAGCTGCATTGCCGGTGCAAAATCGCTCCTGCTCGCCATTGATGCGCATGGCGCGCCACTTGTAGTGATCGCCTTCGAGCCAGATTTCAAAGAGGTTGTGGAAGCGACGGTTTTCGGCGATCTGGCGCGGGGAGAGGTGGCAGTGGTAGTCGAAGATGGGCTGCGGAGCGGCGTAAGCCTGGTAGAGCCGGACCGCCGTATTGTTCTCCAGCAAGAACCTGTCGTCGATGAACGCCATGCAAATCTCCTCAGCCGGGGTCTTGCTATAGATATCAACTGGCGGCGGGGATTGTCGAATCTAGGTGAGAGCTTCCACCGCTGTGAGCACACCGCGAAGCTCGGCGAGGCCGCGCAGACGGCCGACCGCGGGATAGCCAGGGACCGATGGGCGACCGATGTCGGTAAGAATCTTGTTGCCGTGATCGGCGCGGAAGGGAATGGGAGCGTGATCGCCGGCGGCGGCTCTGCGCCTTTGTTCGCGGACCAATTCCTGCATCAGCGCAACGATGTCGACATCCCCTGCCAGATGTGCAGCCTCGTAGAACGCGTCGTGGCCGGATTCGCGTTTGGTGGCGCGCAGATGGACGAAGCGGATGCGAGGAGCGACCTGGCGGATCATGGCGACGAGGTTGTTTTCGGCGTGGGCTCCGAGTGAGCCGGAGCAGAAGGTGATTCCGTTGGAGGTCTCAGAAGATTGATCGAGAAGGAATTGAAGATCTTCGAGAGTGCTGGCGATACGCGGTAGCCCCAGCAATGATCGCGGCGGATCGTCGGGATGGATGCAGAGCTTGACTCCGAGTTCTTCGGCTCGCGGGCAGACGGCGCGGAGAAACTCACCAAGATTGGCGCGCAGGCCTTCGCGGCCGATCTCGGTATAGCTTGCGATTGCGTTGCGGACGTAGTCGAGGGTGTAAACCTCGGTGGTTCCGGGCAGGCCGGCGAGGACTGTGCGGACCAGGCGATCCCGCTCGGTCTCGCTCATCTGCTGGAGACGGGCGTGCGCGCTTCGTTGCTGCTCTTTGCTCCAGTCGGCTTCGGCGCCCGGACGTTGGAGAATGAACAGGTCAAAGGCCGCAATTGCGTCGGCTTCGAAGCGCATGGAGATGGAGCCGTCGGGCAACTGCCACTCGAGGTCGGTGCGCAGCCAATCCAGGACCGGCATGAAATTGTAACAGACGGTGTGGATGCCGCATTGGGCGAGATTGCGCATGGTTGCGATGTAGTTGTCGATATGCCGCTGCCAGTTGCTGCCGCGCTTTTTGATCTCTTCGCTGACGTTGACGCTTTCTACTACGGACCAGGTCAGGCCGGCCGCCGCGACGATTCCCTGGCGCTCCTGGATTGCTTCCACGGGCCAGATTTCGCCGGACGGAATGTCGTGCAGCGCGGTGACGATGCCGGTTGCGCCGGCCTGGCGGGCATCCGCCAGTGAGACGGCATCTCGGGGTCCGAACCAGCGCCAGGTTTGCTCCATTGCATTTCCTCGTGTGATGTGGATTCGATTGCCGTAGCGGGAGCGCCGATGCTTTCTACGCCGATTCGAGAATGAGGTTGGAGTACTGGGTGGTGTCGCCGGTGCGAATCAATCCGATGGCGTGAGGCACGCGTTTCTTGAGATCCACATGCGGCTCGAAGGTGATCGGAATTCCGAGGAGAGCGTCTTCTAGGGCGCTGGCTGTCTGTGGCGAATTGAACGAGAGAAACTCCGCTGCCGCGAAGACCTGGCCGATGGCGAAGTTGGCTTTGACGGCTGCGAGAACGTCCATGACGCGTGGAATATCGTTGGTGAGGGAGATATCGATGGTCTCGACGTGCGGCCAGTATGGAAAGCCGCGGTCGGCGATAACGAGAGTGTTGGTGTGCCGCACCCGGCTGAGCAGAGAGTTGATTGCCGGATTGAGAATTCCACTCTTGAGCATGCTGACTTCCTGCTAAATTTGACGCGTCTCCCGGAGAGTCTCTACTAAAGCGAGACTCCGCGCTTCCATGGAATGAAATCGTCCTGGCGCAGCGCCTCTGCTTTGGTATGCTGCCTTCCGCTAGCGACGTCGACGATCAACTCCAGAATGGCATCGCCCATTTGGGCGATGGTGCTTTCACCTTCAATAATGGCCCCGGTATCGATGTCGATGATGTCGGACATGCGCTCGGCCAGTTTGGTGTTGGTGGCGAGCTTGATGACCGGGGTAATCGGGTTTCCCGTGGGTGTGCCGAGGCCGGTGGTGAAGAGGACGATGTTGGCTCCCGCGCCGACCTGGGCGGTCACGCACTCGACATCGTTGCCGGGGGTGCATAGGAGGCTGAGTCCCTCGGAGCGGATGTACTCGGGGTAGTCGAGCACGTCGTTTACCGGCGAGGTTCCGCCTTTTCTCGCGGCTCCGGCGGACTTCATTGCGTCGGTGAGCAAGCCGTCGCGAATGTTGCCGGGCGATGGATTCATTTCGAAGCCGGAGTGTACGGCTTTGGCTCGCGCGGCGTAGCTGCGCATGAGCTGGATGAAGCGGTCGGAAATGCGGTCGTCCGTGCAGCGGTTGATCAGGCTTTGTTCGACGCCGCACAACTCGGGAAATTCCGATAGAAGCGATTTTCCGCCGAGGGCTGCGAGCATGTCGGAGACGCGGCCGATGGAGGGATTTGCGGAGATGCCGGAGAATCCGTCGGATCCGCCGCATTTCAAGCCAACGGCCAGTTTGGAGAGCGGCGCAGGTTTGCGTTCGATTTGGTTGGCCTGGACCAGGCCTTCAAAGGTCTTCTGGATGGCGTTCGAGAGCATGGTGGACTCGAGGCCCGACTTCTGCTGGTCGAAGATCAATACGGGCTTGGAAAGGGATGGGTCGCGCAGCTTGAGCTCTTCGAGAAGATCGGAAACCTGGGCGTTCTGGCAGCCGAGGCTCAGGACTGTGGCTCCGGCTACGTTGGGATGGTGGATGTAGCCGGCGAGGAGGCCGCAGAGAGCGCGCGAATCGTCGCGTGTGCCGCCGCAGCCGCCCTGGTGCAGAAGGAATTTGATCCCGTCTACATTGGGGAAAATGCGGTTGGGAAAGATGCGCTCGGGGGAATGAGCGGCTTCGCGCGAGGTAGAGGACGCATCTGAGCCGGCATTTGTGTACTCCTGAAGCAGCGCACGGACTTGCTGGCGATACTGCTTGGGACGGCCGTAGCCGAGCTCCTCTTCAAAGGCCTCCCGCAATGCGTCGACGTTGCGGTTTTCGCAGAAGACGAGCGGGAGGACGAGCCAATAGTTACGCGTGCCAACCTGGCCGTCCTCGCGATGGTAGCCCTCAAAGGTTCGGCAGGCCCATCGGGTAACATCCGGGGTTTCCCAACTGTAACTCGCATCTTTGGCCTGGAAGCCAGAGGCGTCGTGTACCACATTCTGGGTCGTGAGCAGGCCACCCTGCGGAATTGCCTCACGGGCGCGGCCGACGATGACGCCATACATCATAATTTCTTCCCCAACCGCAAAATCACGGGTTGCGAATTTGTGCTTGGCTGGGATGGTCGCGGTCAGGGTGCAGGTGACGCCCGAGTTCACAATCCGTTCGCCCGAAGGCAGATCGGCGAGCGCCACCAGGACGTTGTCGCGCGGGTCGAGTTGGATGGTCCTGGGGGGTGTCACGGTTCTTTCTTAAGGCCGCAGGAGGACGGATCGGGGAGACTGGTCCGGCTGCACGTAAACTGGCTGCAAAATCAATTTATCATCCGCAGGCTAGGGAAAGTTCCAGGACCGTCTTGTCGGCGCCAGAGTTCGATTCCTGGGCCGGGCAAGAATCGGGAATATACTGCTTGAATTCATTCCATAAATGCGCCTTTACGTTACCTTTACGAAAGCATTAGTCAAGTATGACCCAGGAGGCTGCAAGAATAATTCAAGACAGTTGTCCTGGTCTTCGGGTTCGTGTTGGAAGGTTCGCTGGTCGGGTCACTACTGGAAGTCGATCTCGCAGACTCAGGCTATCTTTAGGGAACTTCGCCTGAGGGGAATTGGATTGAACCATGCAGGATTTTTGGATGTTGGTGTTCACGGTGGTCTTCTTCGGGCTGGCATTCGGTTACGTTCACGCATGTCAGAAGTTGAGGTAACGGAATGAATGTGGTTACAGTAGTGGTCTTGGTTTTATCGGTGTTGCTCTTGGGTTACCTGACTGCGACGCTGTTGTTTCCGGAGAAGTTCTAAATGACTGGAAATGGGTGGTTGCAGTTTGCGGTATTCGCCTTAGTGTTGCTGGCGTCGATGCGGCCAGTAGGAATTTACCTGGCGCGGGTTCTGGAAGGGGAACGCACCTGGCTTGACCGGCTGCTTCGCCCGGTCGAGAAGCTCATCTACAAGTTGAGCGGTGTCAATGCCGACCAGGAGATGAACTGGCGCGAATACGCCTTCGCTGTTCTGGGCTTTTCCGCGGTGAGCATGGTGCTGACCTATGTGCTGGAGCGGGCGCAAGGTTGGGGGTTGCTGGCGGTGAGCTGGCTGAATCCGCAGAAGCTGCCAGGGGTGGAGCAGTCGCTGGCATGGAACACGGCGGCCTCGTTCACTACCAACACCAACTGGCAGTCCTATACGCCGGAAACGACCATGAGCTACCTGACCCAGATGGCGGCCCTGGCGTATCACAACTTTCTTTCGGCGGCGGTGGGCATTGCGGTAGCCATCGCGCTGGTGCGAGGGATTCGGCGGACGACTTCATCGACCATCGGGAACTTCTGGGTCGACGTGACGCGCAGCATCCTTTATATTCTCGTTCCCGGCTGCGTGATCTTTGCGCTGGTGCTGGTGTGGCAGGGCGTGCCGCAGAACCTGCATGCGTATACGCAGGCGACCACGCTCGAGGCGCAGACGCAGACCATTGCGCAAGGGCCAGTGGCTTCGCAGGAAGCGATCAAGATGCTGGGGACCAATGGCGGCGGATTCTTCAATGCCAACAGCGCGCACCCCTATGAAAATCCCACGCCATTTACCAACCTGCTGCAGATGCTGGCGATCTTTATTATCCCCGGCGCGTTGACGGTGACGCTCGGTCGGCTGACAGGTTCGCCGGGCCATGGCTGGGCGGTGCTGGCGTCGATGTTCGTGCTCTTCGCCGTGGGCTTCACGACGATTTATTGGGCTGAGTCGCATCCACATCCGCTGATCCACGGCGCTGCGCAGATGGCGACAGCGACTGCTCCCGGCGGCAATATGGAAGGCAAAGAAGTGCGCTTTGGCATCTCGCAGAGTTCGCTATTTGCCACCATCACCACGGATGCCAGTTGCGGCGCCGTCAATGGCGTGCATGACTCCTTTACCCCTCTTGGCGGAATGGTGGTGCTGACCAACATCATGCTGGGCGAGGTGGTTTTCGGCGGCGTGGGCGCGGGGCTCTACGGCGTCTTGATCTTCGTCGTTCTCTCCGTATTCATTGCCGGGCTGATGGTTGGGCGCACGCCCGAATATCTGGGCAAGAAGATCGAGTCCTACGACGTGAAGATGGCCATGCTCTATGTGCTCATCTTCCCGTTGATCATTCTGGTGCTGACCGCGACCTTCGTGCTATGGCCCAGCGTTGGACTCGCCGCTTTGACCAACGCCGGGCCGCATGGGCTGACCGAAATTCTCTACGCATTTACTTCGGCTGTGGGCAACAACGGCTCGGCCTTTGCCGGACTTACCGCCACCACTTCCTGGTGGTACAACGTGGCGCTTGGCGGAGCGATGCTGGGCGGGCGCTTTCTCATGATGGTTCCGGTGCTGGCCTTGGCCGGAAACCTGGCGCAGAAGAAAAGCGTGCCTCCATCGCCGGGTACTTTCCCTGTGAATACACCGCTGTTCACAGTGCTCCTGACCTCGGTGATCCTCATCATGGGCGCGCTTACCTTCTTCCCGGCTTTGAGCCTGGGACCGATCCTCGAACACCTGTTGCTGCATTCCGGGCAGCTTTTCTAAGGCAGATATGGCAGACAAGAAGAGTCTTTGGAGCACCGATATCATTCGTCAGGCGGCGGTGGATGCGCTGCGCAAGCTCAACCCCCGGCTGATGGTGAAGAACCCGGTGATGTTTGTAGTGGAGGTGGGCAGCGTGCTCACCTCGGCACTCCTCCTCGACGATGCGATCCATCATCGCGCGGGGTTGGGATTCAACCTTCAGATCACGCTGTGGCTGTGGTTCACCGTGCTCTTTGCAAACTTTGCCGAAGCCATGGCCGAGGGCCGCGGCAAGGCCCAGGCGGACACGCTGCGCAAGGCCAAGGGCGAGACCATAGCCCGCAAGTACAACGCCGATGGCGCGCTCGAAGACGTGACCAGCAGCCTGTTACGTGCCGGCGATCTGATCTATGTCGAGGCTGGGCATTTCATCGCCGGCGATGGCGAGGTGGTCGAAGGCGTGGCTTCGGTGGATGAGTCGGCCATTACCGGTGAGTCCGCGCCGGTGATCCGCGAGGCTGGAGGCGACCGTTCGGCGGTGACCGGAGGCACGAAGGTGCTTTCCGACTTCATCAAGGTTAAGATCACATCCAATCCCGGCGAGACTTTTCTGGATCGCATGATCGCCCTGGTCGAAGGCGCTACGCGGCAAAAGACTCCGAACGAAATTGCATTGAGCATTTTGCTCTCGGGCCTGACGATTATTTTCCTGCTAGCCGTGGTTACGTTGCAACCGTTTGCAATCTATTCCAAAGCTCCGCAGACTGTGTTTGTGCTGGTTTCGCTGCTGGTCTGCCTGATTCCAACCACGATCGGCGGGCTGCTCTCGGCGATCGGCATCGCAGGCATGGACCGGCTGGTGCAATATAACGTTCTCGCGATGAGCGGGCGGGCTGTGGAAGCCGCGGGCGATGTGAGCACGCTGCTGCTGGACAAGACCGGCACCATCACACTGGGCAATCGTCAAGCGACGGAATTCTATCCTGCTCCGGATGTGAGCCAGGAGCGTCTGGCGGATGCCGCGCAGCTTTCCTCTCTTTCGGACGAGACTCCAGAAGGCCGCTCCATTGTAGTGTTGGCCAAAGAAAAATACGGCTTGCGCGGACGCGATCTTTCGAACATGCACGCGGAGTTCGTGCCCTTCACGGCGCAGACGCGGATGTCCGGCGTAGACCTGCCCGGTGCGCGCATACGCAAGGGCTCTGTAGACGCCATCGCCAACCTGCTTGAGCAGCAGGGATCGAGCCTGCCGCGCAAAGTGCGTGACCAGGTGGACGAGATTGCCCGAGCGGGCGGCACGCCGCTGGTGGTAGCCGAGAACGCGACTGCATTGGGCGTAATCTACCTGAAGGACATCGTCAAGGGCGGGTTGAAGGATCGTCTTGCGCGGCTGCGCGCGATGGGAATTCGCACAATTATGATTACCGGCGACAATCCGCTCACGGCCGCCGTGATTGCCCGCGAAGCTGGCGTCGATGACTTCCTGGCCGAGGCCAAGCCCAAGGACAAGATGGACCTGATCAAACGCGAGCAGGCCAAGGGCAAGCTGGTGGCGATGACGGGCGACGGCACCAACGATGCTCCAGCGCTGGCGCAGGCCGACGTGGGCGTGGCGATGAACTCAGGCACGCAGGCCGCCAAGGAAGCGGGCAACATGGTCGATCTCGATTCGAACCCGACCAAGCTGATTGAAATTGTGGAGATCGGCAAGCAGTTGCTGATGACCCGCGGCGCGCTGACTACGTTCTCCATTGCCAACGATGTGGCTAAGTACTTTGCGATTATTCCAGCCATGTTTGCGGGTGTGTTTCCGGTGCTCAACGCGCTGAACATCATGCATCTTGCCACGCCGCAATCGGCCATTCTGTCGGCGGTGATCTTCAACGCCGTGATCATCATCGCTCTTATTCCGCTGGCTCTTAAGGGCGTCAAGTACGAGCCCAAAGCTGCCGCCGTGTTGCTGCGCCAGAACCTGCTGGTCTACGGCCTGGGCGGCGTGATTGTGCCCTTCATCGGCATCAAGGCCATCGACATGGTGCTCGCCGCGCTGCATCTGGCTTAAGGAGATTTACTGTGCATTCGGTCTGGAAGACTTCAATTCGTTTTACGCTGGTCACTACACTGCTGCTGGGGTTGGCGTATCCGCTGGCTCTCACCGGTATCGCTAGCGTGCTGTTTCCGCATCAGGCCGCCGGTAGCCTGATCCTCAAGGACGGCCATGTAGTTGGTTCAGCATTGCTGGCGCAGAGCTTCACCAGCGACCGCTATTTTCATCCCCGCCCCTCGGCTGCGGGCAATGGATACGACGCCACAAGTTCAGGAGGCTCGAATCTTGCCCAGTCCAACCAGAAGCTGGTACAACGCATTCAAGGTGACATTGACAAGCTATCGGCGCAAAATCAAGGCAAACCCGTGCCCATCGATCTGGTCACAACCTCTGGATCGGGCCTCGATCCGGACATTACGCCTGACGCGGCCTATTATCAGGTCCATCGTGTAGCGCAGGCCCGTCACCTCAGCGACGATGCTGTGAATGGGCTGGTTACTGCACATGTCACCAAGCGCACGCTAGGCCTCCTTGGTGAGCCGCGGGTGAATGTGCTCGAGCTTAATCTCGATCTGGATAAGCTGGCGAAGTAGCGCTACTGCACCAAATAGTTTCGGGCGAGTGCGGCAAATGAGCTTGCCTGATCTGCAGCCCATGTCTCATCTTTATTGAGTTCATGCGCCATGATTTCGGCCACTCTTGGCGCTAGTGATATTGCGGCTTTGGCATTTAGGAAGAGCGCCCTCGTGCGGCGCGCCAGCACATCTTCGACCGTGCGGGCCATTTCATTGCGAACCGCCCAGATAACCACAGCTGCGCAGTAGGTAAGATCGGGATGCATCGGCTGAAGCAATTGCAGATCTTCGGATGCAATGGCTCGGATTGCCTCTACATCGGAGCCGTAGGCCCAGAGATCGCCTAAAGCTTCACTGTCTTCGTGATAGCCATGCAGTTTCAGCGATTGCGTAATGCAAGCTGCGTCTTCTAGTCTGCCCAGCGTGATAGCGTGATCCACGCAGTCTTCGGCCATGTGCCGGTACGTTGTCCACTTGCCGCCAACGATGGTCACAAGGCCTGCGGAATCGATATGAATGGTGTGATCGCGTGATAGCGCCGATGTTTTTTCCCCACCATCGCCCGCGGACTTGACCAGCGGGCGGATTCCTACATAGACGCTCAGAATGTCTTCTCTTCTCGGAGGCCGGCTCAGGAAGCGGGCTGCTGTATCGAGAATAAATTCGATCTCTTCTTCCAAAGGGAGGGGCTCGTAGCTGGGCTCCTGAATGGGCGTGTCCGTTGTGCCGACTACGGTGTGATCGTGCCAAGGTATTGCAAACAAGACGCGCCCGTCGCTGGTATGTGGCACCATGATGGCCGCGTCCGCACGCAGAAAGCTACGCTCAAAGACCAGGTGAATTCCCTGGCTGGGAGCTATCATCTTCTTCGCGTCAGGATCGGTCATTCTACGCACCTTGTCGGCGAACATTCCGGTGGCATTGATGACGACGCGAGCGGCGGCCTTGAATTGCCGGCCGTTCTCTTCGTCCTTCCAGACGACCCCATCGGCAAAGCCGTCTTCATCCTTGCTGATCTCGATCACTGGAGCGTAGTTGAGCAGCGTGGCGCCGTGATCTGCGGCAGTCGCAGCCATGTGGATCAGCAGGCGCGTGTCGTCGAACTGGCCATCGTAATAAATGACTCCGCCGCGCAGGCCTTCGGTTTGCAGGTTGGGCAGTTTTTCGATGGTCTCCTCGGCGGAAAGAATGCGCGATCTGCCGAACCCATACTTACCCGCGAGCAGGTCGTAGACCTTCATGCCGATGCCGTAAAACGGCGCTTCCCACCAGGAATAATTGGGAACAATGAAGGCCAGGTCGTGAACCAGGTGCGGAGCGTTCTGGCGCAGCAGGCCGCGCTCTTTCAAGGCCTCCATTACTAGCGAGATGTTGCCTTGCTCAAGGTAGCGCACGCCTCCATGGATGAGCTTGGTGCTGCGGCTGGATGTACCTTTGCCGAAGTCCTGAGCTTCGAGCAGCAACACCTCAAAGCCTCGCGATGCGGCATCAATCGCGACGCCCACGCCAGTGGCGCCACCGCCGAGGATGACCATATCCCAGGGGGTCTCACGCTGGCACGCGCGTTCCAACATTGCTTGTCGATTCATGACGCCGGATCCATTTCTTTTCCAGGATGAAGTTGCTTGAGTACACGCATCATGCCGATTCAGATGGGCTCGCGGCTAGCGAGAAGTGAATCTCCTGTTTGCCGAGGAAAGGATGGGTGGCGCGCAAACGCACAGTGCCTGCCTGTTCCCGGGCTCGAATCCAAATGGCGCCTGTGCCTCCGACAAGAGCAAAGGGATTGTCTCCGATGATGTCCGCGGGCCCATCCACTTCCAGGGTAATTGCATCGCAGGAAAAGGGACAGATGGCCCCGAACTCATCGGTAGCAGCGAGGACGACCCTGGTAGTGTCCGCGCCATCAGCGTTCAAAGACAAGTCGTCTGCAACGAGTGAGAATCGCTGCTCGACACCTCTTCCAGAATAGCTCTTTGAAATTGCCTGTTTGCCCTGGATGTAACCGTCGATGCGTAGATCTCCCCATGGTTCTACTTTTCCGCCGATCTCCGCGATAAAGGGCGGGTAGCGGAGATGTGGAAACTGGGTGCGGTCGGGGTCGACTTCTGCAATGAGCTTGTCTTTGACGTAGAACTTGAGATGGTCGCAGTTGGAGCAGACAACAGCTTTCGAAAATCCTATGGATTGGTCGCCGCGAGCCCAGTGAAATGCGGGTTCTAGCACGACTTCTTCGTCGGGGTCACATTGCGATTTATAAAAGCCCGCGGCGGGTTTAGGTTCGCGGAAGATGTCGGTAACTCCGTGATAACAGATACGGTCGCCGGAGCCAAAATCGGCGTGGGTATTGTAGTCGAAGGCGCACCAGCCGATACCTCCGGCATATTGAGGATTAGACGCGAGTTGATCATGGATGCGCGCATGCCGCAAGGTGTGCTCGGTAAGTCTTTCTACGTTGTCGATAGTCTTGGTGGGATAGGTGTGACCTACAAACTCGGTATTCAGATAGCGAGGATACTTGGGGGCCTGGAGCGGGAAGCCGAAGTCGTTCATGGTGAAGACGTCTTCGAGGAATTCGGATTCCTGGAAATAACGAATCCCGCCTGTCTGGCGCGAGGGATCGAGGCTATGGGCCATAGCGTTGGTGCGAGTGTAGAAGTCGTGATTATCCCTGGATTCGTTGATGCGGACGCCCCAAAGAATGATCGATGGATGGTTCCAATCACGGTGAATCATACGGCGGACGTTATCTACGGAGATGTCTTGCCATGGCTGATCGCCGATGTGTTGCCAGCCGGGAATTTCTTCGAGTACAAGCAGGCCAATCTCGTCGCAGGCGTCGAGAAAATGGCGCGACTGTGGGTAATGCGAGGTGCGGACGATGTTGCATTTGAGCTTTTGCCTCAGGATCATTGCATCGCGGCGTTGCACCCGCGCGGGCATGGCCTGGCCGGCGAAGGGAAAGGTCTGATGACGGTCCAGACCGCGGAGTTTGACAACTTTTCCATTCAACTCGAAGCCGCGCTCGGTAAACTGCGCCTCGCGGAAACCGATGACGCGGCTGTCCTCATCTTCGACATGATCGCCGCGGTGCAATTTTACATGGACGGAATATAAGTGCGGATGAGTCAGATCCCATAGATCGACCTTGCCAAAATTATTGAGTGTGACGGTGACCGGAGTTAGAGGTTCGTGGTTGCCAGATCGCTCGACACGCCTGGAAGCCTGTCCGACAATCTTACCTGACCTCGTGAGAGTTACTTCGAGAGATAGATTATCTTGAAGTGTATCGGAGCTTGCCAGAAAGCATTGCACCTCTAGGGACGGATTATCGGTCAAAACATGTTTGGGGCGGCCGAAGATGTTCTCGAGAAAGGTTTGCGGGACGATGCGAAGAGCGACTTCGCGATAGATGCCGCCGAAGGTCAAGTAGTCGATTTGATAGCCGAAAGGGGGAATATCGGCTCGCTCGGTCGAGTCGACCTGGACTGCGAGCACGTTCTCCGCGTTCCAATGGACGTGATCCGTCAGATCGAAAGAAAAGGGAGTGAATCCTCCCTTGTATTCTCCTAGGCGGATACCGTTGATCCAAACCGTCGAGGCGGTCATCACGCCCTCGAAGTCGACGAAGACGCGTTGTCCGCGCAGCGCGGCAGGCAGATTGAAGCGGCGGCGATAGGCAGAGACAAACTCATAGGATTTGTCGTCGAAGCTGTGCCACGGCAGCGCGATGTTGGTATGCGGAACAACGATGTGCTCGAAGGACGAATCGTCGAAATCGGAAGCGGCTGCGGCATCGGTCCATTTGCGGCTGTATTTCCAATTGCGGTTGATGGATAGAATGGTGCGTCCGGAGGCGCCGGGCTTGGGTGTTTCAGATGCAAGGCCAGGCGCTGTTACGGTTGCTCCTGCGAGCAGGGCGCCGGTTGTCTTTAGAAAATCGCGTCTACGCATTTAAATTCAAACTCCTGTCGAGCGGTACTTGGGGTTCACTGCCTGGCCGGGGAGAAGCGCCAATCCTCGTTCCCTCATCCTGTTTTGAGATCCGACACCTACTGCGGCTGCATCATGTTGCAATCGATTGGCCTTGCTCATCCAACCTCTAGGGACACAGGTAAGTCTGTCAAGTCGGCTTTCGTGGGTATTCGTGTCCTACTGGACTCACCCTGGAAGAGTGGATTTTTTGTAGAGTTCCCATCGACAACGTGAAAAGGGGGCGTGAATGAATAGGGTTACATTTTTGCCAGACGTTTATTCTGCCCCCTTAGGGCAGCGCGAGACAAAGGTTCTTTTGAAGAGGAGCCGTTGGGGCAACTTTCGCTGCGAGCGCGATGCGGATGCCGAGCGCTGATTTTCATGGATAAAGCCTTTATTTATGTGGCGATTGTCTGCAATTTAGTTTTGCAGACGGGAGAACTGCGGTAATGATTTTAGGGAGAATTTATTTTTTGTATTGACAGAAAATGTTGGAAAAGAGTATTGTTCGTCGCTGAATGAATACGGTTACATTTTGTGGCTACCGAGCATTTTGATTCAGCCGCAGTCCCGGCTCTTAGCTGCCGCAGGAGACAGGGTCTCACGTCTATCGAGAATGCGCCCGCAGAGGCGTACCGAAAATCTGGAGCCAGATACCAAGATCGTTTGCGGTTTCCAGGAAACGCTTCCTCACTCATTGGAGAAATTGCAAGGGGGTCTAAAAATGAATTGTGTATGCGGAATGCCTCGGCTTTCCCCGTATTGGATGAAGAGATTGTGCAGTCTCACGCTGGCTCTGCTCTTCGCGATGATTACAACGGGCCTTGCCTTTGGGCAGGCCGACCAGGGCACAATTACAGGCGTAGTTCAAGATCCAAGCGGGGCAGTTGTCGGCAGTGCCAACGTGACCCTCACCAACGTGGACACGGGTCTGGTGGTGAAGACCAAGGCCGATGGCGCCGGGGTTTATGTCTTTTCACCGGTCAAGATCGGCAGCTATAGCGTTACCGCTTCGGCTGCAGGCTTTGAGACCACTACTGAAACCAACCTGCATCTCGATTTGCAGCAACGGCTGAACGTTGTGGTGACGCTCAAGCCGGGCGCCGCGACTGAGACGGTGACGGTTACGTCCGACGCTCCTCTGATGCAGACGCAGGAGAGCTCAGTGGGCCAGGTGGTCGATACGGAGACCATCAACGACGTTCCTCTCAATGGGCGCAACTGGGTTTTCATCGCGCAACTTTCGGCGGGCGCGGTTCCGTCGGAGGGCTCGCGCGGCGCTGGCAAAGGCGACTTCAACGCCAATGGACAGCGCGCGGAGCAGAACAATTTCATCCTCGACGGCGTGGATAACAACGTCAACGTAGTGGACTACTACAACGGCGCCAGCTTTGTGGCTCAGCCTCCGCCGGACGGTCTGGCGGAGTTCAAGGTGCAGACCAGCAACTATTCGGCTGAAATCGGGCACGGCGCGGGCGCGGTGGTCAACGCCAGTCTGAAGTCGGGCACAAATCAACTGCATGGCAGTGCATGGGAGTACCTTCGCAACACGGCCTTTGACGCGCATGACTGGAATGCCGAAGCGATTCCCGTTCCCGACTATCATGAAAATCAGTTCGGTGCTACGCTTGGGCTGCCCATTTTGCGCAACAAGATTTTCTTCTTCGGCGACGTTCAGGCTAACCGCATCGTCTTTAACGAGACCAGCAACAACGTCTCGGTTCCATCCGCGTTGGAACGGACGGGAGATTTTTCCGAGTTGCTGAATACCAGCCTCAGCAAAAATTCTGCTCCGATCCAGCTCTACAAGCAGACTCCGGGGGCACCGCCCACGCCGATCGCCGGGAACAATCTTGCCGCTAGCGGTCTTGCCATCAGTCCGGTTGCGTTGAAGCTGCTCAATTTGTATCCAGCTCCCAATGCGAACGGCGGCGAACTCGTCAACAACTACATTGTCTCGCGTCCGGCCCGCGACAACACCTTCCAGTGGGATACGCGAGCGGATTGGAACATCGGAGCGAAAGACAATGCCTACTCGCGCTTCAGCTACTGGCATGAGCCGGGATATAGGACTCCGCCGCTGGGCCCCATCCTGGATGGCGGCGGATTTGGCGACGATGGAACGCAGACAAATCTGGGTGAGAACTTTATGTTCAGCGAGACGCACATCTTCACGCAGTCGCTGACCAACGAATTCCGTCTTGGCTACAACTACCTGCACACCGGTTTTGAGCATCCCAATGCGGCAGACCTGGGCTTTGCCGCTTCACTAGGGTTGGGCGGAATTCCAACTGCGCCCCTCAATGGAGGGTTACCGGCGGTGTCGCTTACCGGAATCTCCGGCTTCGGCAGCCCTACCTGGTCGACGACCAGTGAACACGAGAATGTCATCACACTGCTTGACAACGTCACCAAAATCGTCGGCAATCATGCGCTCAAGGCGGGCGTGAGCTTCCAGAGCGTGCGCTTCTCAACCTTGCAGCCGCAGCAGTCTCGCGGCACGTACAACTACACCGGCTTATACACCAGCGACCTCAGCTCTACGGGATCGCCCGTGGCCAACACCGGCTACGGTGTCGCAGATTTCTTGATCGATCAGCAGAACACCGCCGGGCTTTCCAACGAAACCACCAACGGCGATGCCTTCTGGTACGACGCGGCGTTCGTGCAGGACGACTGGCGTATCTCTCCCAAATTGACCCTCAATCTTGGCGTGCGCTGGGATATGTTCGAACCCTACAAGGATGTGGGTGGGTTGCAGGCTTCCTATAACATGACGGGGCCTCCGTCGCTCGACACTACTGTCGATCCGACCACCACTGCGCCTGCTGGTCACGGCTCTGCCGTTTATAAAATACCGACCGAGGGTCAATCTTACGCTCAAGCCATCTTCACCCAGACGGCAAATGCTTTCCCGAACGTTTTGGCGCAGGACAACATCACATTGCAGTACATCAGCAACCCGCGTCTTATCAACACGCAGAAAACTAACTTTGCACCACGGCTTGGCGTAGCGTTTTCGCCGGATTCCAGGACTGCGTTTCGCGCAGGATTTGGTATCTTTTACGGTGGCGCAGAGAGTGCGGGATACTATCCAAACCGCGGCGAAAACTACCCTTTCCAATACGCAGCTACTTTTCCTGTTTTGGGTAGTTGCGGCACCTATAGCTGCCCCACTGACGGCATCAGTCTGGAGACGGGGTTTGCCAACATCGTAGCGAAGGGCTTTGCCTCCGATGTCTCCGACCTGCAACTGCGCGGATCGGATACAACCTTCAAGGTTGCCTACACCGAGAGCTACAACCTCTCGTTCGAACGCAGCCTGACCAACGATATCGTTGCCACCGCCAGTTACGTGGGAAACACCTCACGCCATCTGACGGTCTTCCCCGATCCGAACAACTCATTGGCGTTGGAAAACCCGGGCAACAGCATCCAGGAAGCGCGCCCGCTGCCGGATTTCGGCGGATCGCAATACTCGTCGTATGCCGGCGACAGCAGCTACAACGCTCTGCAGACAAAGATCGAAAAGCGGCTCTCCAGGGGTTACAGCTTGTTGGCAACCTACACTTGGGCGCATGTGCTGGATGATGCGCCAACCCCGCTTGGCACCACGGGGGACAATGGATTCCGGCAGTCCAATTTGATTCCTATCAAGATGGACTGGGCCAGCACCGGGTTCGACACCCGTCACCGCGTCACCATCAATGCTTTCTACGATCTGCCCTTCGGCACGGGACGCAGGTTCCTCAACCACAACCGCGTGCTGGATGCGGTGATTGGCGGCTGGTCGACCGATACAACATGGGCGGCGCAAACCGGCAATCCCTTCAGCGTGACCCCTTCGGGCATCAGTACGGCATCGGGCATCAGCAACGTAGAGGCTGTCAAGATCGGTGATCCGTTCAGAGCGGGCGGCACCTTTGCTCCCGCAACCCTGGATGCATCTTTGGGGCTCGACAACAGTTGCGCTGCGAAGACCCGCACCCGCGATAACTGGTTTAACCGTTGCGCCTTCACCAATCCGTGGAACCCGAGCGACTACACAGACGAACCAAGCCACTATATTCCCAAGAACGCAGCGGATGCAGCAGCGCATCTTGGCTCACAGCCCGTGTATGTCACCAGTCTCGCCTCGGCGGTCGGCTTCTCGGGTGGCAGGCGCGGCCAGGTCTACGGACCCGGCTATGAGCGGGTCAACATGTCCATCTTCAAAAACTTCAAGGTCTTCCGCGAACAGAATCTCCAGTTCCGCGCGGACATCTTCAACGTGCTCAATACCCCTTCTCTCGGCGAGCCGAACGACAGGTCGATCGACGGGAATGCCGGCAATATCACCGGCCCTCGCGTCTTCCAGGCGCTTACTCCCGATTCGCGCTTCTTCCAACTCTCAGTCAAGTACGCGTTCTGATCTCGATCTGGACGAGTTTGGGCTGGCATAAGCGACAAACATGGGGGAGATCCGCCGCATTGGATCTCCCCCTTTTTAGATTGAAGCTATTACGAGCGCGACTCGCCGGTGACACTTACCTGAGCTAGACTGTTGTGTGCTACGGATTCGGTTGGCCCTTACACGAGCTGCATGGAGTTTTGAGGTGACAGACCGAGGTGTGCGACGGCTTAGTCCATGGGCAGCTTTGGGTTCTCTTTGCGTGGTGGTAGGCGCGTTGCAGGCTCAATCCCCGTCAAGCACGGCGGATGCCGCGATGGAGCGCGAATTTCAAGCGGCGATGGCGGCGCAGGATCGCGGAGAGCTGGACAAGGCCGAGTCGATGTTGCTTGCGCTGAGGCAAAAGCATCCAGGCGTCTTTGCCGTGGATGAGTCGCTGGGATTGCTGCACGTTGCACGGGAGCAGTTTGCCCCGGCGTTGCCGGTTCTGAAAGCTGCGGCGAAGGAAAATCCATCGTCGGATGTCGCTCACGCCAATCTGGGCGCGGACTACCTTAAGCTGGGCGAGAATGCAGATGCTGTTCGCGAGCTCGAGATTGCGGCAAAGCTGAATCCAACTAACCGGGAAACCCAATCGAACCTGGGCCACGCGCTTACGTCGAGCGGGCGGCCTGTAGAGGCTGCGAAGGCGTTTGGCAAAGCAGTCGCGCTGGAGCCGGACAACTCAGATCTGCGCTATGATTGGGCCGCCGTGCTGCTGGATGCGGGAGATGCCGATGGAGCTGCGCAAGCCCTGGCTCCTGTTCCAGGCCAGGAGACAATGCCGCAGGTGCAGGCGCTGCTTGGCGAGATCGCAGAGAAGCAGGGGCGGTTTCTGGAGGCGGCACAGCATCTTCAGGACGCAGCCAAGCTCGA
>Ga0302325_10009533_pt1 | contig 21172 bp, 23 predicted proteins | sample Palsa_T0_2_FD_201948 | JGI IMG/M metagenome (GOLD analysis project Ga0302325, IMG submission 201948) | Peat permafrost microbial communities from Stordalen Mire near Abisko, Sweden - Palsa_T0_2 | ecosystem: Environmental > Terrestrial > Soil > Palsa > Peat permafrost | place: Sweden: Abisko...
TGGGTGAGCCGGTCGCGCCGCTCCCGCACCCGGCCGTGCTCCGAGGCCAGCAGCCGGTACATCGTCCGTTCCGACGCGAGGTAGCGGCCCTCGTCAAGCAGCGTCGCCCACACCTGCGCCGGCGAGCAATCCACGAACCGCTCCGAGTGCAGCAGCTCGAGCACAGCCTGCCGCTCACGCTCCGACAAGGCCCTGGCCGGGACAGGCCTCGGCCTGCTCGGCCCCGGGGCGGGCGGCCGCCGAGACCGATACACGCTCGCCGGTGAGGCGCCCAGCGCCCGGCACGCCGACCGGGTGCCGACGATCTGGGCCAGCCTCTCCACGCTCTGTGCGATCACCGCTCGGTGCTCCGCTTCCTGGTCGCGCCCTCGGTCCCGAGCAGTTCGCCCAAGAGCGCCGATACTTCCCCCTGCACCTCAAGCACCCTACGGGCCTTCTCGAGCTCGGCCTCGGCCCGCTCGGCCCGCCGCCGCAGCCCCGCGATCTCCGCGTCGCGCCGGTCAGCCGGCTTCCGGCCCCGCGGCCGCTCGAGCGCCTCCAACGCCCCCGCGTCGCGCTGCTTGCGCCACTCGCTCAAGATCGACGAATACAGCCCCTCCCGCCGCAAAAGCGCCCCGACCTCACCCGGCCGCGAACACCCATCAGCCTCCCGCAGCACCCGCAGCTTGTAGCCCGCAGTGAACCGACGCCGGCTCGGCCGCTCCACCAGCTCCGGGTCAGGCACCCCCGCCGCAGCGCTGCCAGCCGCTCCGTTCCGCTCGCCTACGGCTCGCTCCACTCCACGGCCGGCAGCGCTCCCCTGCTCCTCGAACTCCAACATCACGCACTCCCATCTCGCCCTCAGGACTCATAGATACCGAGAACAAAAGCGTCTCACGCGATGTTGGCAGAGAGGGCCCACTCGCGTCGAGGAGACCCACAACCGCATCTTCCAGCCTGCGCATCGTGACAGTTCGGCTGAGCAGCGAAGAGGCTCCGTATCCCGGGAGATCAGGCGCGACGAGCCGGAGGTCTGCGGCGAGCGCTTCAAGCTGCGGTGCCCAGAGGCGCCGGTCGAACGGGTGACCATGGATGAGGACCAGGGCTCTACCCGAGCCCCGCTCATTCTGGATGCAAGCTTCGTGTCGGTAGACCGCGCTCATACTCCAGGCGGGTGAATGCTGCCGGAAGTCACGACGCGATCTCGGTGACCGATCCTGGATGTATGCGAGACGCTGGCTCTCCGCTCCCCGATCAGCGACCCGGCGGATCATCGGGTTCGCCATCTGGGTGGCGAAAACCGATTCGTGCTGAGATCTGTCGACCGGTTGCTTTGAGTGCTGGGCCGAGCCGCACGACGAGATCTTCCATCGAGACGAGTGAGCGGTGGACGGCTAGATTGATAGCGGCGACGACGTCGCCGTCCTGCCCTTGAACAGGTGCGGCGATCGAGCGTAACCCGTAGGCGAGTTCTTCGTTGTTGACCGCGAGCCCGCATGCGCGGACGCGGCCGAGTTCTTCGAGCAGCGCGGTTTTCGCGGTGAGGGTGTTCGGGCCGCGTTTGCTGAGCTGGATCTGTGCGAGCCGTTTCTTCTGCTCGTCGCGCGGGAGGTCGGCGAGGAGGATCTTGCCCATTGACGTGCAGTAGGCCGGCAGGCGAGAGCCGACGTGGAGGTTGAGGTCGATATCGCGTTGGCCCTGGCTCGATGTTCGGCACCGCTCGATGTAGAGGATGTCGATGCCGTCGAGCACGGCCATGTTCACGGTGTGTCCGGTCTCGTCGCTTAGAGCCTGGAGGTGAGGCGCGGCGATCTGCCGGAGTTCCATCGAGTTGATTGCCGAGAAGCCGAGGTCGAGGACACGCGGGCCGAGTCGGTACTTCCGGGTTCGACGATCCTGTTCGAGGTAGCCAAGCACTTCGAGTGTCGCGATGTAGCGGTGCGCGCTGCTCCGGCTGATGCCGACCTCGCGTGAGAGTTCGCTTACCCCGAGCAGCGCTCGTGTCGAGGAGAACGAGGAGAGGATCGCAAGCCCGCGCTTGAGCGACTGTGAATAGCTCCCCTCGCGGTAGGCCGCGGATACGTCCACCCTCACCCCTTGTTCGAGTAGTCGGAACAGTATCTTGACAACTGGGATACAAGAGGCGTAGCGTCGGTCCGCTTCGGCAACGCCACGGAGGAGGAGTGCATGGCTGAGGGAACAGGAATCTCGAGACGAGAACTGATCAGACGGGCCGGCATCGGCGCTGGGGGTCTCGCGATCTCGGGTGCTGCCGCGCCGAAGGTGTGGGCGGCACCGCGGGTTTACGAGGCGAACCCGACGCTCAAGATCGGGTTCGTGAGTCCGCTGACCGGCGCCGATTCCGGGTTCGGTGAGCCCGACCCGTACGTCATCGGCCTCGCCAAGGCGGCGCTGTCGAAGGGGCTGACCGTCGGCGGCACGACCTATGCGGTGCAGATCGTCGACAAGGACGCGCAATCGACACCGTCGGTTGCGGCGCAGGTGGCGAACGATTTGATCCAGGGTGACAACGTCGACTTGATCCTCACCACCTCGACACCGGAGGTCGTGAACCCGGTTTCCGACGCGGCTGAGGCAGCCGGCGTGCCGTGTGTGTCGACCACGGTCCCATGGCAGGCGTGGTACTTCGGTCGTGGCGCGAAGCCGGGGAAGCCGTCTCCGTTCCACTACACCTACCACTTCTGTTTCGGCGTGGAGAACTTCTTTGACACCTACACGCACCTGTGGCCGCAGGTGCCGACCAACAAAGTGGTCGGCGTCATGTGGCCCAATGACGCCGACGGGAACGCGATCCGCTCGGGGCTCGGCCCACTGCTTACGAAGGGCGGCTACACGATCGTCGATCCGGGCGCCTATCAGGACGGGACGAACGACTACTCGTCGCAGATTGCCTTGTTCAAGTCGAAGGGCATTCAGATCTTCAATACGTTCCCGATCCCCCCGGACTTCGCAACTTTCTGGCGTCAGGCTGCGCAGCAGGGCCTCACCAAGCAGATCAAGATCGCCCAAATTGCCAAAACGGGATTGTTCGTGTCTCAGGTGTCTGCGCTTGGATCGCTCGGCTACAACCTCGCGAGCGGTGCCTACTGGGGGCCGACGTGGCCGTACACCTCCTCGCTCACGGGTATCAGCAGCAAGGAGCTCGGAGCGGGGTACACGAAAGCGACGGGCAAGCAGTGGAACCAGCAGGCTGGTGCGAGTCTCGCCCTCTTCGACGTCGGTGCGGCGGCGCTCAGGGCGAGCGGGAACCCGAAGGACAAGACAGCCGTCGCCAACGCGATGAAGACCCTCGAGGTGAAAACACCGCTTGGCTCGCTCAACTGGAACAAAGGCCCGGTGCCAAACGTCGTCGATACGCCAATTCCTGGCGGCCAGTGGATCAAGGCCACGAGCGGTCCCTTCAGCTACGAGTGGGTCTTCTGCGAACACTCCGACGATCCAAGCATTCCCATCCAGACGAAGCTCATCCCCTACAACTCTTAGCGAGCGAGACTCCGGCGACTGTGGGGTCGCAAGACACACCGATCCTTGCCGCGGTCGGTATCCACAAGCGGTTCGGGGCGCTCGTTGTGCTCGACGGTGTGGATTTCTCGATCGGGGTCGGCGATGCGATCGGCATCGTCGGCCCCAACGGCGCCGGCAAGACGACGCTCCTGAACATTCTCTCCGGGGCGCTGCTTCCGTCGGAGGGATCGGTTGCGTTCAACGGGTCGGACGTGACACAGTCGGGCGTAAGCCGCCGCTGCCGGCTCGGGATCGGCCGCGCGCATCAGGTGCCGAGGCCCTTCGGCGACATGAGCGTCTTCGAGAACGTCTTGGTCGGTGCTGCGACAGGTGGCGGGCTTCGCGGACGGCGGGCCTACGGACGCTGTATCGAGGTGTTGGAGATCTGCGGTCTGACCGGGACCGCGAACCGCCGCGCTGAGAGCCTCGGCCTACTCGACCGCAAGCGTCTCGAGTTGGCCCGTGCGCTCGCCACCGACCCTCTCGTTCTCCTTCTCGACGAAATCGGCGCCGGCCTGACCGAGGTAGAGGCCGAGGAGCTCGTTGCCACGATCCGTGAACTGCACCGACAGGGGGTCGCGATCGTTTGGATCGAGCACATCGTCCACGTCCTCGTGCGGGTCGTCGAGCGCCTCGTTTGCCTCGACGCGGGCCGCGTGATCGCCGACGGTCAGCCTGACGCCGTGATGCGCGACTCTGCCGTCGTCGACGCCTACCTCGGAAGGGTGGTCGTGTGACGCTGCTCTCGCTGCAGGGGATCGAGGCGCGTCACGGTCTCTTGCCGGCCGTGCGCGGGATATCGCTCGATGTCGCCGAGGGCGAGACGATCGCGCTTGTCGGAGCAAACGGCGCCGGCAAGACCACGCTTCTGCGGACGATCGCCGGTGCTCACAAACCGGCGGCGGGACGCGTGTTCTTCGCTGGCGAGGACATCACGCGCGTGCGGGCCCACGACCGGGTACGGATGGGGATCGCACTTGTTCCCGAGGGGCGGCGCCTTTTTCCTGCGCTCACGGTCGAGGAGAACCTCCTCGTCGGCGCCCAGCGCACGAGGCCCGGCCGTTGGACGGTCGAAGCGATTCTCGAGGCGTTCCCGTTGCTGAAGCCGCTTCGCGATCGGCGAGCGGCGACCCTGTCGGGCGGCGAGCAGCAGGCGACCGCTATCGGCCGGGCGCTGATCGCCAATCCGAGGCTCCTTCTCCTTGACGAGGTCTCACTCGGCCTCGCACCGATCGCGGTCGAGGGCGTCTACCGCTCGCTGCAGCTCCTGATCGACGAAGGCTCCACGATCGTGCTCGTCGAGCAGGACCTGACACGGGCACGCGCGGTCGCAAAGCGCGTCGTCTGCATGCTTGAAGGGAGCGTCGCTCTCGAGGGTGCCAGCGGCGAACTGAGTCGTGAGCGGATCACGGAGGCGTACTTCGGTCTCCGGCGGGCGCGGGAGGCCGGCACTTGGGCTGGGTGAACGCCGTCGTTCAGGGCGTTCTACTCGGTGGCGTCTACGCGTTGTTTGCCTGCGGGCTCGCGCTGATGTTCGGCGTGATGCGGATCATTAACCTGGCCCATGGCGACGTCGCCGTCCTGGGCGCCTACCTGGTCCTCGTGGTCCTCGACCACTGGAACGTCTCGCCCTTTCTTGCGATCGTGCCGGTTCTCCCCGTGATGCTGATCATCGGCTACGTGTTTCAGCGCGCCGTACTCGAACGCAGCCTCCGCTCCGGTGTCCTGGTTCCGCTCCTCACGACGTTCGGACTTTCGATCGTGATCCAGAACCTGCTGCTCGAGAAGTTCTCGCCTGACGTGCGGTCGCTCGGGGGCCAGGCTGGCTCGGTCGTAACGGCAAGCTGGCAGATCACGAGCCAGATCTCGATCTCGGCTATCGGCGCCCTGACTTTGGGCGTCGCCGTCGCGATTCTCGGCGGGCTTCAGCTGTTCCTCGCAAAGACCCCGGCCGGGCGGCGGATGCGGGCTACCGCTCAGGATCCCGACACCGCCGAGCTTGTCGGGATCGACTCACGTGCGGTCTATGCACGTGCGACCGCGATCGCCGTCGCAATCGCGGCCATCGGCGGCCTGTTCCTGGCTGTCCGCTCGACCTTCGATCCGTTTGCTGGCCCGACACAGCTGATCTTCGCGTTCGAGGCGGTCGTGATCGGCGGTCTCGGCTCGCTCTGGGGAACGCTCGCAGGCGGGATCGTCCTCGGCGTGGCGCAGACGATCGGGGAGCAGATCAACCCCGAGTACTCGGCGCTCGCCGGCCACCTCGTCTTCCTCGTCGTGCTCGCATCGCCGCGCGGAGGCATCTTCAGACTGAGAGGGGCGTCGGCGTGACGCCGGAGGCTCCAGTTGCCGGGGTCGTTGTCCAACGCTGGAACCGACTTTCGATCGGCTTCACGAGCGTTTTCGGGCTGTTCGCCGTGGCGCTCTTCCTGGTGCCGGTTGTTCTCAGTGCGAACTCGACCGAGAAGATGACCTCGCTCCTGATCCTCGTCTTGCTCGCGGCGATGTGGAACGCGTTGGCCGGCTACGGTGGCCTCGTCTCGGTGGGGCAGCAGGCATTCATCGGACTCGGTGCCTACGGCACGGTCTGGCTCGTCAACCACAACATGAACCCGTACAGGGCGATGATCGTTGCCGCGCTCTTCTGTGCCGCGCTCTCGATCCCGCTCTCGTTCCTCGTGCTGCGCTTTCGGGGGGCGCAGTTCGCGATCGGCATGTGGGTCGTCGCCGAGGCGGTCGGCATCCTCGTCTCCTTCGACCAGTCGCTCGGCGCGGGGAGCGGGACATCCCTTCTCGCGCTCAACTACTACTCGCCGAGCAAGCGACAAGCGGACACCTACTGGCTCACGCTCGGCATGACGGCGTTCTTCCTTGTCGCCCTCTTCCTCTTGGTGCGCAGCCGGCTCGGAGTCTCGCTCCAGGCGATTCGCGACGACGAGCATGCGGCGGCCTCGCTCGGCGTTCGCGTAGTCGCGGGCAAACGGATCCTGTTCGTGCTGGCGGCCGCCGGTTGCGGCGCAGCCGGTGCGATGACGCTGGCGAATACGCTCTTCATCGAGCCGAGCTCGATCTTCGGCGTCGACTGGACGGCCTACATGATCTTCATGGTGCTCGTCGGTGGAGTCGGTACGTTCGAGGGGCCGATCATCGGTGCGGTCATTCTCTTTCTGATCCAGAACGAGTACGGAAACGACGGTGTCTGGTATCTGGTCGGGCTGGGTGGAGCAGCGATGTTTTTTGCGCTTCTCCTCCCGCGAGGCGTATGGGGAGCAGCACGGGAGCGTTACGGGATTCGCCTGCTCCCGCTCGGGTATCACCTACGAGTGCCGCGGCGACCGGCGACCCGAGCAGCGGAATGACCCGCGCCGCCCAGAGACGAGTCTCCCTCGCGCCCGAAGAACACGCCCTTGGTGAACCCGCGCTCTGCCGGGATCCTTGCCCCGCTCGACCCGGTTGCGGGTCCAGACGGGGGCTCATGAGGTCGGACGGCGTCGACCAGATCGAGCGAGCGGCGCATGATGCCAAGACCGGTCCAACGACGAGAGCCGTTCTGCAGACGGCCTGAGGAGTAGGAGGAGCTGACCATGAGCGCGATCGCTGAGTACAGTCATTTCATCGGAGGAGAGTGGGTCCGCGCTGCCGAGGGCGGATCCTTCGACGATCTCGACCCGTTCAGCGGCGAGGTAGTCGCGCGGATCGCCGCCGGGACGCGCACCGACGCGGCGCGCGCGGTCGGCGCAGCGGTTGCCGCGGCGCCGCGCTGGGCCCGGGCCGTGCCCGCCGAACGGCAGCGCGTGTTCCTCGCGGCCGCTGACATCCTCGAACGACGGCGGGATGAGGTCGTTTCGTGGCTCGCCCGCGAGACCGGTTGCACCTTCGGCTTCGGTATGTTCCAGATGGGGTTCGTCCCGGGCCTTTTCCGGCAAGCGGCCGGGCTTGCCTACGCGCCACTCGGCCAGGTGATCCCGTCCGACCACCCCGGCACGCTCGCTCTGGGGATCCGCAAACCAGTCGGTGTCGTCGGGGCGATCGCGCCCTGGAACGCCGCGCTGATCCTCTCCGCGCGCTCGATCGCGGCTGCGATCGCGCTCGGGAACACCGTCGTGCTGAAGCCGTCGGAGTGGTCGCCGTATTCGGGCGGCCTGCTCTGGGGGGAGATCTTCACGGAGGCCGGTCTCCCGGCGGGGACACTGAACGTCGTTACGCACGCGCCTGGCGAGGCTGGCCCGATCGGGGACGAGTTGATCGAGAACCCGGCAGTTCGCCGGATCAATTTCACGGGCTCGACCGCGACCGGGCGTGCACTCGCCGAGGCTGCGGGCCGTAACCTGAAGCGTGTCTTGCTCGAGCTCGGCGGTTCCAACCCGCTCGTCGTGCTCGCCGACGCCGACCTAGATTACGCGGTCGGCGCATCGCTCTTTGGTGCGTTCCTGCATCAGGGGCAGATCTGCATGTCCGCGCGGCGGATAATCGTGGAACGGCCGATCGCCGAGGAGTTCGCCGCCCTGCTGGCCATCAGGACGGGTGGGCTGAAGACGGGCGACCCGAAGGAGCCCGACACGATCATCGGGCCCCTCATCACGCCCGACGCGCTCGCAACGGTCAAGCAGCGGGTCGCCGAGGCGATCGCCAGCGGGGCAAAGGTGCTTGCGGGCGGGCAGGCCGTCGGTTCGTGCTACCAGGCGACGCTCCTTGTCGATGTTCCGGCCGACTCCGAGTTCGCCCACAGCGAGACGTTCGGCCCGGTCGCGGCGATCGAGGTCGTCGACAGCGCCGAGCAGGCGGTCGAGCGGGCGAACGCGACCTCGTACGGACTCAGCGCCGGGATCATCACGTCGAACCCCGACCGCGGCTTCGCCCTCGCGCAGCAGATCGAGGCCGGGATCGTCCATGTCAACGACCAATCAGTTGGCGACGAACCCCAGATGCCGTTCGGCGGCGTCAAGGACTCCGGTTGGGGCCGGTTCGGGGGCCAGGCCGTCATCGACGAGTTCACCGAGCTGCGCTGGATCACCCTCCAGAGCGGCACCCACCCGTTCCCCTTCTGAAGGAGCATGGGAGGCGTGGCCGAGATCATGGCACTTGCCGATGCGGTCGGCTCACTCGTCGAGGACGGTCAGGTCGTCGCGCTCGAGGGCTTCACCCACCTGATCCCGCATGCCGCCGGGCACGAGATCGTGCGCCACCGCTACCGCGACCTGACGCTCGTACGCATGACGCCCGATGTCATTTACGACCAGCTGATCGGGGCAGGCTGCGCGCGGAAGCTCATCTTCTCCTGGGGAGGGAACCCGGGGATTGGGTCACTGCACCGCTTCCGCGACGCGGTCGAGCACGCCTGGCCCTCGCCGCTCGAGCTCGAGGAGCACTCACACGCTGGAATGGCGGCGGCGTATGCTGCCGGAGCCGCCAACCTGCCCTTCGGGGTGCTGCGTGGCTACCGCGGAACCGATCTCGAAGCGCGCACGCGGGTCGCGTCGATCGAATGCCCCTTTACCGGCGAGCAGGTTTCGGCGGTCCCCGCCATCCGCCCTGACGTCGGCATCATCCACGCCCAGCAGGCCGACGAGCGCGGCAACGTGCAGCTGTGGGGGATCACAGGGGTGCAGAAAGAGACGGTGCTTGCAGCCAGGCGTTCGCTCGTGACCGTCGAGGAGATCGTTGCCTCGCTCGAACCCCGGCCCGGGGCGCAGGTGATCCCAGCGTGGGCGATCACGGTGGTCGCGCTCGCGCCGGGTGGAGCGCATCCCTCGTATGCTCACGGCTACTACGACCGGGACAACGCCTTCTACGTCGCGTGGGATGAGATCAGCCGTGACCGGGAGCGCTTCGTCGCCTGGATGAAGCGGCACGTGCTCGAGACGACCGACGTCGAGGGGTACCGTCGCCGTCTCGTCGGAGGGGGAGGCGTTGCGTGAGCGATCCGGGCTACAGCGCAGACGAGATGATGGCCGTTGCGGCGGCCCGGCGTCTTCGTGACGGGATGGCCTGCTTCGTCGGAATCGGTGCCCCGAGCCGTGCGGCCAACCTCGCCCGTGCCACTCATGCCCCGGGATGCGTCTTGATCTACGAGAGCGGGACGATTGGCGCAAAGCCCAGGCACCTGCCTCTCTCCATCGGCGACGGCGAGCTTGCCGAGACCGCCGACTCGGTCGTCTCGGTTCCGGAGATCTTCGCCTACTGGCTGCAAAGTGGGCGCATCGACGTCGGCTTTCTGGGCGCGGCGCAGATCGACCGCTTCGCGAATCTCAACAGCACCGTGATCGGGGAGTATGACCGGCCACTCGTGAGGCTCCCCGGCTGCGGCGGGGCACCCGAGATCGCCGCCTCGTGCAAGCAGACGTTCGTCATGCTGCGCCAGTCGCTGCGCAGCTTCGTCGAACGGCTGGACTTTCGTTCGACGGTGGGGTTCGGGGACGGTTCGAGGAGTCGCGAGCGGCTCGGTTTCAGCGGTGCGGGGGTTACGGCCGTCGTGACGGATCTCGGCGTGCTCGAGCCCGACCCGCAGACATGCGAGCTGACGCTCACGATGGTCCATCCGGGGGTCGCTGTCGATCGGGTGCGGAGCGCGACTGGCTGGGCAATCCGCGTGTCGGAGTCGCTCTCGACCGGGGCGGCGCCGTCCCCGCACGAGCTCGCAGCGCTTCGGGCACTCGAGATACCCGGCGAGAGGGGGGCGCAGTGATCGCTCCCCGGCTTCGCGAGGTTCCCGACATCGGGGACGATGACCCGCCGTACCTCTTCGAGGACTATGTCGGTACCCGTCTGCGGGCGCCGAGACGGCCGCTGCTGCTTCTGCCGCATTCGCTGTCGGAGCTGACCGGTCCGGTCTACGGGCACGAGTCTGTCGGCGGGCTCGATCACGACCTGACCCTCCAGCACGGTGGTCAGCCACAGGGCCAGCGGATCGTCGTCAGCGGCCGGGTGCTCGAGGAGGACGGGCGACCGGTGCGCGACAGCCTGGTGGAGATCTGGCAGGCGAACGCGGCGGGCCGCTATCGGCACGACGTCGACGGCCATGACGCTCCTCTTGACCCGAACTTCGATGGCGCCGGCCGGTGTGTGACCGACGACGAGGGCCGTTACCGGTTCGTCACGGTCAAGCCGGGGGCCTACCCCTGGCAGAACCACGTGAACGCCTGGCGGCCCGCGCACATTCATTTCTCGCTCTTTGGCCGCGCCTTCTCGCAGCGGCTCGTCACGCAGATGTACTTCCCGGATGATCCGCTGTTCCCCTACGATCCGATCTTCGGCTCGGTCCGCGACCCGGAGGCGCGCCGGCGCCTCATCGGCAGCTTCGATCTCGAGACGACCGTGCCCGATCACGCGCTTGGTTTCCGCTTCGACATCGTTTTGCGCGGCGTCGAAGCGACGCCGTTGGAAGGCTGAGATGCGGCTCCCGATCACACCGTCGCAGACCGTCGGTCCGTATCTGAGCATCGGCCTCCTCGGAACGATCGGCCCGGCGCTCGTACGCGCCGACGCCACCGGCGCGACGAGGATCCGCGGACGGGTGCTCGACGGGGCCCGCGAGCCGGTGCCAGACGCCCTCGTCGAGCTCTGGCAGGCCGACACGAACGGGTGCTACGCGACGAGCACGACGGGCTTCACCGGGTTCGGACGCAGCGGCACCGTGGACGGGGGCAGCTTCGAGTTCGTCACGGTCAAGCCGGGGCGCGTCCCCGCGCCCGACGGCGGGCTCCAGGCGCCACACGTCAACGTTGGCGTGTTCGCACGCGGGCTGTTGAAGCGCCTCTTCACGAGAATCTACTTTCCCGACGAGTCAGAAGCCAACGCCGCCGACGCGATTCTGTCCGCGCTTGACCCGAGTCTGCGTGAGACGCTCGTCGCCAGGGCTGAGGCCGATGGCTCGCTGCGCTTCGACATCCGCCTCCAGGGCGACGATCAGACGGTCTTCTTCGCACTTTGACCTTCGACGCGATCTTCGTTCCAGCCGAGCTCCGCCGGGCGGTCTCCGACCAGGCGTGGCTCGAGGCGATGCTCGCGGCAGAGCGCGCACTCGCGAACGCCGAGGCGATCGTCGGTGTCATCCCGGCGCACGCCGCCGGCGCGATCGCCGAGGCCTGCAGGCCCGAGCTGTTCGACGCTGCGACGATCGCGGAGGGGGGCCGTTCTGCCGGCAACCCGGCGGAGCCGCTCGTCCGTGCTCTTCGCGGGCGAGTCCCCGCCGAGGCCGCAGATTACGTTCACCTCGGAGCGACGAGCCAGGACATCGTCGACAGCGCCGCGATGCTCGTGGCTCGGGACGCCCTCGGCCTGATCGTCGTCGAGCTCGACGGCGTCGCCGCAGCCTGCGCCCGACTGGTCGATGCGCACCGTCTGACGCCGATGGCTGCACGAACGCTCCTCCAACAAGCAGTGCCGACGACCTTCGGCCTGAAGGCTGCGGGCTGGCTCGTCGCGGCTGTCTCGGCCCGTAAGCGGCTTGCAGCGGTCCGGGCGACCGAGCTCGCCGCCCAGCTCGGCGGGGCCGCCGGGACGCTGGCGGTGCTCGGCGCCGAGGGGGCAGCGGTCGGGCGGCAGTTCGCGATCGAACTCGAGCTCCCGGAGGCGCTGCTTCCGTGGCATGCCGACCGGACCCGCGTCGCCGAGCTCGGAGCGGCGCTCGCGGTCGCCGCTGGGGCGGTTGCGAAGATCGGCCTCGACGTGGCGCTACTCGAGCAGACGGAGGTCGCCGAGGTCGTGGAGCGGGCCGGCTCGGGTGGTTCATCAACGATGCCGCAGAAGCGCAATCCGGTCGGGTCGGCGATCGCCGAGGCCTGCGCGCGGCGTGCGCGCGCCGCGGCCGGGGTGCTCGTCGAGAGCGTCGTCCAGGAGCACGAGCGCTCGCTCGGAGCCTGGCATGCCGAATGGGATGCCCTTTCCTCGGCGCTCGCGTGCGCCGGCGGCGCGGCGGCGGCGATCCGGGAAGTGCTCGAGGGACTCGAGGTCGACGCTGAACGGATGCGGGCGAACCTCGAGCTCACCGGTGGAGGGATCATGAGCGAGCGCGTTTCGTTCGTGCTTGCCGCGCGTGTCGGCCGCAACGAGGCACTGCGCCTGCTTGCAGACGCGGCTGAGCGATCCGCGCAAACCGGCCGCAAATTGAAAGATGAGCTCACGGCGGACCCGCCGGCCGGGCTGACCGTTAGCGAGCTCGACGAGCTCTTCGACCCGACGACCTACCTCGGTGTGGCAGAGACCTTCGTCGACCGGGCCCTGGCCTACTACCGAGAGGAGCTGTGTTGAACCGCGACGAGACGCACGAGCGTGGGATGGAGGTGCGTCGCGAGGTCCTCGGTGACGACCATGTGTGTGCCGCCACCGCGCGGATGACGCCGTTCTCCGCAGAGTTCCAGGACCTGATCACGCGCTATGCGTGGGGTGAGATCTGGACCCGCCCTGGCCTCGACCGGCGGATGCGGAGCGCGATCACCCTGACCGCGCTCGTCGCGCTCGGCCATCGCGAGGAGCTCGCAATGCACGTCCGCGCCGCGCTCCGCAACGGCCTCACGCCCGACGAGATCAAGGAGGTTTTGCTCCAGAGCGCGATCTACTGCGGTGTTCCCGCCGCCAACTCGGCGTTTGCGATCGCTCAGCGCGTGCTGGACGAGGTATGAGGGCGGTCGTCATCTCTGCCGTGCGCTCGCCGGTCGGGCGCTACGGCGGGGGGCTTTCCCAGATTCGCCCCGACGACCTCGCCGCCATCGTGATCAGCGCCGCGGTCGAGCGCTCGGGCGTCGCGCCCGATGAGATCGAAGACGTCTGGTTCGGTGCCGCGAACCAGTCGGGTGAGGACAACCGCAATGTGGCCCGGATGGCCGCCCTGCTAGCCGGGCTGCCCGACACCGTCGCCGGGGTAACTGTTAACCGGCTCTGCGCGTCGGGCCTGTCGGCGATCGTCGCTGCCTGCCACGCGATCCAGGCCGGGGACGGCGACCTGTTCGTGGCCGGCGGCGTCGAGTCGATGTCGCGCGCGCCGTATGTGATGGCCAAGCCGGAGAGTGCATTCCCGCGCGGAGATGCGACCGCGTACGATACCGTGCTCGGCTGGCGTTTCCCGAACCCGCGTCTCGAGGCGAGGTTTCCTCTCGAATCGATGGGGGAGACCGGCGAGAACGTCGCGGAGCGCTGGAGGGTCACGCGCGAGGATCAGGACGCGTTCGCGCTCGAGTCGCAGCGGCGCTGGGTTGCTGCGCATCGGGCGAGGCGCTTTGCCGACGAGCTCGTTCCGGCGGGCGACCTCGATCGCGATGAGCACCCGAGGACCGACACGAGCGCCGAGAAGCTCGCGGCATTGAAGCCCGTCTTCCGGGGAGGCGGCACGGTCACCGCTGGCAACGCGAGCGGAATCAACGACGGCGCCGCTGCGCTCGTCATCGCGAGCGAGGAGCGTGCCCGGGCGCTCGGCGTCGAGCCGCTCGGCGTCTTCTCAGGCAGCGCGGTTTCCGGAGTCGATCCGCGCGTGATGGGCATCGGACCGGTCACGGCTGTCCGCCGACTGCTCGACCGCACCGCCGTGCCCCTCGGCGAGATCGACCTCGTCGAGCTCAACGAGGCATTCGCGTCGCAGAGCCTCGCCGTCATCCGCGAGCTTCGCCTCGACCCCGGCCGCGTGAACGTCAATGGCGGCGCGATCGCAATCGGCCATCCGCTCGGGATGAGCGGCGCGCGGCTCGTTGTCTCGCTCCTGCACGAGCTGCGTCGCCGCAGAGGCCGCTACGGGCTTGCGGCTCTGTGCGTCGGCGTCGGACAAGGCCAGGCGGCGCTCTTCGAGCGGTGGAACGGCTGATGAAAACGCAGGTCGGCATCATCGGCGCCGGCCCCGCCGGGCTCACGCTGGCGAGGCTCCTGGAAAAAGCCGGGATCGAATCGGTCGTTCTCGAGAGCCGATCCCGCACCTACGTCGAGGGTCGGATTCGCGCTGGAGTGCTCGAGCAGGGGACGGCCGACCTCCTGGTGGCGGCCGGTGTCGGCCAGCGGATGCAGCGGGAGGGGATCGTCCATCATGGGATCGAGCTGCAGTTCGACGGTCGCCGCCATCGCATCCCGCTGAGCGAGCTTGCCGGTGGGCGATCGATCGTGATCTACGGTCAGACCGAGGTCGTCAAGGACCTGATCGCCGCCCGGGTCGCAACGGATGCACCGCTTCTCTTCGAGGTCGACGACGTCAGTGTCCACGACCTCGCCACCGAACGGCCGCGGATCCGCTTCCGGCACGACGCCACGAACTACGAGCTCGAATGCGACGTCGTCGCCGGTTGCGACGGCTTCCGCGGCGTCTGCCGATCCGCGATCCCTGCAGGTGTTCTGCGCACCTTTGAGCGCAACTACCCCTACGCGTGGCTCGGGATCCTTGCGGCGGTCGCACCATCGAACCCCGAGCTCGTCTACGCGCACGGCGAGCGGGGCTTTGCGCTCCTGAGTCTCCGCTCCGCGGAGCTCTCGCGCCTCTACGTGCAGTGCCGCCCGGACGAGGACATCGACGAGTGGCCCGACGAGCGCATCTGGGCCGAGCTCCAGGCGCGGCTCGGGATCGACGGTTGGACGCTCGAGGAGGGGCCGATCCTCGAGAAGGGCGTCACCGGCATGCGCAGCTACGTCGTCGAGCCCATGCAGCATGGTCGGCTCTTCCTTGCTGGCGACGCTGCGCACATCGTGCCACCGACCGGTGCCAAGGGGCTCAACCTGGCGATCGGGGACGTCCGGGTCCTCGCCGACGCGCTCGTCGGTTGGTACACGCAGGGCGACCGGCAGGCCCTCGACGGGTACTCCACGGCCTGCCTGCGCCGCGTCTGGCGCGCCGAGCACTTCTCGTGGTGGATGACCTCGATGCTTCACCGGGACGACGACGCCGGAGAGTTCGACCGTGCTCTCCAACTCTCTCAGCTCCGCTACCTGACGACGTCCACCGCCGCGGCGACGGTGCTCGCCGAGAACTACGTCGGAATCGAGACGGTCTAGGGTCGCGCGATCGTCACGCGCGTCGTTCTCGACCTGCGGTATCTGTCGCGCCTTCGGGGGGAGATTGCGGCGAGCACCTTCTCGCACACGTGATCCTTCAGCTCCTCGTTCGGGCGCTCGCACGGTTGTAAGCCCGGCTTGATCGGTTTCTCCTCGAGGAACTGTGTGAGTCCGTGTTCACGACCGCGTTCCCGATCGAGGTACTGAGAGGGAGTCCTCCGCGTCATCCCGGCTCATTGCGGCGCAGTGCTTGACGTCGATCGTCGCGGCGCGCAGGACGACGGGGTTCTTCTGCGCGAGTTCGAGCGCGAGCGCTTGCACCTCGTCGCGCAGCCGTCTGAGGGGGACGCTTGCGTTTGCGAGTCCGAGGTTGGCTGCCGCCTGGCCGTTGAAGGACCGCCCGCTCATGATGTACAAGCACGGGAGCCGATTGTCTCGGCGAGCGCCTTGCTGACGACGCCTGCGGCGGTATGCCCCAGGCTGTCGGTGCCCCGGATTTCAGAGCTCCGGGCGAGGAGGCGTGGCGAGGTCGAGCGGGGGCTCCGGGTGGAGGGGGCCGGTTGGCGATGGCCTGCCGCGGTCAGCTCCCGGGGCCGGGGACGCTTTCGATCTCGTCAGGACGCAGGATGTCCCGGGCGCCGGCTGGTACGAGTGCGGCGATAACCGGCTTCTTGTCGCTCGTGCGGCGGAGGATCCGGGGCGGCTTCTCGCTGAGGTAGGTGTCGCCCCACTGCCGTAGGCCGGCGAGCGCGAGCCTGAGTTCCTGGCCTTTGTCGGTGAGTCGGTATTCGTAGCGTTCGGGGCGATCGTTGTAGCGGACGCGTTCGAGGACGCCCTCGTCGACGAGGCGGTTGAGCCGCTCGGTGAGAACGTTACGAGCGATCCCGAGGCTCTCCTGGAATTGATCGAAGCGCGTCAGTCCGAGGAACGCGTCGCGGACGATAAGGAGCGTCCAGCGCTCGCCTACGACTTCGAGCGCTCGCGCGATCGAGCAGTTCTGGTCCGCGTAATCCCGCTTAAGCACAGCGATAGGTTAGCACGAGATAGTTGCTTCACAAAACTTATTCGCTGGCGCGAGAGACGCTTTTCTTCACACGAGACCGAGCCGACACCAGGGGTGTTGCCGACTGCGCGCGCTCGATTGGCTCCCGGCAGTCTGGACACCATGCTTCAAACAGTACGTTTGAGTCCGGGCTGAGGGCTGCCGAATGCTGAATTCGGCGCCGGCGAGGGATGTTTGGACGCTCCACACGCGCAAATCTGCCGTGCGGAGGTTGCCTCTGGTCGGGTTTTTGCACAAGGTCGAGTGTGTGGTCAGACTGCCACGAATCGGGCCGAATCGACCTGCCGTGGCGCCACTCAGAGCTGAGCCTCCGCGTACTGGTACGCGCCGACCTCGTGGAGCTCGCTCGCGGCGGGTAGCTCGTCGCAGCGGTCGCCGATCCCCTCCTGGAACCGCTGGAATGCAGCGATCCGCTGGAGCGGGTTGTGGGCGTCTTCGTGTGTAGCGAGGTGGACGAAGGTGACGCCGTCCGCAAGCTTGAACGTGGCGTAGCGCAATCCGGCGGGCCTGGCGCGGTCGAGTTCTTCGTAGACGGCGCGCACGAGCCTTTCGTTCTCCGCGACCCGTTCAGGCTTGAGCTTGTAGCGGACCATGATGCGTCTCATTTTGAGCCTTCTTGTTGATCGTCAGGCGGCCGACGGAGCCGTGGCGGCTTTGACGGCCTGGGCGAGTTCGTCGGAGCGTACGAGCAGGAGCGTCGTGAGCACCGCGGCGATTGCGGTAGCCCCGCAGACCCACAGCGCCCATTGGAGGCCGCCGGAGAGAGCGTCTCGTGCGGTGTCGCCCTGGCGGGTCAGCGTCTTTAGGTGCGCCGCGGTGACCGTTGATGCCACCGCGACGCCGAGTGCGCCGCCGAGTTGCTGTGTGGTGTTGAGCAGGCCCGAGGCGAGGCCGGCTTCGTGCTCCTCGATGCCGGCGAGTGCTGCGATCGACACCGGAATGAACGCGAATGCAGTACCGACGCCGGTGACGAAAAACGGGCCGAGGAGAGTGCTCCAGTAATGTCCGTGCCCGGCCTGGGCCGCCCAGAGGAGGCCTGCGCCGATCAGCGCCATCCCGGTCGCCATGACGAGTTTCGGCGAGTGCCGCGTGACGAGGGCCTGCGAGACGCCGGCAAACGCAACCGAGGTGACTGACGTGGCGAGCCACGCAAGCCCGGTCTGGATGGCCGAGTAGCCGAGCACTTGCTGCATGTACAGGGTCGCGACGAAGATGAAGGCAAAGAAGCTCGCCCCGAGGAGGAAGCTCACGGTGTTCGCGCCCGTAAGCGTCCGAGACCGGAAGATCGTGAGCGGCAGCAGCGGCGCCTCGACCCGCCTCTCGATCACGACGAACGCGACGAGTGACGCGGCCGAGACGGCGAGCAATGAGATCGTGCGAACGGTCTCCCAGCCGACGTTCGGTGCCTGCGAGATCGCGTAAACGAGGAGCAGAAGGCCGCCGGTGACCGTCAGCGCGCCGAGCGGGTCGTAGCGGCGGCGCGCAATCTCCAGGCGGCTCTCGGGCACGACCCGACGCGTCAGCGCGAGCGCCACGACGCCGATCGGTACGTTCAGGAAGAAGATGTACTCCCAGCCGACGTAGCGCGTGAGGACGCCACCGGCGAGGACGCCGAACGTTGCGCCCGTCGCCCCGACGGCGCCCCAGACGCCGAGCGCCTTGTTGCGCTCGGAGCCCTCTTCGAAGATGTTCATCACGATCGAGAGCGCAGCGGGCAGGATGACCGCGGCGCCGAGCCCCTGGATCCCGCGCATCATGATCAGTGTCCATTCACTGCGGGAAAGCGCACACCCGAGCGAGCCGGCGGTGAAGACCGCCAGGCCGATCATGAAGATGCGCCGCCGCCCCAGCAGGTCGGCCGCCCGTCCGCCAAGGAGAAGGATGCCGCCGAATGTGAGCCCGTAGGCGGTCACCACCCACTGGAGGTTCCCTTCCGAGAAGTGCAGCTTGCGGCCGATCGTCGGCAGCGCAACGTTGACGATCGCCAGGTCGGCAATGGTCACGAAATAGGCGATAGCGAGGAGCGAGAACGCGCGCCAACGGTGGGTGGTGCTCATCGAGGCTCTCCTGTGTTTCGATTTGGAAACCGATCTGTTTTCTAGCTGCCCGACTATACACGACGCGAGACTCAATGAAAACCGATCGGTATCATCAGGCTGTGACCGACGACGCACGCATCGTGGCCGAAGCGGCGGCACAGTTCCACGAGCACGGGATCGTCGCGACTGGCGTCGATGCGTTGAGCAGGGCGGCCGGGATTTCGAAGCGCACCCTGTACGAGCGCTTCGGTAGCAAGGACGGCCTGATCGTTGCGGCCTACGACGCGCTCGACAAGCCCGTGTTCGAGATGTTCACCGGTCCGGCCGAGCGCGCCTCAGACACGCCGCGCGGCCAGCTCGAGGCGTTCTTCGCGCAGGTCGAGGTGATGGTGAAGCTTCCGGAGTTCCGAGGTTGCCCTTTCACGAACGCCTCGAGCGAGCTTGCCGATCCCGACCATCCCGCGCATGCGGTCGTGCGGCGCCACAAGGAACGGATCCGCAGATGGATGCTCGGGCGCGCCCGCGCTGCCGGGGCAGCGAATCCGGCCGCGCTCTCACGGCAACTGATGCTCGTGTTCGCCGGCGTTCAGTCGGAAGCGCTGCTCGAACGCTCCTCACGACCGGCGCGCGAGGCGCGCGAGCTCGCGCGCACGCTGATTGACGCCGCGCTGCCCGGCTGAGGCGTTGCGTCGGCGCGGGGCCTGGCGGCCGTCCAATCGGCGCAGCACCTCGTGTCCGCTCTACCTTCCGGTCTTACTGGCACGCACGCGAGCGTCTGGCAGTTCCGTTCGGCCGTGACATTGTCGGAGCGCTTCGTCGGAGCGCTTCACCCTCGGCCGCGCGATCCCGCCCCCGCGTGGCTCCCAGCTTCGCCAGGCCGCCGCCGCCGTGTCAGCCCGAGCCCGGCATCCCACCAGGCACCAGAAGATGTTGCTAGACCTGCCCCATCTCCTTTCCCACGGCGCCTCGTGGCGCAGCTTCTCGTTCCTGAGCTTTACGCACATCTGAGGTGCCCGACAAGGGACGGGTGCGAGGAGTGCTCCCGCAACAGACGCCGGATAGCTCTACCGGGTAGAGCCTGGCTTAATGGCGCGCGAGCCGGCGTCCGCCTTGGTCGTCGATTGGGGTGTAGTTGAGTTGGTAATAGTGATAGAGGAGTGACTCGTCGTCCTGGGTGAGTGCCTCGCCCTCATGTTCCATGTTTGGCGCATCTTTGACCTGGCGCTTCGTTACGCCTACTTGGATGTTGTCGGGGCCGACCGTTACTCCCGTGAGGGGGACGAACGTGAGGTGCCTGTCGATAAATCCCTCCTTGACGGTGCCGAACTGGGGCTGGCCGGTTTCGATATCGAAGTAGACGTCCTCAAGCCTGCCGATCTTCTCGCCGTCGCGGTCAAAAAGGTCTCTGCCGCGCCAGGCGCTGAGGTCTTGGTGTGAGACTGTCGCTTCGCTCTTCGAGTCGCGAGCCTCAGTGGACTTATCCTCGCTGCTGGTTACGGAGATGTCGGGCTCGTCAGGTTCCATCGCGGCTCCATTCGTCGTATCGTGGACTGCGGCTGCCCGTCTACCGTATCGCGCCCCATCCCGGCGATGGGTCACGAGTCGTCGCGGCACCCCACCCTGATTGACGTACGGGCCCTGTCGTCGTAAGGCGTTGCTTCACCCGTCTGTCCGCTCGAACCGCTGGGCGGAGCGATGGCCATCGCGGGTACGGCTACCGCCCGGGTGGCGCCGGGGTCAGCACGAGTGCCATGAATACACAGCGCGCGCGTAGGGCATCTGGAGCGTCTCGGGCGGGACGTGCTGGAAGCCGAGTGCCTCGTAGAGGTGGACGGCGTTCGCGAGCTTCGTCGAGCTTCCGAGGAAGAGCGAGCCTGCACCCAGCTCGCGGGCACGGTCGATGGCGGCCGTGAGGAGCCTGCGTCCGACCCCGCGGTCGCGCAGCTCTGGGGAGACAGCCATCTTTGATAGCTCGTAGCCGCCGGTGCCGTCGGGTACGAGCGCGACGCAGCCGATCCGCCGCCCCTCGACCTCGGCGATGAGGATTTCGCCGCCCGTGTCGATGTAGGTACCAATGGGATCGTCCAGCTGTCGCCGGTCGTGTTCCTCGACGACAAAGTAGCTCGCGATCCACTCCTCGTTGAGCGCGCGAAAGGCTGCCGCATCGGCAGCATTCCGCAGAGGTCGGATCGTGACATCCACGCCGTCATCCTCCGGCTTCGGGCCCATGACCTCGAGGATCGCGTTCGTCTTCGTCAGGGTTTCTCAGATTCGCGCCGCCCGGGCATGTCCCCGCTGGTGATTGGTCCGCCTGGGGCGCTCGTCGTTGGGCGTCGCCTTTGCAGAGGGATCCCGCCTTGAGGTACCCGATCGCCTGGTCGAGCAGTTTGGCGAACTCGGCTCTCGGGTCGTCGGTGAACGTGATCATGGCTGCCATTGTCGCGCCGACCACCGCGCCGCGAAGGTGCGCACTTCAAGAACTCGCGGGCGGCGGCGGGTTCGCTCGGCTACCCAGCCCCCCTCGCCTGGGAAAGTTCGTCCACGATTGCCGCGCGAGGATCGGGGACGGTGAGGATCGAGGTCGAACCTCCGTGCCACCGGG
>Ga0302325_10009535_pt1 | contig 21171 bp, 26 predicted proteins | sample Palsa_T0_2_FD_201948 | JGI IMG/M metagenome (GOLD analysis project Ga0302325, IMG submission 201948) | Peat permafrost microbial communities from Stordalen Mire near Abisko, Sweden - Palsa_T0_2 | ecosystem: Environmental > Terrestrial > Soil > Palsa > Peat permafrost | place: Sweden: Abisko...
GAAGATGAAAGACGTGCTCGACCCGCTCCAGCGCGCGGCCGCTCAGCTCCAGCGCGGCGATTGTGTTCTCGAAGTCCGGCGGGCCGGCGATGGCCGCAATCTCGGCATCATGCTCGGCGAACGCCCGGGCATAGGCCGGGCCGAAGTGCTCGGGCCTGATCTGCGCGAAGGGCGGAATCCCGTCGGGGGTCGTCCAGGGCGCCAAAAGCGGATTGTCGGAGGGACTTGAATTGGTCATCGCGGGGATATGCCGGGCGGGGGTGCAGGGTGATATATGTCATCGCCTAGCTGTAAGGAGTAGTTGCCGTGCCCGGTCGCGCCGATTACGTGCCCCACGGCGTCATTCCGGCCGTGCTGCTGCCGTTCGCGGAAGACCTGACGATCGACGAAAAGAGCTTCCGCAAGCACCTACACGATGTGGCGGCGACCGCAGGCCTTTCGGCGATCACCATCAACGCCCATTCGACCGAGGTGGCCTCCTGCACCTTCGACGAGCAGCGCCGCGTGCTCGATATCGCGCAGGACGAGATCGGCGGCCGGCTGCCGATCGTCAACGGCATCTGGGCCGACGGCAGCCTCGAGGCGGCACGAATCGCCCGCATGGCGGAGGAAAGCGGCGCCTCCGCGCTCCTTGTTTTCCCGCCGGCGCCGTTCACCTTTGGCCAGTCTCCGGCCATGGCGGTCGAGCACTTCAGGCGCATCGCCGATGCGTCGAGCCTGCCAATCATCGTGTTCCAGTATCCGCTTGCGACCGGCCAGGGCTACCCGCGCGATACGCTGCACAAGATGATCGAAGCGGTGCCGACCATCCGGGCCATCAAGGATTGGTCCGGCAACGTGCCGCAGCACGAGCTGCACATTCGCGAGCTGCAGAGCCGCAAGCCCCCGGTCAACGTGCTCACCACCCACAGTTCCTGGCTGTTGAGTTCGCTGGTGCTGGGCTGCAACGGGCTCCTCTCCGGCAGCGGCAGCGTGATCCCCGAACTCCAGGCAGCCGTGTTCCAGGCGGTGAAGGCCAACGACCTCGCCGCGGCGCGACGGCTCAACGATCGCATCTACCCGCTCGCTTGCGTCTTCTATGCCGACCCCTGGGCAGACATGCACAACCGCATGAAGGAGGCGCTGGTGCTGCTCGGCCGGCTGCCCCGCGCCATGGTACGGCCGCCGCTCACCAAGCTCGGCCGCGCCGAGGTCGACCGCATCCGCACGGCCCTGGTGGAGGCCGGCCTCATCCCGCAAAAGGCCGCCCGCGACGCGGCGTGACGTGCTTACCTCTCCTTCAAGGGGAGAAGTGAAGAGCCTTGAATCGGCCTTCCGTTTCGAAGAAAGTGCCGGCCATGAATAATCCAACTCACCGGCGGGTCCGCCGCATCGCCTGGCAGAACGTGCTGACCGTGGTCAGCGCGGCGATCCTGATCAGCGCCGAAGTGTTCGGTGCCGCCTTTGCCGGCAGCTGGGCGATCGCCAACCTGCTGGCGCTCGGCACGCTCGGCGCGCGCGTTCTCGACGGACTGTTCGTGCTCTGCGGCATCATCGTCATGGTGCAGTTCGTCCGCGCCGCGCGCCGCGTCGAGCCGTTCACCGCGACGGACTGAGAAACTCTCACCTCGTGGTCTGATGCGCGCTAGTGGAAAACTCGCCTCTAACCTTTTGTTAAGACCAAAACGCTTGACAGCGCGGCTGAATAGCTTATTTCGGAATTCGCCCAATTTCGCACGTGCCTGTGGCCGTGTGTCGGTCGGTGGGCATCCGGACAAGAGGCCGGACAGCCGCCTAAGGAAGAGACCACCACTTCCTTGCTAAGCGACCGACAGCCGGAGGCGAAACCGGCATAGCCCGCTCTCAACGGGCGACGCGGCTTAAAGCAACGACGGAAGGGCTTTTTTGGTACTGCCGGCGCCAATGCCGGGGACGCCGAAAGGGCTTGTCCATCTTTGCCAGCAGTGCGGAACGGGATTTCCCTCATCCGGACCAAGGCAGCAATCACGGCGACGCAAGACGGCTCCGCAGCGTGCGGACCGTGCGTCGCAGGAGGTTCACCTCGGCGGCTACGCCGCCATTCGGATTAGGGAGTGGGTAGCGATGACTGCACGTATCCGTGAATTTCTGAAGCAGCGTACCGATGCCGGACCCTGCCTCGTGCTCGACCTCGACGTGGTCCGCGAGAACTACCAAAGCTTCGCCAAAGTGCTGCCGGACACTAAGGTGTTCTACGCCGTCAAGGCCAATCCGGCTCCGGAAGTCCTCAAGCTGTTGGCCGGTCTGGGCTGCTGCTTCGACGTGGCCTCGGTGCCCGAGACGCACATGGTGCTCGCGGCCGGCGCTTCGCCCGATCGCATCTCCTACGGCAATACGATCAAGAAGGAGAGCGAGATCGCCGCAGCCTTCGCGCTCGGCGTCACGCTTTTTGCCATCGATTGTGAGGCCGAGGCGGAGAAGGTCGCGCGCGCCGCGCCCGGCAGCCGGGTGATCTGCCGTATCGTTTGCGACGGCTCCGGCGCCGAATGGCCGCTATCGCGCAAATTCGGCTGCGAGCCGGTCTATGCCGCCGACATTCTTGAGTTCGCGCATAAGCAGGGTCTTATCCCGCACGGGGTGTCCTTCCATGTCGGCTCGCAACAGCACAATGTCGAGGCCTGGGACCGAGCGCTCGCCAATACGGCGGCGGTGTTCCGCGCCTGCGCGGAGCGCGGGATCGCGCTTTCGATTGTGAATCTTGGCGGGGGTTTCCCCGCCCGATATGTACGCAAGACGCCGAAGCTCGAATCTTACGGCAAGGCGATCTTCCGCTCGCTGCGCAAGCATTTCGGCAATAACCTTCCGAACACCATTATCGAGCCGGGCCGCGGGCTCGTCGGTAATGCCGGCGTGATCGAGGCCGAGGTGGTGTTGATCGCCAAGCGCTCGCCCGAGGACGAGGTCCGCTGGGTTTATCTCGACATCGGCAAATTCCACGGCTTGGCCGAGACCATCGGCGAATCGATCCGCTATCCGATCCGCACCACCAAGGATCGCGACGAGACGGCGCCCTGCATCATCGCCGGGCCGACCTGCGACAGCGTCGACGTGCTCTATGAGAAGACGCCATACCCGCTGCCGGTCTCACTTGCCATCGGCGACAAAGTGCTTATCGAGGCCACAGGCGCCTATACGACGACCTATTCCTCGGTTGGCTTCAACGGCTATCCGCCGCTGCGGCAATACGTGATCTGAGGATCAGGCGAGGTCCAGCACCCCGGCCTCGCCGTTTTCCGTCCCGAAGGCGAGGAGAAGGCCGTCCGCGCTCCAGGCGAGCGCGCTGACCGGTGCCGTCCCGGGCGTTTTGGCGAGAATTTCGGCGCCGTCTTCGAGGCGCACGAACAGCACCAGGCCATCGCCATAGCCCGCGGCAACGATGTCCTGCCGCGGATGGCAGGCGACGATGGCGACCCGGTGCTCCGACGGTGCCAACAGACGCGGCTGCTTGCCCATGGGTCCGTCCTTCGTTTCGAATGGCCAGAGGATGAGCTGCGTCGAGCCCGAGGTCGCCAGGAAGCGACCGCCGGCGGTCCAGCCGAACGAGGTTACCCGCGCGGCGTAACCGGACATGCGCATGTGCTTCCCATCGGTGAGCCGCCAGCCATGCAGCATCGGCTCCTGCATCGTTGTGACCAGAAAGCGGCCGTCGGGACTGACGGTGGCGCCGAGATGCGAGCCCTTCCATTCGAGCTTTTCGGGCGCGGCCTGCGGAGCGTTGGGAAACCAAAGGCTGGCGCCGTTGTAATGGGCGACGGCGAGCCGCAGGCCTTTGGGCAGGAAAGCCAGCCCGCCGACCGTCGAGGGCGCCTCGAATTCGCGCAGCTCCTTCGCTTGCACGAATGCCGACTTGCCGGCAGACCAGGCGACCACCCCGTCCGGCCCAAGCGCGACGTGATCGATCCAGCGATTTTTGGCGTCGGTTGCGAGCGTGCGGGTCTCGCCGTGGACGTTCGTCGCTAGCACCTTGGCGTCGTCGCCGCCGCTGACGACGCGCTTGCCGTCGGCGGCCGTGGCGAGGATCGCCCCGCCGTGGACCGCAACGCGCCGCGGCTCGGCTTCCGGTTCGACGAACAGCAATGCTTCCTCACCGAGGACGAACACGGCGGTGCGGCCGAGGAAATGCGCGGCGACGACCGGCGCGCCCGCGGCCACGGGACGGGTGCGGTCAACGACGGAAACGGTATGGCTACGGACGTTGGTCATTGATCTTCACTCTCCCGCGAGCGGGGAGAGGAATTCATCACTTTACGCGATGCAGCTTGCAAACCCCTGCCGGATTTTCTCCTCCGACAGATTGCGGCCGATGAAGACAATACGGCTGTTGCGCTTTTCGTCCTTGTTCCATGGCCGCTGATGGTTGCCGTCGAGGATCATGTGCACGCCCTGGAATACGAAGCGGTCGTCGTCGTTCTTGAAGGACAGGATGCCCTTGCTGCGCAGGATGTTGGGGCCTTCCTTCTGCACCAGATCCTGCACCCACGGAAAAAACTTGTCGGGGTCGAGCGGCTCGTCGCTCTTGAGCGAAACCGATTGCATGTCCTCGTCGTGGTAATGCTTGAGCCCGCCGTGCTGGTGCGCATGATCGTGATGGTGATCGTGACCGTGATCATGCCCGTGGGGGTGCTCGTGATCCTCCTCGTCGGCAAGGAATTCCGGCTCGAGATCGAGAATGCGGTCGAGGTCGAAAGCGTTACGACCCAAAACCTCGTTGAGCGGGATTTGCGCCCGCTCGGTCCGGTGTACCTTGGCGTAAGGATTGATGCCGCGGATGCGCGCTTCGACTTCGCTCAACTCCTCGCCCGACACGAGATCGGTCTTGTTGATCAGGATGACGTCGGCGAACGCGATCTGGTTCTTCGCCTCGGGCGCGTCCTTGAGCCGATCGATGAGCCACCTGGCGTCAGCGACGGTGACTACCGCGTCGAGCCGGGTCTTGCGGCCGATATTCTCGTCGATGAAGAAAGTCTGCGCCACCGGCGCGGGGTCGGCGAGGCCCGTCGTCTCGACGATCACGGCGTCGAACTTGCCCTTCCGCCGCATCAGCCCGTCGAGGATGCGCACGAGGTCGCCGCGCACGGTGCAGCAGATGCAGCCGTTGTTCATCTCGAAAACTTCCTCATCGACACCGACGACGAGGTCGTTGTCGATGCCGATCTCGCCGAATTCATTGACGATGACGGCGTATTTCTTACCGTGCGGCTCGGAGAGGATGCGGTTGAGCAGCGTAGTCTTGCCGGCGCCGAGATAGCCGGTCAGCACGGTGACCGGCACTTTCTCAGCCGGAAGCTGTTCGGACATGAGGGGCCTCCTGTGCCGCTATATAAGCGGTCCCGCGCCAGCCCCAAAACCGATCGAAGTGAACTGGTGCATCACCTATGCGCCCGCAGAGGAGAGGTGACGGAGGAGTAACGACTTGCGACTGATATGTTATAATGTTACATCTCCAACATTGATTTTCCATGTGAAATGAGGCCTCCCCATGAAGCCACTCTTCAGGCTCACCGCGGCACTTCTCATTACGCTTGCACCGGTGAGCCTCGCGCACGCCGCGGAAGATAAGATCACGCTGGTGGCCGCGGAGAATTTCTACGGTGATGTTGCCCGGCAGATCGGCGGCGACCGGGTTTCGGTCACCGGCATCCTGAGCAATCCCGACCAGGATCCGCATCTATTCGAGATATCGCCCGCCGTCGTCCGTGAAATCGCAGCGGCGCAAATCGTCGTCTACAACGGCGCCGACTATGATCCCTGGATGGCAAGGTTGCTCGCAGTGACGCACAAGCCCGGGTGCGCCGTGATCGTTGCCGCCGAGCTCGTGAACAGGAAGGCGGGCGACAATCCGCACCTTTGGTACGATCCGGCAACGATGCCGGCGGTGGCGCGCTCGCTCGCTGCCGCGCTTGCCGCGGCCGATCCCGCCCACAACGACGATTACACGGCGCGGCTAAAGACCTTCCTCGCCTCGCTCGAACCGCTAAACGAAAAAATCGCCGCCATTCGCGGCAAGTATGCCGGCTTGCCGGTCACGGCAACCGAGCCGGTTTTCGGCGACATGGCGGCCGCGCTGAAGCTGAACATGCACAGCGAGCGCTTTCAGCTCGCGATCATGAACGATACCGAGCCTAGCGCCCGTGACGTCGCCGCGTTCGAGCGGGACCTTAAGATGCACAAAGTGCGGGTCCTGTTTTACAACAAGCAGGCGTCGAGCAATCTCGTCCAGCATCTCGTCGATCTTGCCCGCGCCTCCAACATTCCGATCGTCGGCGTTACCGAAACCTGCCCGCCCGGTGTGTCATATCAGGAGTGGATGCAAAGCGAGCTCGACGCCACCGACCGCGCGCTGGCCAGGCCGTCTTCATGAACGTCATCGAATTCGATCGGGCGACCATCGAGATCGGCGGGCGCAGCGTCCTTGTCGATACCAGCCTGACGATCAGGCAAGGCGAATTCGTCGGCGTCCTCGGCCCCAACGGCGCCGGCAAGACCACACTGATGCGCGCCATTCTCGGATTGCTGCCGCCGCGCGCCGGAACGATACGCGTCTTGGGCGATGCGCCTCAGCGTGGCAACCGTGATATCGGCTATTTGCCGCAGGTACGCACGGTGCTACCTGACTTGCGCGTGCGCGGGCTCGATTTCATCGCCAGCTCGGTGCATGGCGAGCGCTGGGGCGTGCCGTCTCTGGCCCGCGCCGACCACATTATGATCGCCAAGACGCTTGCGGCGGCCGGCGCGGGCGACCTCGGCGCGCGTCCGCTGGCGGAGATGTCGGGCGGCGAGCGTCAGCGCCTGCTTCTGGCACAGGCGCTGCTTGGCGAGCCGCGTCTCTTGCTGCTCGACGAGCCGCTGATCAGCCTCGATTATCGCTATCAGGAGTCGGTCATCGAGCTGGTGCGCCGTTTTGCCCGCGAGCGCAACATCACCGTGCTGTTTAGCGCCCATGAGCTCAATCAGCTGATCGGCGCGCTCGATCGCGTCCTCTACCTCGGCAACGGCCGCGCTGCCCTTGGCACAGTGGAAGAGGTGGTTACGGCGCCGGTGCTATCGCAGCTTTACGGGGCGGACATCGACGTGGTGCGCGCCGACGGGCACATCTTCGTACTTTCACGCGGACGCAACGTCGAGCATGCCGACCATATGCACGACGACGGCCACGGCCATCATCACGATCATGGCCACCATGCTTGAATACGATTTCATGCGGAACGCCTTCGCCGCCGCCGGCGTGGCGGCGGTCGTGTCGGGACTGGTCGGCTACTTCCTGGTGCTGCGCGGACAAACGTTTGCCGGCCACGCACTCGGACATATCGGCTTTGCCGGGGCGACCGGCGCCGCATTGATCGGCGTGGCGTCGATCTGGGGTCTTGTCGGTTTCACCGTTGCGGCCGGTATCGGCATGGGGCTGCTCGGCGAGCGCGTCAGCGGGCGCGATGTCGCCGTTGGCGTGGTGCTGGCGCTGGCGCTGGGCTTTGGGCTCCTCTTTCTGCACTATTACACGGCGTTCGCCACCCAGGTGACGGCGCTGCTGTTCGGCAACGTTCTCGCCGTCGATCGGTCGACGATCGCGACGCTCATCGGGCTTGCAATGGTCACGCTCGGCGGCCTCGCGGCGATCATGCGACCGCTCATTTTTGCCAGCCTCCAGCCTGAACTGGCCGAAGCCAAGGGCGTACCTTTGCGCTTCGTCTCCATCGCCTTCCTGGCCATTGTCGCGCTGGCGGTGTCGGAGAGCGCCCAGATCGTCGGCATTCTTCTGGTCTTTGCCCTCATGGTCGGTCCGCCGGCGACGGCGCAACGGCTGGTGACCGGGCTGTGGAGCGGCATGGCGCTTTCGGCCGGGCTTGCTTTGGCCGAAGCCTGGCTCGGCATCGCCATCGCTTATCATACCGATTGGCCAGTCAGCTTCTGCATCGCCATGTTGAGCGCGCTGGGTTACTTTCTCACCCGCGGCAGCTTTTTGCCGCGGTGGAAAGCGAAGCGATGAGCGAGCGGACCAGCGCCGTCTGCGTGGGCGAGGTACTGATCGAACTGGCGCGCGGGGCCGACGGCAGGTTCGCACTGTCCTGCGGCGGCGATACGTTCAATACCGCCGTTTATCTCGCCCGCGCCGGCATTGATGTGGCCTTCGCCACGGCGCTTGGCGATGATCCCTATTCCGAGAGCATCATGGCGCTTGCCGCCGCCGAAGGTGTTTCCGGGCATCTCATGTTGCGCGTGCCCGGACGGCTGCCGGGACTGTGCCTCATTGAAAACGGTCCGACCGGAGAACGTAACGTTCGCTCTTGGCGCGAGGGCGCGCCAGCGCGCGACCTGTTCGAGCACGCCGACTGGATGCGGGTCGCCGAAGCGTTGCTGTCGGCGCGGCTCATCTACTTTTCCGGCATCACCTTGTCGCTTTATTCCAACAACGGCCTTGGCCGCTTCCTCGCGCTGCTCGAAGCCGCGCGCAAGCAGGGCGCCAAGGTGGCCTTCGACGGCAACTTCCGGCCGCGCGGCTGGAAGGGGGACCTCGCGCGCACGCGCACCGTCTTCATCGAAGCGCTCAAGCGCGTGGACATCGCGCTGCCGGCTTTCGACGATGAGGCGGTGCTCTGGGGCGACCCGAGCCCGGAGACGACGGTCGCCCGGTTGCAAGCCTTCGGCATCGGCGAGATCGTGGTCAAGAACGGCCCCAACAGCGCGCTCGTCGCCGCAACCGGGGGTCAGGAATTCGTGCCGGTGCCGGAGGTGATGGTGCCGATCGACGCTACGGCCGCCGGCGACGGCTTCAATGCCGGCTATCTCGCCGCCCGCCTCGCCGGGAGCGACCCAGCGGCGGCGGCAAGCGCGGCGCACCGGCTCGCCGGCGACGTCATCCGGCATCCCGGCGCGTTCGTCCCGCGCGCAAACGCCGCCATGCATTGAGCTTACAACGGATGACAGACGACTGAAGAAAGAAGATAATTATCCTAACGACAACGGACAAAGATCAAGCTGAGACACGCCGACTTAACGTCCGGCCGGTCGTCTGTCCGCGTCATCTGGGAGGAAAATCATGAAGCGCCTTGCCATCGCGCTCGCCGCCGTGTTTGCACTGGGCCTTGCGTCAGGGCGACCCGCGCTCGCCGACGGGCCGATCATCCTCAAATTCAGCCATGTGGTCTCGCCCGACGCACCCAAGGGCAAGGCCGCGCTCCTCTTCAGGGACCTGGCCGAGAAATACACGAACGGCCGGGTGAAGGTCGAAGTCTATCCGAACTCGTCGCTCTACAAGGACAAGGAAGAATTGGAAGCCCTGCAGCTCGGTTCGGTGCAGGTGCTGGCGCCGTCAATCTCGAAATTCGGCCCGCTCGGGGTCAAAGAGTTCGACGTCTTCGATCTGCCGTTCCTGATGAGCGACGATGCGCACGCGCGGCAGATGATGGCGAGCCCGATGATGGCCGACCTCAACAAGAAACTGGAGGCCAAGGGTGTGTTGCCGCTCGCCTATTGGGACAACGGCGCCCACGTCTATACCTGCAACAGGCCATTGATCTGGCCGGACGATTTCCGCGGCCTGAAAATGCGCATCCAGGGCAGCAGGGCGCAGGACGCCGCGGCGCGCGAACTCGGCGCCATTCCGCAGATCATCGCTTTCGGCGAACTCTATCAGGCGTTGCAAACCGGCGTCGTCGACGGCGAGGACAATGTTCCGTCCAACGTCTGGACGCAAAAATTCTACGATGTGCAGAAGCACCTCACCGTCTCCAATCACGGCCGGCTCACCTATGCGTTTGTGACCAACAAGACCTTCTGGAATTCGCTGCCCGACGACGTGCGCACACAACTCGATCGCGCCGTGCAAGAGACGACGGACTTCTTCAACGAGACGGCGGCGAAGGACAACGCCGACGCGCTGGAGAAGATCAAGGCTGCTGGCAAGACCGCGATACATTTCCTGACCGAAGCCGAGAAGAAGGCCTGGATCGCCAAGCTGATGCCGGTCCACACCGAAATGCAGGCCCGCTTCGGCAAGGATTTCATCGAGCGAATCTACAAGGCTTCGGGATTCACGCCGCCGCAGTCCTAAAGACGCTTGGTCCTTCCTCGGAGCAAGTGAGGGATCGAGCTTGCGAGTACTGCGGCTGCTCAACCTCCTTCTCGATCGGCTCGAAGAGTGGCTCATTGCCACGCTGATCGGGGCGGCGACCGTCATCACTTTTGTCGCGGTCGTTCATCGCTATGGCGCGAGCAATTCGGCGGATCTCGGCAGGTGGGCGGGCGCGCACGGCTTTGTTCTTCTGCGGCATGCGGCCGATTGGCTCTACACCTCGCTTGCCGCGATCAATCTTTCCTGGGCGCAGGAGCTCGCCACCTACATGTTCGTGTGGATGGCGAAGTTCGGTGCCGCGCTCGGCGTGCGCACCGGCATTCATGTGGGCGTCGATGTCCTCATCCAGCGATTGACGACTTCGGCGCGCAAGCCGGTGATCGTGTTTGCGCTCCTTTGCGGCGCGCTCTTCACCGGCGTCATCGGCACACTCGGCGCCATCTATGTCCATGAGCTCGACCCGGACCAGGTCTCGCCGGAGCTCGAATGGCCGAGCTGGATCATCTATCTATGCATTCCGCTCGGCTCTTATCTGATGTGCTTCCGCTTCCTGCAGGTGATGTGGCGCTTTCTGCGCAGCGGTGACCTGCCGCATCAGGCTTACGGTATCGACTACGAGCCGCCGCACCGGGACGCGGCGTCGGTCGGCGAGGGGGTGCGATGACCGCCGTCTCGCATATTTCCAAGCCGTCGGCGCCGCATCCGCTCAGCAGCTCGATCACGGCGGCGCTGATTATCGTGACCCCGCTCGCGCTCGCGCTCATCTGCTTCGCCGCGCGGCTGCATATCATCGAATTGTCGCACGTGGTGCGCGCGGAGCTTCTGTTCGCGCTCCTTCTCGCCTTGATGACAACCGGCATGCCGATCTCGATCGCGCTTGGCCTCTCGGTGCTCACCTATTTGTTCATCCTCTCCGACGTCGATCCAAAGATGGTGGGCCTGAAGCTGTTCACCAGCATCGACCGCTTCGAGATCATGGCGATCCCGTTCTTCATCCTCGCCGGCAATTTTCTCACCACCGGCGGCGTTGCCCGCCGCATGATCGCATTCGCCGCCTCCCTGATCGGGCATTGGTATGGCGGGCTTGGCTTGGCTGGCGTCGTCGCCTGCGCGCTGTTTGCCGCGATCTCCGGCTCCTCGGTGGCGACCGTCGTCGGCATCGGCTCGATCATCCTGCCGGCGCTGCTGCAGAAAGGCTATCCGCCGCGTTTCGGCGCCGGCGTGATCACCACGTCCGGGGCGCTCGGCATTCTGTTCCCGCCTTCGATCAATCTCGTCATCTACGCGGTGGCTACGAGCGGCATGCAGCCGCGCGGGCCCGATGGCGCCGTCGTCGATTCCGCCTCGGTCGGCCAGCTTTTCATGGCGGGCGTCGTGCCCGGGCTCATTCTCGCCACCATGCTCGGCGCCACGACCTGGTATCGCGCCTGGCGCAACGACTATCCGCGCATGGTGCGGGCGAGCTGGCGCGAATGCTGGCGCGCTTTTCGCGAAAGCATCTGGGGGTTGTTGCTGATTCTCCTGGTGCTCGGTGGCATCTATTCGGGCCTGTTCACGCCGACCGAAGCCGCCGCCGTGGCTGCCGTCTATGCCTTCATCATCGCGGTGTTCGTCTACCGGGGACTGAAGTTCGCCGAGGTGCCCACCGTGCTGCTCAAAGCCGCGTCGATGAGCGCGATGATCCTCTACATCATCACCAATGCAGCGGTGTTCTCGTGGCTTTTGACCTCGGAGCAAATTCCCCAATCCATGGCCGAATGGATGAGCGGGCAAGGCCTCGGCACGGTCGGGTTCCTGCTCGTCACCAACATCGTGCTGCTCGCCGCCGGCAACTTCATGGATCCCGCCGCGATCGTGCTGATCATGGCGCCGATCCTGTTCCCGATGGGCGCCGCGCTCGGCGTCAACGCCGTTCACCTCGGCATCCTGATGGTGGTGAACATGGAGGTCGGACTCTGCCACCCGCCCGTCGGGTTAAACCTCTATGTCGCCTCCGGCATCACCGGCATGGGCATCACCGAGCTCACGGTGGCGGTGCTGCCCTGGCTCGCCACCATGCTGATCTTCCTGGTGATGGTGACCTACATCCCCGCGCTGTCGCTGTGGCTGCCGCATCTGCTGGGAATGCTTTGATGCCACTTACGGCTTGCCGAACTTCCGGCTGCGCATCGCGCGCAGCGCGCGGGCGAGCGCGTGGCCGAGGAGATAGCTCAGCGCGATGCCGACCATGAACTGGATGTTGTCGCGCCACTCGAAACGGTTCTGCGGCATCATCGGATCGCCGGAGTTCAAGCTTTGCGACACCGTCATGCCGGTCACCGCGACGACGCCGAGGGCCGCTGCAAATGCAAACGCCGCGCCGGCGCGGCTGCCGGTCGTCCAGAAAAAGAGAAAGCCGAACGCGCAGGGCACCATCGCCGACGCGACCCACAGATATTCGACGTTGAGATCGAACGCGTTGACGACGATGTGGTGGGCGACCAAAAGCAGGACCAGGGGCACCGCCAGGAACCGCAGCGCATTGCTGAGCCAACGCATTTGCGCGGACTTCTCGGCTTCCTTGCCGGCGTCTTGTGTCCGGCCCGAAGCCAACCGTGGCGCTTCGACGCCCGTTTTGCCGGACACGGTGCGGTCGATGGCGCCGATCAAGCGATCGACGTGGGTGCGGAAGTCGCGGCCGGTCGCCACTTCGGCGGCGTTGAGATAGGCGAAATTGCTTAACTCCGTCGGAAGTGCGGCGCTATCGGGCATCTTGGCGCCGTCGACCAGTACCGGAATGATCGGCGTCTTTTGCGACAGCGCAGTCTCGATCTCGACCCTGACCGGGTCCGTCGGTTCGCTCATCCGTACGGCGCCGCCGGCGCCGATGCCGAGCCAGTTCGCGCCGATCACCGCCAGCACGATGTCGGTGCGCTGCAAGGTTTCATGGATTTGAGTGCGAAAATCGGTGCCGAACGGGATGTTATCGATGTCCATGAACACCGATTCCTCGCCGTAATAGGCTGTCAGGTGATCGAAAATGCGGCCGGCGATGGCGGAGGAATCGGAACGGCGATACGAGATCACGATTGTCGGCATCGGGTCCGCAAGCCTATTTGGCAACCTGGAAGCTGAATTCGGCGGCGCCGATACGCCCGTTCTTGTCCTTCAATTCAATCCAGAATTGATGCTTTCCCGGCGGCACGTCGGCGCGCGAGATGTCGATGCCTTGAGCGGTGATGAACGGCACGAGGCGCTGGGTCATGTCGATGGCCGGCTCCTTGAGGTAGGTCACGACCACGGAGTTGGGATCGATCTCGGCGCCGCCGAAAGCGTGGAATTGCAATTTCAAATCCACCGGCGAGTGCAGCAAACCGGCGCTCGGCGGCGGCGAAACGACGAGGACATTCGGCCGCCGCGTCGGGCTGCCGCGCAGCTCTAGCGCCGGCACCTGGCCGGCCGGCAAAGCCGCCTCCTCGGACGTGACGAGCTCGAAGGCGACGGCCGGCATCGCGGCGGCAAGCACAGTGGCGGCACAGATGGCCGCCGCAGCTATGCTCTTGTGGCGTGGCGACATCGGGTGAAGAAGCAAGACTGATTTCATGCGCTTTCCGTCAATTGCTTTTCCCGGATCAACGTCCGCCGCCATCTCTGATCACCGAGTAGGGCGCCCAGAACAAGGGGTGCACGTAGGTGTAGACTGTCTTGCCCGACCGGTCGACCGAACCGGGCCCGTCCAGCAAGGCCATCATCGCCCCGCCGCTTTCCATCCTACGCCGACCTTGTCGAGCCGAAATCCTTCGCGAATGAAAATCCAACTGGATAGGAATCGCTCCTCCAAAATATTGTACGACGGGATGCCGGATGCCCCCGCGTGCAGCGGCTCAACATTGTCGAAGAGCGTGGTCGATCTGTCGTTGGCATCGAGACCGGTGACGACGCGGTGGATTTCACTGGCATGGCATACCGAGCAAGTGGCGAGAACGGCGGCTAGCACGCAAAAAATCGCGCGGATCACGGTTTCCTCCCAGTGTGTTGAATTTGTGCAAGCAGCCTGACAATTTTCGCCCGCCGCCACAAGCTGCCCGCGAACGCGCCGGTCTGGTCTTCATTCCCCGAAGTCGTCCGGCGTTAGCTCGATGGGCGTGCCGTGCGGCGTGCGCGCGCTCGCGCGGCGCCACGCTTTACGTGTTCGCGCCAGCGTTTGCGCGTCGGCAAGCCCCTTGGCCGCGACCAGCCGTTCGAGCGCGGCTAGCCAACGGTGATAGTAGGTCTCGCCGGTGTCCGGATCGCCGGCGGTTTGCGCCTTCCGGATTTCCTCGCCGAGCGTGGCGGCCCATTCCTTCCAAGTGAACAGGCCGCGCTCGTTGAGCGACAGCACAAGCGCGAAAGCTTGTGCCTCCCAGGGCTCGCGGAACACCGGTCCTTCGGATTGCCGCGGAATGCGCAATGTGGCGTCGGCGCCCATTGTCAGGCCGCGTCCAGATACGGCTCGAACGCCTCGATCGAGACTTTGAGCGTGGGGTCGGAGGTCTCGCCCCATAATTCGCGCCCCTCGAACAGCACCGTGTAGAGCCATTGCGGATCCTCGCCGGCCCCGATAGCGACCGCGTCAGGGAACACATGACAGCCCCGTATTGCCTCGATTACGCCGGCGCGGCCGCGCGCGTAACGTGGCAGGCGCGTGTGCGTCGGCGGATGAATATTCTTCGTTCGCACGCGGTCGCCGACCTTGAAGCAAGCGGGCGACTTCGCCGTCCGGCTGAAGGAACCACGCGTCAGCGTGCGTGGCACATCGGCGGCAGAAAGCGTGCGCTTGAGTGGCTTGCCGGCGCGCAGCGCATGGCCTGCGGCAATCTCATCGGCGCCGGCAAGGCCGCAATTGACCACCATATTCTCCAGGCGGAGCGCCCACTTCCCATAATAGGAGCGTGCGAGATAGACGTCCGGCGGCAGCGCCTCGATGCCAGCGCGCCCTTCGTCGATCGTCCAGGCGCCGATCGCGCCCATGGCGCGGTTGAGCGCGAGGCAGCGGGCTTCCCAGACGGCGTGGAAAACCGGCTCATTGTCCTCGGCCTCGACTTTGCCGAAGCCGTGCATGCCGCCCATGTCGTGGATGCCGTCCATCAGGCTGTTCCGGCGGGATCTTTGGGCAGCCCGGTGCCGATCATGCAATCGCGCGTGACCAGCGCGGCCAGCCTTTCTTCAGCCCATCCGTCGGTCCCGGCCGGTCGCATCGGCAGAACGATGAATCTGGTCTCCGCGGTCGAATCCCACACGCGGATTTGCGTATCCGCCGGGAGGTTGAGGCCGAAATCGGCGAGGACGCCGCGCGGATCGTTGACCGCGCGCGAGCGGTAGGGCGCGGACTTGTACCAAACCGGCGGCAGGCCGAGCACTTCCCACGGGTAGCAGGAGCACAGCGTGCACACGATCATGTTATGGAGCTTGGGGGTATTCTCGACTGCAATCAGGTGATCGCCGACCCGGTTGATCAAGCCGAGCGACTGTACCGCCTTGGTCGCATCCTCGATCAGCGCGCGCTTGAACGCCGGATCGGCCCAGGCCTTGGCGACCACCCGCGCGCCATTGTGCGGCCCGATCCTGGTCTCATAAGCCTCGATCATGACGTCGAGCGCGGCCGGATCGATGTAGCCCTTCTCGGCCAGCACGGTCTCCAGCGCCCGCACGCGCAATTGCATCTCGGACAGCTCCGATCCGTGTTCGTCGTGGTCGTGATCGCCGTGATCGTCATCGTGCGCCATCGCACGTCTCTCCATTCGCGGCAGAAGCGAATGCGCATTATAGTCCTGCAAGGCGCGCTGTCACACCGCGCGCAACAACCGGCCGGAGATCATGAGTAAGCTGCTTAAGCGCATTGCCGACCGCACCGACCGCATCAATGCGGCGGCCGGGTGGGCGGCCTCGTGGTGCTGCCTGTTTATCGTTGCGGCCGAGTTCGCAATTGTGGTGTTGCGTTACGTGTTCGGCCTCGGGTCGATTGCGCTCCAGGAATCGGTGCTCTATGCCATGGCGGCGTTGGTCATGCTCGCCGCCGCCTGGACGTTGCAAATCGGCGGCCACGTGCGCGTCGATGTCTTCCACGGACCGGCGAAGCCGCGGACGCGGGCGGTCATCGATCTCATCGGCGCTCTCGTTTTCCTCATGCCATTTTCGGTGGTGCTCGCGCTTCTGTCGATTCCCTATGCCGCGCGCTCATGGGCCATCCTCGAACATTCGCGCGAGACCAGCGGCCTGCCGTTTACCTATCTGCTCAAGACGCTCATTCCTGTGTTCGCCTTCCTCATCGGCCTACAAGGTATCGTGCAGGCGATCCGCGCCGCGCTCGTCCTGATCGGGCCGCCGGCGCAGCCGTCCCGCTGAGCCATGGGCGAAGTGCTCGCCATCGCGATGGTGGTCGCCGTCTGTGTGGTGCTGCTCGCCGGCTACCCGGTCGCGCTCACGCTTGCGGGCGTATCGCTTGTCTTCGCCGCGATCGGCGTCGCCTCGGGGGTGATGGACGGAGGTCTGCTCGGCGCCCTGCCGCAGCGCATTTTCGGCATCTTGGGCAACGACGTGCTACTCGCCATCCCGCTCTTCGTCTTCATGGGCGTCATGCTGGAGCGCTCGCGTATCGCCGAAGACCTGTTGGAAACAACCGGCCGTCTGTTCGGCGCTTTGCCGGGCGGGCTCGGCATCGCGGTGATTCTCGTCGGCGTGCTGCTTGCGGCGGCAAAGGGCATCGTCGGCGCTACGGCGGTGACATTGGGGCTGATCGTGCTGCCGACGATGTTGCGGCACGGTTACGACAAGGCATTGGCGGCCGGCACTGTCGCCGCAACCGCAACGCTGGCGCAGATTTTTCCGCCGGCGACCGTGCTGATCCTGCTTGGCGACCAACTCGGCAACTCCTATCAGGCCGCACAATTGGCGCAGGGGAATTTCGCGCCGCGGACCGTCTCAGTATCCGATCTGTTCGCCGGTGCTATCATCCCCGGCCTCGTTCTGGTCTTGCTGTACATGTTCTATCTGATCGGCGTTGCCGTTTTTTCCCCGAAAAAATCCCCGCCGATCGCTCCCGATCAGGCCGCGCCGCGCGGCTTCGCTCTGGCGCGACGGCTTGCTGCGGTGCTGATCGCACCGCTCTTGCTTATCCTTGCCGTGCTCGGCTCCATCCTCGGCGGCGTGGCGACGCCGACAGAGGCGGCCTCGGTCGGCGCCGTCGGCGCGATCCTCTTGGCCGCGCGCAAGGCCGGCGCGGCGGGTTTGCTGATACCCGTCTTGGCGCGCACGACCGAGATCACCAGCATGATCTTTCTCATATTGATCGGCGCGACGGTGTTCAGCCTGGTTTTCCGCGGCCTCGGCGGCGATGTCCTGGTGGAGCGCGCGCTCGTCAATTTGCCTGGAGGCGTTGCCGGCGCGACTTTGGCGGTCATGGTCGCGCTGTTCGTGCTCGGCTTCGTGATGGATGCTTTCGAGATCATCTTCGTGGTGGTGCCGATTGTGGCGCCGGTGCTGCTAAAGATGCCCGGCGTCGATCCGGTCTGGCTCGGCATCATGATGGCGGTGAACTTGCAAACCTCCTACATGCACCCGCCGCTCGGCCCGACATTGTTTTATCTGCGCGGCGTGGCACCGCCGGAAATCACGACCCGGGACATCTATCTCGGCATAATTCCGTTCGTGCTCATCCAGCTCGCCATGCTCGTGGCGCTGTGGTTCTTACCGGGGCTCGCGACGCTGCTTCCGCATAAGCTCTACGGTTCGTGACCGCGCCGAACTCGGGCATAATGCGTATGCGCCGCCTTGATTCCGGGATTGAAGTCGCGGGTTATTTCGCGGTTTCTGAACTCGCTATGGTGCGATAAGCCACGCCATATCCCGCCGTCAGATCCTGGATGCTCGCGCTGTCGTGAAAGACGAAAACGCCGAACAGGCCGACGGCGGCGTAAAGCACCACGCCTAACCACAAGGCCATAGGACTTTCCATCGGGTCGCCCGCTTTCGGTTCCGAGTCGCAGATGCTGAACCCGCTGCCCGGTCGAAGGTTCCGGATGTTTGCGTCGGCGCTTCCACGTCGGGAAACAGTCGAAACTGCCCGGGCCGTATGATGGGGCAATTAAGGTTTCCTGCTTGCCGAAGCGATGCGGAATGGACACAAATGATGGCCCTGCCGCAAAGGAATCCGCATGACCGCCGCAAAAATTTTCGATCTCTCCGGCAAGGTGGCGCTGGTGACCGGGGCCTCGAGCGGGCTCGGCGCGCGGTTCGCCGAAGTCCTGGCGGAGAACGGCGCCGTGGTCGTTCTTGTGGCGCGGCGGGCCGACCGCCTTGCCGCGCTGAAAACGCGGATCGAGAAAGCGGGCGGCCGCGCCGTCGCCGTCGAGGTCGACGTTCGCGATCGCGCGGCGATGCAGCATGCTTTCGATACCGCGGAGGAAGCCTTCGGCACGGTCACCATTCTGATCAACAATGCCGGCGTGGTGCATTCCGGCCGCGCCGTCGAGCTTACCGAAGAGGATTGGCGGCGCGTGTTATCCACGAATCTCGATGCGGTGTTCTATTGGGCTCAGGAAGCCGCGCGCCGCATGCTCGCCGCCGGCAAGGGCGGGGCTATCGTCAACATCGCCTCGGTGCTCGGCCTCAACGTCGACAAAGGCGTGGTCGCCTATGCCACAGCCAAAGCCGGCGTGATCCAGCTCACCAAGGCGCTTTCGCTCGAGCTCGCCTTCAAGGGCATCCGCGTCAACGCCATCGCGCCGGGCTGGATCGTCACCGACATCAACCGCGATTACCTCGCCGGCGAGCAGGGCGCAGCGATGAAACGCCAGATTCCCATGGGCCGCTTCGGCGAGGAGAGCGATCTCGACGGCCCGCTGCTGCTGCTGGTTTCCGATGCCGGCCGCTACATGACCGGCACGACCATCGTCGCCGACGGCGGCCAGCTCGTCGCTTTACGCGTCTGATGCACCGGGCTGCTCTGATCGCCCAAGGGGACGTCAAGGAGCCGTTGTAACCGTGCGGACTTTAGCCGTCGGCCGCGCCGGCGGCCGCGAGCGTGCGCGCATCGGGCGCGATGTTGCGCGCATACCAGAAATCGTGCCCGATCGTGCCGACTGCCATGGCGACGACGAAGACGATGACGCCAGGAGATAGCGAAGCCAGGTTGACAAGCGCCGGTCCCGGACACAATCCCACCAGGCCCCAACCGACGCCGAAGGCCACCGAGCCGACAACAAGCGGCCCGTCGATCGCCGTTTGCGTCGGCCATTGGTTTTGCGCTTCGAAAACCGGCGTACGGCGTCGCGCCAGCGCATAGCCGGCAGCGGTCACCGCGAGCGCGGCCGCCATCACCACGGCGAGGCTCGGATCCCAATTGCCTCTGGGAATGGCGAAAATGTCGAGGAAGTCCAAAACTTTGTCCGGCAGGATCATGCCGGAAATGAAAAGTCCCCAGCCGAAGATGAAACCGCAAATCAAACTCGCGAGTGCGCGCATGGCTCAGCCTCCGATCACGTGCCGGGTCAGCGCGACTACGACAATGGCGGCGACCATGAAGATGGCGGTTGCCGTAACCGAGCGCGGCGATAGCCGCGCAATGCCGCATATACCGTGACCGGACGTGCAGCCGTTGCTGAGCCTGGTGCCGAAGCCGACTAGCAGACCGGCGGCGGCTATGGTGACGAAGCTCGTCGGCATATGCGGAATGGGGATCGTATAACCGAGAAGCACCGCGGAGAGCGGCGCGGCGATGAGCCCGGCCACGAAGGTCGCGCGCCAGGCGCGATCGGTAGAGAGCGGATCGATGAGTCCGGCAAAGACGCCGGTGATGCCGGCGATGCGCCCATTGAGCAGCATCAATAGTACGGCGGAAAGCCCGATTAGCGCGCCGCCGATTGCCGCCGAGATCGGAGTGAAATTGGCCATGTCTCTGTGCCTCGTAGCAGACTCGCTACCGACGATGAATTCGTCGCCATCGCGTGCTGTATGTCGCCATCGCGTGCTGTATAGAGGATAAGTCGTCGTATTGCAGGCCGCAACGACACGGCGGACTCGGCGTTTAGGGAGATAAGAATTTCGTGTGCGTATGCCCGTCTTTGTCGAGTAAAATGTGCTGCCGCTCGACTCCCATCGAGAAGATTATTCCGAGCCAGAAAATCGCGATGTGGAGACGGCGATCACAAGGCCGATCGTGAGGGACACGCATGAAGTTCTTTGATTGCGCCACCGCCCCGAGCCCGCGTCGGGTCCGCATCTTTCTCGCCGAAAAGGGCATCAGCGTGCCGACGGTGCAGGTGGATTTGCGCAACAACGAACAGCTGACGCCGGCGTTTCGCGCCATCAATCCGGACGCCACGGTGCCCGCGCTCGAGCTCGACGACGGCACGCGCATCAACGACGCAATCGGTATCTGCGTCTACTTCGAGGCGATCCATCCGCAACCGGCGCTGACGGGCGAGAGCGCCGAGGAGAAGGCGACCATCACCGCGTGGCAGCGCGAAGTGGAGCGGAACGGCTTCTACGGCGTGATGGAAGCGTTCCGGAATTCGGTGCCCGGCCTCAAAGGACGGGCACTGCCCGGGCCGCACGACTATGAGCAAATCCCGGCGCTGGCCGAGCGCGGCCGCCTGCGCGTCATGCACTTTTTCGCGCAGATGGACGCCCGCTTCGCGCAAAGCGAATTTGTTGCCGGTCCGCGTTACAGCATAGCCGACATCACCGCGTTGGTAACGGTCGATTTCGCCGGCCGGGCCAAGCTACCGCTCCCGCAAAACTGCGGGCATTTGCGCCGCTGGCATGTGCAGGTCTCGGCGCGCGCTAGTGCCAAGGCGTAACGGCGATGAAGGACATTCGATCCGCTGTCGATTGGCTTGCAGGTGGCGCACTATCCGGCCCCAATTCCGAAGACGTGCTGGCCGAATTGTGCCAGCGGATGGTCGAATGCGGCATACCGCTGTGGCGGGTTGCGGTGTTTGTCACAACGCTCCATCCGGACGTCATGGGCCGCAGATTCTTATGGCAGGCTAGTTCGGGAGTGACGACATCGGACGCGCTGTTCGAAGTCATGGAGTCGGAAGATTATCGCAAGAGCCCTTTCACAA
>Ga0302325_10009537_pt1 | contig 21170 bp, 16 predicted proteins | sample Palsa_T0_2_FD_201948 | JGI IMG/M metagenome (GOLD analysis project Ga0302325, IMG submission 201948) | Peat permafrost microbial communities from Stordalen Mire near Abisko, Sweden - Palsa_T0_2 | ecosystem: Environmental > Terrestrial > Soil > Palsa > Peat permafrost | place: Sweden: Abisko...
CGACAACGATGCGCATGCTCACATGTTTTCTTCCGCCTTCCTCCGGCGCGGCGACGGTGGCTGGCTTCGATGTCCTCGACCAGCCCATGGAGGTCAAGAAGCGTATCGGCTACTTGCCGGAGACGCCCCCGATTTACCCGGAGATGGAAACGGCTGAATACCTGAAATTTGTCGGCAAGCTGAAAGGACTTCGCGGGGCCGACCTGCAAAAGCGCGTCGACTACGCATGCGATCGCTGTGCCGTGGCCGACGTGAAGAAAAAGCTTCTCGGCAAGCTGTCGAAGGGCTATAGGCAACGCGTCGGATTGGCGCAGGCAATCATTCACAATCCCGATGTGCTGATTCTCGATGAACCCACCGCCGGTCTCGATCCCAAGCAGATCAATGAAACGCGCGACCTGATCAAGGGTCTTGCCGGAGACCATACCATCATTCTGAGCACCCATATCCTTCCTGAGGTCGAGCAGACCTGCGAGCAGGTGATCATAATCAACAAAGGGAAGCTTGTGGCCACCGATTCGGTGCGTAACCTGCAAGCGCGGGCTCGCGGAGCCGAATCCGTTCTCGTTGAAGTGGGCGGACGTAACGGCAATCTGGAAGCCGGGATTGTGCAGCATAAGCTGGAGCAGGTCGCCGGCGTCAGCCGCGTCTTGAGCAAGGGGCAGGAGAACGGCCACGCCCTCTTCGAAGTAGAGAGTCAAAAAGGACGCTTGGTTCGAGGCGACCTGGCGCGCGCCGTGGTTGAATCTGGCTGGGACCTCAACGAACTTCGGCCTGCCGCCATGAGCCTTGAAGAAATCTTCCTTCAGCTGACGGGGAGCGAAGCTTCGGTGGGAGCGGAGCAGTCTGTCGAGAAAGGGGAACAGCAAGCGCAATGAGAAATGCCTGGATCATCTGCCGAAAAGAGCTGCACAGCTACTTCGTTTCGCCGGTGGCCTATCTTCTGCTGACCATGTTCGGCCTGATTTTCGGTTTCTTTTTCTGGAATGAGCTGGGCTATTTCGTGATCGAGGGCATGGAGATGCAGATGCGCGGGCAATCGTTCCCCATGAACCTGAACGAACAGATCATCCGCCCGCTGCTGTCCAACGTTAGCGTAATAGGACTGTTCTTGATCCCGATGATTACGATGCGCCTGTTCGCGGAAGAGAAGCGTACCGGGACCATCGAATTGCTGGCAACATCGCCCGTTCGCGATCTCGAAATCATCTTCGGAAAGTGGCTGGCCGCCATGGTGCTCTATGCCTGCATGCTGCTATTCACGGCTCTGAACTTTGCCTTTCTTTTCCAATACGGCCATCCCGACTGGAAGCCTCTCGCCATCGGGTATCTGGGCTTGTTGCTGCAGGCGGGCGCGTTACTTGCCATTGGGACATTCATTTCCACGCTGACCAGGAATCAGATCATCGCCGGTGCCGCTACCTTTGGCGTTTGTCTGTTGCTGTGGGTTCTGGAGTGGGCAAGCGGGTATGAAACGGCTACCTGGGCACGCGTGCTTGCCTACATGTCGGTCATCACGCACTTCGAGTCGTTTGCCAGGGGCGTGCTCGATGCCAAAGACGCAGTTTTTTATTTGACCGTGATTTTCCTGGGATTATTTTTCACGGCGCGTTCCATGGAATCGCTGCGCTGGAGATCTTAACTAGGAGGAACGATGGCAAGCCAGTGGCTCAAGGCGAGACAAACCAAATACGCAGCCTATGCAACGATCTACATTCTGGTCGTGATCGCCGGGGTGGTGGTTGCCAACATCCTCGCCGACCGCTATGACAAGTCGTTCGATGCGACATCGAATAAGCGTTACAGCCTCTCCGACCAGACCGCCAAGATCGTAAAAGGTCTGAACCAGGATGCGACCATCACCTACTTCGATCAGAGCAGTCGCTTCCATGAGGCGAAGGATCTGCTCGATCAATACGCCAATCTCTCTCACAAACTGCGAGTCGAGTATGTCGACCCGGACAAAAATCCGCAATTGGCGCGGGAAGCGGGCATCAGGAACCTGGGTAGCGCTGTCGTTCAGATAGGGGCGAAAAAAGAAGAATCCAAGAGCATGACCGAAGAGGGTATCACCGGCGCCTTCATCCGCGACCTGAAGAGCAACACCCGAACCGTGTGTTTCGTGACCGGCAGCGGGGAACATCTGCCGGACGACAGCGACCGCGAGGGGCTTTCCAGTTTCAAGGACCTTCTGAGTAAAGACGACTACGAAAGCAAGACCATCGACCTGCTGCAGAAAGCGGAGGTGCCCGGCGACTGCATAACCCTGGTTGTAGCTGGGCCTACGCGAAACTATGAGCAACCGGAAGTCGAAGCCATCAAGAAATATGTGGAGGACGGTGGTCGCGCGTTCTTGATGCTGGATCCTCCTTTTAGACTCGGCCACTCGGGAACCGCGGACAACGACGCGCTCACTAGTCTGCTTCAGGTTTGGGGCGTAACGTTAGACAAGGACCTGATTCTCGATCTCAATCCGATTGGTCAACTGGCAGGTCTCGGCCCGCAAGTGGCGCTCGTTACCTCCTACAGCTCTCAACCCATCGTGAACGAGATGAAGGGTACCGCCACTGGTTTTCCGCTGGTCCGTTCGATGGAGATCAAGAACACTGACAAAACCAGCGTGCAAAAGCTCTTTGACTCCTCCAGCAGCAGTCTGGCGACGGACAATCTCAGCTCCGCCTCCGTCAATGTCGACGATCCCAAAAATAAGAAAGGACCGTTGACCATCGCCGCCGCGGGCACCTATAACACCGGCAAAGAAAACTCGCAGGGACGTTTCGTAGTCGTTGGCAGCTCATCCTGGTTGGCCAACAGGTTCATCAATTTCAATGGCAACAATGACCTGGCTTTGAACGTCGTCAACTGGCTGGCGTCCGATGAAGACTTGATCTCCATCCGCCCGAAGCCGCAGGAAGACCGCCGCATTACGATGACGCGCGCGCAGCTGAACTTCGTGCGTGTCACTAGCCAGTTTCTACTGCCGCTGGCCGTCGTTTTTGCGGGCGTGAGCGTGTGGTGGAAGAGGCGGTAGAAAGCCTCTCGACTTGTCTTGATCATGTCTCGAAAAACATTATGAAAATCCGCGGTCTGATCGTTGCGTCTCTCGTCTTCTTTATTCTCGCTGGCGTTCTTTACTGGTCGGATCACCATAAACCTGCGGAGAACGCCGCCACGGTGTCAGCCGACACTCCGCCGGCTATCCTGAAGCTGGACGCATCGGCGATCACAAGACTGGATCTTGAAAAGAAGGACGCGAAGCCAATAGTCCTTACGAAAGCTGGCTCCGGGGAGTGGAAAATCACAGAACCACAGCCGTTCGGCGCCGACCAGACTGCAGTTTCGGGCATAGTGTCTACCTTGTCCTCCTTAAATTCACAGCGTCTGGTGGAAGACAAAGCGACTGATCTGAAACCCTACGGTCTGGACCAGCCAGCCTTTCAGCTTGACGTCGCCGAAAAAGACAACCGGACACAAAAGCTTCTCATCGGCGACGATACTCCGACCGGCGGGGCCGTATATGCGATGCTCGCCGGCGACCCGCGAGTGTTCACCATGGCCAGCTATGCGAAAACCAGCGTGGATAAAGACCTGAACGATCTGCGCGACAAGCGTCTGCTGACCGCGAGCCCCGACAAGATCAGCCGCATCGAAATTGTCACGAAAAGCCAGGACATTGAGTTTGGCCGTAACCAAGACGAATGGCAGATCCTGAAGCCTAAGCCGCTACGAGCCGATAGTCTTGAAGTCGGGGAGTTGGCTCGGAAATTGACGGACGCCCGGATCGACCTCAACGACTCCGACGTCAAGGATGTCACGTCGGCATTCGCGCACAGCGTGCCACTCGCAACCGTGAAAGTCACAGATGAGTCAGGCACGCAGGAACTTCAGATTCGCAGGACCAACGCTGGCAAGACTCTGGCCGGCCAAAACGCCGGCCCCAACAACGACGCATACTACGCGAAGTCAGGCGCGGTGGAGGGCGTCTACAAAATCAATTCTGACCTTGGGCCGGCTCTCGACAAGGGCCTAGACGATTTCCGCAACAAGAAACTCTTCAGTTTTGGATTCGCCGATCCTGACAAGGTCGACCTGCGTATCGCTTCGAAAGCTTACGTCCTCACACGAAGCGGCGAAGACTGGCGGCAAGATGGAAAGAAGATGGATGCCGCGGCCGTTGAATCGCTCATCTCAAAGCTGCGCGACTTTACCGCAGACAAGTTTGTTGATTCCGGTTTCTCCGATCCAACCATTGATGTCGCGGTCGCTTCCGACGACGGCAAGCGCGTGGAGAAAGTCGTGATAGCGAAGATCAAAAGCGGTTACGTGGCCGAGCGCGAAAATGATTCAAGCCTGTACCATCTGGATTCCAGCACAGTTGACGATCTGCAAAAAGTGGCCGATCAGATCAAACCTTCTGCCGACAAAGCCAAGTAGACATCTGCACTTGTCGGGGGCGCTTTCGACTCCTTATCGCTTTGTGATCGCGATGCACCAGCGTGATGGAGTCGTTGAAGAGCTGTCTCAAGACCTCGCACTCCAGACCTCGCCATAGCCGCGCGTGCTCGTCCTCGAGCGATCAAGACGGCCCGGAAGCCGACGGATACCGATACGAATCCATCAACCTCGAGATCAGCACGGCAAGGTAAAGCACGCCGATAATGGCTTCGATTACGGACAGCGAGCGGGCCGGTGCTGAGACGGCCGTGATGCCAACCGCACCGAGGGAGGTCATAGTTGCGAAGCTGTAATAAATGAAGTCGAACCTGTCGGGGGTAGCGTGGAGATTCGTCAGAGGATCGAGATAGAACGCCTTGGGCTGAACGGCAGCCACCATGCCGAAGAGACTGGCGAAGGTAAACCCTACCAGCAGATAAATGCAAAGAGCGCCGAAAATTGTTTCCGAATTGGGTTTGTCCGTGGCAAAAACACGCCGGAACATGACGACCACGATAAATACATCAAAAACAAAGCCGAGAACGGTGGTAAGAATGGTAAGAACCCCTGCGTTGGTGTGGCTGGGCAGCATGCGTTCCAACACGGCGGGAACGGCCAGCAGGAGCGCAACCGGCAAGAGCGTTCTCCGCAGGCGGATCGCGTACACAGCGACCAGAAGTCCTGCGCTGGCGACCACGCGGAACGCGAAATAGCCGAAGCCTTCGTTCTGCAGGTACGGATAGAGGACGAGAACCGCTAACAGGAAGAGGAAAAGCAAGAAAAACTTGTGTCCCGTTAGAGTCTGTCGATGAACAGAGGCGCTTGAGGGCTGCATAAGGGAAGAGGAGCAAAACGGCAGTGCCAAGAAATCGAATGTCGCCTCTTTTTAGCATCCCGCGTCGCCCCGCGCAACCTCATTTCGAAGGGGACGCATTGTGGTCGTGCTTCTGCGAGTCCACGGGAGAGCGTAGCGTCCGTCCCGCGACATTCCACAATATGGGCACTATCGCAACGATCGCAACCACCATGATCAACAAGTCGAACCTCGCGTGCTCGATCGCAAATTCGATGAGCGCCGCGAAGAGGATCGAAAGAAACGCTATCCGTTTCATATGACGGCCCGCTATTGCTGCCACCCGCCCCCGAGTGCCTGATACAGCTGCACGAGTGCCAGCCGCTCGTTAAGCAGGGCTCCCACCAGGTTGAGTTCCGCCGAGAAGTAATTTGTTTCGCTGGTCAACACTTGGAGGTAGCTCGCGCCACCGTTCTTATAAAGCACCTCGGAAAATTGATCGGTCTGCTGCGCTGCCTGCGTGAGCAGTTCCTGCTGCTCGCGGTACTCACGGTCTTTTTGAGAAGCGACGAGTGAATTGGAAACCTGTTCAAGAGCGTTCTGAACGGTTTGCTTGTAAGAAAGTGTGGCTTCCTGCCAGTTTGCGCGGGCGAGCCTGAGTTGCGAGCGGAGCGCACCACCCTCGAAGACGGGCTGACTCACGTTCAAGGCCCCGTACCAGGTTTCCGAGGGCTGCGTGATGAAGCTGTGCAAGGCGTTGCTCTCCAGCCCTCCCAGTCCCGTGAGTGAGAGGCTGGGGAAGAATGCGGCTTTCGCAACACCAATTTGTGCGTTGGCGGCAACCATGTTCTCTTCTATCTGGCGGACGTCCGGCCGGCGCTCCAGTAATTCCGATGGAAGGCCGGCCGGAACGTTCTGGGGGACGGGCTGTTCGGTAAGCGCGCGTCCGCGAGGAATGGATTGTGGATTTTCACCGAGCAGAACGCTAAGCACGTTTTCCTGCTGTTGGATCTGCCGCTCGAGATCGGGAATCGTTTCCGAGGCGGTGTAGACGAGTTGCTCCGCTTGGCTCACGTCTAGCCCCGAAGCTCCGCCATGGTGCTCAAGCGTCTGAGTTAACTGCAGGGATTGTTGCCGGGACGCTAGTGTGCTCTTCGAGATTTCGAGTTCACTGTCGAGAGCGCGAAGCTGGAAATAGGCTGTTGCCACGTTAGCAACCAGCGAGGAGATTACGGCCCGCTGACCCCATTCGGTCGCAAGTAGTTGGGCGCGAGCGGCCTCGGTTTGCCGACGATACTTTCCCCAGAAGTCCAGATTCCAGATCACCGAGAGGTTCAGTTCGCCGCCATTGACCTGGTAAGCGGGAAAGAGGTTTGTAACTTTGGCGTTCTGCTCGCTAAAAACGTCCGCACCTACGCTCGCCGAGGGGAGCTGATTGGCGCGAGTGATGCCAACCTGCGCCTGGGCTTCGAGCACGCGTGCGGCGGCGATGCGCACGTCATAGTTCTGCGCGAGCGCAGCGTGAATGAGCTTCGTGAGCACCGGATCCTGGTAAACCTGCCACCATTGCTCGTTGCCGAGCGACGAGGCTTGGCCGACCTGTTGTGGAGCGGTTGCACGGTATTCTTGCGGGACATCCACAATGGGCCGCCTGTATTTCGGTCCCATCGTGCAGCCCACCTCCAGAATCAGCGTGGCAAGAATTCCTAAGAGTGCAGTCTTCTTCATAATTAATCCCCGTGACTGGGCGCTTCGGCGCGTCTGAGTGGCAGTGCTTTCCGTCGCTCAGCGCCTGAGACCTTCTCAACCACATAGAAAATCGCGGGAACAAAGAATCTGCCGATAAAGGTCTCGGCTATCATTCCTCCGATCACCGCCGTCCCCATGATCTGGCGTGCTACCGCACCTGCTCCGGACGCTGTCCAGAGCGGCACGCAGCCGAGAATAAAGGCGAGCGCGGTCATCATGAGAGGCCGGAAGCGAAGCCTCGCCGCGGAAAGCGCCGCATCGACAACCGACATGCCGCGTTCGAAGTCCTCTTTGGCAAAGGCCACGATTAGAATCGAGTTTTTCGCGGCCAGGCCGATGAGCATTACCAGGCCAATCTGGGCGTAGACATCGTTCTCGATTTGAACCATGTATTGAGGAAGGTAAAGGCCGACTACGAGGCGACGCAGCCAGAGCGCAGCGATAGCGCCAAACACTGCGACCGGCGTGCTGAGCAGCACGCTGAAAGGTACTGTCCAGCTTTCATAGAGAGCCGCCAGAATCAGGAAAACGAACAGCAGTGAAAGTCCGAAGATGACTGAAGACGGCACTCCTTGGCGCGCTTTTTGCTCCTGGTAGGACATGCCGATGTAGTCGAAGCCCATTTCGCGGGGCATGGTTTGGTTGAAAACATCTCCCAGGGCTGCTGTTGCCTGATCGGAGCTGTAACCGGGCGCCGCGCTGACATTGATCTGCGCCGACCGGTACTCGTTGTAGCGCATGGTGAACTCAGGGCCGTAACGGGTCTCAAAGTTTGCCAGCGCGGTAAGAGGCACCGTCTGACCCTGGCCGTTGCGGACATAGAATTGTCCGAGATCGTCGGTCGTCGCCCGGTAAGGCGCCTCGGCCTCTACATACACCTGCCAGGTACGGCCGAAATCGTTGTAGTAGTTGACGAACAAGCCGCCCATGTATGCTTGGATGGTGTTGTAGACGTCGGTTAAATTGACCCCCTGCTTCAACACCTTGTCTTTGTCTACATTGATGAACTTTTGCGGCACGCTCGGGATAAACGTGGTGGAGATGATGCCAATCTCAGGGCGTTTGCGAGCGGCCGCCATGAACTTGTTCAGGTTATCCGCAAGAAACTTGACATCCTTGCCGGCGCGGTCCTCTAAGGCAAACGTCACCCCGCCGGCCGTGCCGACCCCGGGGATCGCGGGCGGTGAGAAGGCGAAAACTGTGCCTTCTGGAAGCTGCCTGAGTTGCTGATTCAAATTCGCCTTGATGGCCTGATATTGTTCGGCCCGGGTTTTGCGATCCTCCCAGGGATTCAGGGTTACAAAGAAGAATGCGTTATACGAAGTCCTGACGTAACTGAGCAAACTGAAACCGATGACGCTGGTGGTGTACTGAACTCCCGGCGTCTTGGCGAGAACTTCCTCCACTTGTTTCGCAGCTTCGCTCGTCCGCTCCATGGACGCCGAATTGGGGAGCTGCATGTTGACATAGAAATAGCCTTGGTCTTCATCCGGCAGGAAGCTGGTAGGCAGATGTTTGCTGAAGATCCACGCTGCCAAGCCGGCGACTATAAGCAACACCATCACCACGCCGGCCTTGCGAATAAGGTCACCCGAGACACGGACAAAGCTGTCGGTAGAGCGCTCCCAATACGTATTGAACCAGCCAAAGAATTTTCCCAGCGGTCCGCGGGTCTGCTTCTTGGGTTTGAGCAATAACGACGCCAGCGCCGGGCTGAGCGTGAGAGCATTAAACGCTGAAAGAATCACGGAGATCGCGATGGTGACGGCAAATTGCTGATAGAGCCGGCCGGTGATGCCGGGAATGAAAGCGGTCGGCACGAACACCGAGGCCAATACCAGCGCAATGCCGACGACCGGGCCGGAAAGTTCGCTCATGGCTTTTCGCGCCGCATCTTTGGGAGCAAGGCCCTCCTCGATGTGGTGTTGTATGCCTTCCACGACCACGATGGCGTCGTCGACCACCAAGCCAATCGCGAGCACCAACCCGAACATCGAAAGCGTATTGATCGAGAAGCCGAACAGCGGAAAAATGACGAAGGTTCCCACCAGCGAGACAGGCACGGCCAACATGGGGATCAGAGTGGCGCGCCAATCTTGTAAAAAGAGATAGACCACAAATATGACCAGCACAATCGCAATCACAAGGGTCTCAAGGATCTCTTTCATGCCTTCTGTGACCGGGAGTGTCTGGTCGAGCGAAACGGTGTAATCGATGTCCTGCGGGAAGCGTTGCTTCATCTGAACCATGAGCTTCCGGACGCCCTTAACGGTTTGCACAGCATTGGTTCCCGGAAACTGGTAGACGGCAATGATGGCGCTGGGCTTGCCGTTCAGGCGACCACTCAGGCTGTAATCCTGCGTGCCCAGCTCGACTCGGGCCACGTCTCTGACTCGGACGGTTCCCCCATTTGGCGCTTCGCGCACGATGACGTTACCGAACTGTTCCGGAGAAGTCAGGCGCCCCTGAGCCAGCACGGCATAGGTGAATTGCTGGTTACTCTGAGCCGGCTCGCCACCGACCTGGCCAGCCGGATTTACCGTGTTCTGGGCTTGAAGCGCATTCACGATGTCGGTAACGGTGATACCCAGCTTCGCCAGTTGGTCAGGCTTCACCCAAAGCCTCATGGCGTATTGGCCCGAGCCGAAGATCTGGGTCTGGCCAACGCCGTATAACCGTGCGATCGGATCGTTGAGGTTGATGTAGCCGTAGTTGGCCAGATAGTTCGAATCGTGGCTGCCATGCGGCGCGTACAGGGAAATCAGCATGAGCGGAGCAGTGGTCGACTTCTTCAGAGTGATTCCGTAATTGTTCACCTCGGGTGGCAACTGACCGTTGGCCAGTTGCTGGCGCGACTGCGTAAGCAGCAGATCCGTGTTGGGATCCGTCTTGAGATCGAAATCGACGAGCAATGTTGTTTGCTGGTTCGCGGTGGCGTTCAGCGAGTACATGTAACTCATGTTGTCCACGCCGCTGACTTGTTGCTCGATGGGCACGGCAACAGACTGCTCAAGAGTCTGCGCATCTGCACCCGGATAGTTGGCTTGTAGCCTGATCTCAGGCGGAGCGATCTGCGGGAACTGCGCTACCGGCAGAGTCGCAATGCTGATCGCGCCGACTACAACGGTAAGAATCGCAATCACGATCGCGACAATGGGCCGTCGAATGAAAAAGTTCGCCATGGCTTAACGGTCCTCCGTTTCTTTGTACGGGGTAGGGTTTACCAGCCCACCTTCCTTGACCTTGTCTGCTCCGACAGCAACCACGCGTTCTCCGGGCTTCAGGCCCGAGGTGATCACCCAGAGCGTCCCCACTGTCGGTCCGACCTGCACGGTACGGAGCTGCGCGCGGTTATCGGCGCCGATCACAGTGACCTGATATGAGCCTTGCTGCTGATTCACAGCCGCCTGCGGCACCAGCAGCGCTCCTTCAATATTTCCGGTTGGCGCCTGAATGAGCGCGTACTGGCCGGGACGCAACAGATTTCTGGAGTTGGGGAACTCGCCTACAATCTGAATCGTTCCGGTCTGCGTGTTTACCTGCCGATCCGCGAAGATGATTCTGCCGGGATGCGGGTAGGGACTCCCGTCGGCCAGGGTCAAGCGCAGCGGGATTCGTGAAGCGCGAGTCAGCCAATCCACGCTATCCGGACCCCCGCCCCCGTCCGCCATGCGCAGGTATTCCTGCTCGCTGATCGGAAAATAAACTTTGATCGGACTTACCTGCGACACCGCTGTGAGCACGGCAGACGGTCCCACCAGGTTGCCCACCTGCACGGTGTTGATACCGGCGATTCCGTCGATCAGGGAAGTGACTCTTGTGTAGCCAAGATTTATCGAGGCTTGTTCTACTGCCGCCTGGTCTGCCTCGACGAAGGCCTTCGCCGCGAGGAGCGCCTGAGTGTCGGTATCCAGTTGGCTCTGGGGAATGGCATGAGCCTCCGCTTCGGGAATATCACGCTTTACGTTCAGCTCGGCGTTCGCCATCTGGGCCTCAGCCTGCGCCAATTGCCCTTTGGCTTGGTCAAGCAGGGCTTGGAATGGACGCGGATCGATCTCAAAGAGGAGCTGACCTTTTTTGACAAGTCCCCCTTCGCGATAATCCTGACGAATCAGGTACCCGGTCACCTCAGGCTGAATCTGCGCATTGACGTAACCTTCGAGCGTCCCCACCCACTGGCCCTGAACCGGCACATCCTTTTGGATGACCGGTGCCACTTTGACCACCGCCGGTGGAGGCGAAGCCGCCGCTCGCACCTTACCGTCGCCGCAGCCAAAGGCATTCAGCAGGAGCACCACACTAGCTAAAGCTCTAGATATTTGCTTCATCATTTTTTCCCCTCAATCGAGTCACTGAATTTCCGATTCAATCGCGTGACTGGCGCGCCTGAATCGGGACGCTGCTCGGTTGAAGGGAAGTGTGATCCGAGAGTCGTCTGGTCGATTCAGGCGCGTCAGTCACGCGACTGCGCTTCTTAATTCACACGCTCTTTCTTCGCAGAAAAGCGAGCTGTCCAAGCGAGCTGCTTGGCAGCTTCACATCCACGAAATGCAAATCGCATACCAGAACCGAGCCCTGCTAAGTAACACCGAATCAAGGAGTCTTGTTAGGCGGTCCAGCACGGAACTGTTGAAAGGGTCAAAAGTGTCAGAAAGGCGATTCTCGACAGCCGAAACTCGGCAATAAGAAATGGGCGGAAGGAAGCCAAACGCTTGCAAAGTGCAGAGGAGAACAAATCGCGGTTCCGCCGTGTTTTGGCAAATGTATTGCTTCAGTTCAATTTGAGCGGACAGCGGCGGCAAACGGTCCGGGGGGCTCCGTGCGCCACCAAGTTGTTCGGTCAAAGGAATCCCTATGGAATGGAAAGTTTACGACTTTATTCGGAATCCAATCGTCCAGAACCAGGTCTTCTTCCTCGAATCGAAATGCGGTTTCTGCGGTTTTTCGATCCTGACCCGCACAATTGAAGAGTTGGTCGAACACGAAAATTGCACCGAACTCAATGCAGCCCGTCAAGCGCCGCTGCGTAAGAGATACTCGCGTTTGCTTATGGTGAACCGTCATCCGCAGGTCTGCCTGAGCGACGCTAATCTCTCGACATGGTCCTTCGTACGGACAACCACGGTCCACTTAATGTAGGCGTCTATTGACGGATCCTCGTGGGCCGCTGATTTCGCATTCCTTCCGTCCCAAGGATTCGGCCACAAATCTATCGTCAAGGCCTGCCAGAAATGCGTATCACCAGGAGTAGAACCACAAGAACGCAAGGCAAACTAGCAGTGCAATGTATAAACAGACGCAGATCACGACACCTTGATCAACATTCCGCTCAGTTGTAGGGGTATCGTCTTTCTGCTCATTTGCGCTGCTTGTGTCCAGCTCAAGATAGCGAATCGCGGCATAGATCTCTGCATCGGTTACGTCTTCGATATTCCAATCGGGATTGGAATTTGCCAGCATAAGCCAGTTGATGCGTCCCTTGAGTCATCCCTTCACCTCGCCAACATTCCTGCTGGCGCGGCGAGTTAGTTCTTTCACCACATGCTTTGTGAACACGCCGTCGCAGCGGAATTTAATTCCCTCATTTATCAATTCGAGAATTAGGTTCTCGCTCTCGCGGCTGATCGCGGTGATATGCTTCATCTCGATAATGAGTTCTCGGCCACGAAGGTCTGCTCTTGCTTTTTCGCAAGCGCTTCTCAGCTCGGCTGCCCAGGGCGCAAGGAGCTTCCCTTCCACAATCAGCCGACGCCGCCTGGCGTTATCAATGAGCGAGATCCTCAACATTGCTTGTTCCCACTCGCGAGTAAGGCAAGGCGCAAGCCAAACCTGCCGAGCCGTAAGTCGCTGAATTTTCAGGAGACGAACGCCAGAACTCGAACCATCGAGGTCGAAGAAGTTGAAAGGGTCAAAACTGTCAAAGCTACAGGAGCAGGTCACAAGCTGTAGAAGGGCTGCAGATCAAGCATATTGCTTCGCATAGATCCCAAATTTCTTCATTCGAGCGAGAAACGTCGTGCGGTTCACTCCCAGGCGGGCGGCAGCACCATCCGCGCCACCGACGCGCCCCTTGCATGCGGTGAGCCCTCGAATAATCTCGTCGCGCTGCCTTCTTTCATACTCGTCAAGAACGCTGGTTTTGTCGCTATGCAAATTTGTTTCTCCAACTCCAACCGGAACGACTGGCTCGAGGTTACCGTGGCCGGCCCGCGGGAACTCTACCGTATTCGGCCTCCGGAGTTCTCCAAGAGGCGGATCCAGGGACCTGCCGCGCGTTACGATCACCGCCCGCTCGATGAAATTCTCCAGCTCACGGATATTGCCAGGCCAGTCCCAAGCCGTAAGTCCCCTCATGACAACCGGCGAAATTGAGTCGATTTTCTTCTGCATTTGCTTGGCAAACTTCTGGACAAAATAACTCACCAGTTGCGGAACGTCTTCCTTCCGTTCCCGCAGAGGTGGTATCCGGATGGGAAACACATGCAAGCGGTAGTACAGATCACTTCGGAATTCGCGATCGGCAATCATCTTTTCCAGGTCGCGATTGGTTGCCGCTATTAGACGAACATTCGCCTTCCGCGTATGCGTGCTGCCCAGCCGCTCAAACTCGCGCTCTTGTAATGCGCGTAACAGCTTGGGCTGAATCTCAATCGGAATGTCTCCCACCTCGTCCAGGAACAAAGTGCCTTGATCGGCCAGTTCCATTCGCCCGGGCTTCTGAGTAATCGCGCCGGTGAAAGCCCCTTTTTCATGTCCAAACAATTCGCTCTCCAGCAGACCTGTCGGAATGGCAGCGCAATTCAGCTTCACAAACGTGCGATCCTTGCGCCGGCTGCGGTCGTGAGTGGCGCGGGCAATTAATTCTTTTCCTGTGCCTGTTTCCCCCAGCAGCAGCACTGTGGAGTCGCTCGGAGCGACCGTTTCAACTAGTTCCAGAACATGCTTTAACGCTGGGCTGTTTCCAATGATGTTGTCAAAGTTCATCTCGCTGCGGATTTCTTCTTCGAGGTACAACTTCTCCTGGGCGAGCTTGTCTTTCAGTTCCGAAATTTCGTGATATGCCATCGCGTTTTCGATCGCGATAGCGATCTGCCCCGCAGCCTCAGCGAGGAATTCCACGTTCGCCGGCGCGAAGGAAGCCTCGGTGGTGCGCGCAAGCGACAGGTATCCCAATGCTCGATCTCTACTCACCAGAGGGATCACACAGGAACTCTTTAAGCCTTCGCCGATTACTTTGTCGTAGATCTCTGAAGGAACGTCGTCAGGCCCGATCCTCTCAACAATCACCGGTTTTAATGTCTCAAGAGCGCGTTTGCCGGCTCCGGACACGGTGCAGGCATCGCCTTCTCGAATGAACCCTTTGCCCTGCGGAAAATCCAGGGCAAGCAGCCTGGACTTTCCCGATGCAGAATCCAACAGTAAAATGGCAACCGCGTCACCATGCATGACCTCGCGAATATTCGCTGCAATGGCGCGTAATAGATCCCGAATTTTCAGGTTCGATGTGATGCGGCTCGTCAGATTCAGCAGCAACTTCAGCCGCTCATTCTGTTGTTGCGCAGATCTGAGATTCAGGCCGTCATCCAACGCGAACGCGACGACACGCCCAATCAGCCGCAGGAAACATTTCTCTTCGTCGCTAAATGGATTCACTGTGTCGCGACCAAGGCCGAAAATACCCAAATGGCGATGCGGAGTTGTCAGTGGTATGCGCACCGCCGAGCCCAGGCCCATTTTCTTCGCCCATGGCTTGAAGCGCGGATACCGCTCTTCCGTGTCCCAATTGGCAGTATGCTGTGGGTCACTACTGTGCAGAGCATCCCACGAGGGCAGCAACTCTGCTATCGGCAGATCCGGAAAAGGTAGTGGGCCCTTACCCCAAACCAGAGATTCGATCTCCTGGGAGTTCTCCTTCACCACCACGAAGTAAAGGTGATCAAAGTTCAGGAGCTTGCCGATTTCATCGGCGAGGGTGGTAGCCAACTCTTTCGGTTCACGGCACGCAGCGATCGCCTCGCTGATGCGCACAATCGCCTCGTAGCGGTAGCTGTCGGTTTGAGACTCAACGACGGGCTCTATACCCATAGCCTTATGTTCAGCGCTGAAGCCCGGGCTTTAATTTACCCCGGATCCCTAGATGAATGATGACTCACTCCCTCCACAGGTCGCAACAGAGCGCGCCAAGCGAAGCGGTTTTAGAGCCTTCCCGCTCAGGACACGCCTGAAGACACCCAAATCTCGACCGAAAAGGGGCCGCATTTTGAGGCAAACCCCGGGGCACGGCTCACCCGAGTAGTGATGACTCAAGCCCAACGAATGTTTCACGAATTGTGCGCGTCTACCTCTTCTGCTGCCCGCCAACAGCAATTGACAGTTTCGACTCTTTCAACATTTTTGAGCTAGTCGACTTCCTGCGAACGGCGGCCATTTCCCAGCACTTAGGCTCTTGCTTTAGACGGAGATGCGATGTTTCGATGATGACTTTGCGACTCCGAGATCCGCAACAAAAGCGGCGCTGCCAGTGGCTCCAGCGAGGCGAGAGTAGGCACGGAAAAACCTTGAGGTGGGCACAAAATTGAAAAAAAGGCCTATTCGAGATCGGCCCTAAACTATTTGGTGCGAAAGGGGGGACTCGAACCCCCACGGTTTTACCCGCCAGATCCTAAGTCTGGTGCGTCTGCCAATTCCGCCACTTTCGCATGCGTGGATGAATCAAGTCCGATGATCACAAGTTTAGATGCGAATGTGTGCCGGTTGCAACTTTTCGCGCTACCAACTCTACCGTCGCCGTTTCTGCCACACGTTCACGGTAATGCAACACACGCAGGCCAGTCACAAGGCGCAAGAGTTCGCCAGATTCGAGTAAGTGTGCGGGATTCCTGGGACCGCCCAGCTTCGCCTGCCTTGAGGTGTACGTTTTGTAGATGAGCAGTCCACCGGGGCGCATCGCCCGCAATAGTTCCGGGAAAATCTTCCGCTCGAGAAAGAAGAACGCCATCACCACTTCGAAGCCAGGCGCGACATGAGTTTGCGAAGCTTTAAAGCCCGTGAGATCGCATACTACAAAATCAATGTGGGATGCGAGAGTTCCGGCACGCTGTCGCGCATGTTCGACTCCGGCGTCGGAAATATCCATGAGCGTCACTTCCCAGCCTTGTTTCGCCAGCCAGATGGCATGCCGTCCGGCTCCTCCAGCAAGGTCGAGCGCTCTTCCGCCCTCGGGATACAAGGGCAGAATGTATTCAGAAAACGCATGCACGAGCAAGGAATCGGGGGTCGATGTCCACGCAGTTGGCGCATCGCGATATTTATGGTTCCAACGCTCGCCTTCGAGGCTTTTGTCATTAGAAGTAGGATCGGCCATGGGCACCGAATTTAAAACTCTACGAATCGAGTCCCAGCGATGCCTAGGACTGGCGCGGTCGCTCGCAGCGCAGGGAGTGTGGTACCGCTGCTAACTGAAATTCACATGATACGCTTGGAGTCGAATGCCGGGACCTGACACTCTTCAGGGCCTACAGGAGATTCGATCGGTATGGCAAGAGATGGTTCGTTTCACTGTGATGTCGAAAAGTCTGAGCATAAAGATGAGCGCGGGAATCAAGTAACGACAATCCAATGTCACGGCGATCTGGTCAGCGAGGCTGCAAATACGATAAAAGGGCTGGTGAGGCCCCTCATCCCTCTTGGCGGTCGCATCGTTATCGACCTCGGCGATGTAAAACATCTGGATAGCTCGGGTTTGGGAGCGCTGGTTGGCCTCAAGGCATCCGCCATCAATCAAGGCCTATGCCTTCTTGAATTCGCAAACATGACGCCTCGTGTGCTCGAACTGCTGAGAATCACTCATCTGACGAAGATGTTCTCGTCCTAGTCCGACGTGATCTTTGACCCGGTGGCTTCATCGCGATAGTTTCGTGGCTACGGTGCAGTCCCGTTTGCAATACGGTAAGGTTCGCCATTCTTCCTCTGCCCGCCTGTGATACCCTTCCCGGGAAACGAGGGTGCCGCCATGCGCATTTACATCCCGGCAGCCAGGTTTGCATTTCTTGCCGTGGTAATTTTCAGCCTTATAACGGCATGGGCTCAATTGCCCGCACCGAGCGAAGGCGACTATGTTTCGCACGATTTTCATTTCAAATCTGGCGAAACACTCCCGCAGTTGCGAATGCACTACGCCACCTTTGGAACGCCTGCCAGGGACGCCAACGGCAAGGTCACGAATGCCGTCCTGCTTTTGCACGGCACGAGTGGTAGTGGCCGGCAATTCCTGGTGCCCCAGTTCGCGGAGGTGCTGTTTGGCCCCGGTCAACTCCTTGACATCTCGCGTTATTACCTCATTCTGCCGGACAACATCGGCCATGGAAAGTCGAGCAAGCCGAGCGACGGCATGCACGCTCATTTTCCGCACTATGACTATGAGGATATGGTTCGGTCCCAGCACGAGATGCTGGAAAAGGGACTTGGCGTGAACCATCTGCGGCTGATCCTCGGTACTTCTATGGGTTGCATGCATTCCTGGGTCTGGGGCGAGACCTACCCTGATTTTATGGATGCGCTTATGCCGTTGGCCTGTCTGCCGGTGCAGATCGCGGGACGGAATCGCGTCTGGCGCAAGATGGTGATGGACGGCGATTACTCAGCCGAGCCTCGCGCGGCGCTGGTGACTACGGCACATATGTTTTATATCGCCACGAGCGCGCCTCTGCTCATGCAGAAGAACTTGCCCACGCGCTCCGCCACCGACCTGGCGGATGCTGACTATGTGAAGATGTTCGTCGCCGAACACGATGCCAACGACCTGTGGTATGCGTTGAATGCATCAGAGAACTATGATCCCACTTCGCAGCTTGAGCGAATCTCCGCTCGGGTGATGTTCGTCAATTCAGCGGATGACTTCGTCAATCCCCCGGAGCTCGGAATTGCGGAGCGCGAAATCAAGCGAGTGAAAAACGGTCGTTTCGTGTTGCTTCCGATTTCCGAGAACAGCCACGGTCATACGTGGGCGGCCCTGTGGCAGCAGCATCTGAAGCAGTTGCTGGACGTTTCGCAACATTGATCAGACGACGAGTCAAGCCGTTACGGGAAGCTCACCACGGTGACCGGAGTATCCGGGTTGTCGATGGTTGACGAACCTCCTATGCCGTCGATCACGTTGAGGATGCCGCCAGAGCCGGCCGTACTCAGGAAGATGGTGAGCAGATCATTCATGCTCGACGGAGCGAGCGTAGACGGAACCTCGAACGCGTTCGCCGCGTAGATGTTTACGCCCTGATTGAAGAAACTGTAGCTGCCCATGCCGTATCCGTTGAAACTGGTCACGGTGCCGGCGACCTTGAAGGCTGCCCAGCCGTCGACACCCGGAGCCTCCATCCACGCCGCCTGGCTGGGTGGGTCGTAGGGCATCTCGTTCTGGAAGAAGATGTCCGTGCCGTTGTCGCCATTCCAGATCACCTCGTATTTCTGGTAATGCTCGATGAAAAGGCCGTACCCGGTCACGTTGTTACCGTTGACGATGAGACCCGTGTCGGCGGTATTGTCGGTCCAGCCCACGCCGTTGCCGTGGTCGGCGCGCCATGCCCAGATGTCATCAAGGATGACGTAGTTGCTGTCGACTACCAGACTGTTGGTCGCGCTTCCCGGCTCGGCGCCGCCAATGCGGAAGAACACATCCTGAATCGCCGACGGATCGGCCGCGTTGCCGCTGGGGATGATGGGATTTCCGATTTTGAGCAGCGCCGGACTGGTGGGCACGCCCGCGTCGAAGATGATCCCCGAGATCAGGGCTCCCTGCGAACTGGCGACCGTCATGGATACGATTCCGTTTTCAGGGATCAAAGTTGGGAAACCAAGACCGAGCACCACAGCGTCGGGATGTGTGACCGCAATGGTCTCGGCCAGTTCATAAATTCCCGGCGTCAGAATGAGGTCCAGACCAGAATGCAATGCCGCCATGATCGTGGCTGCGGAGTCCGTCGGCTGGACGATGAGGAAATGGTGAATTGGGATGGAGGAGCCCGCCGTCGGGCCGCTACTCCACGTCGTGCCTGACGAGTTACTCTGCACCGCCGGCACGAAGACGTTGAAATTCCCATCGGCGTCAACGTAAAGGTAAGGCTCCTCTCGTGTGACCGGACTGGTCGCCAGCGTCGTGTAGGGGTTACCGCAGGGAAAACACGTGGCAGGCGCGCCTAGGACGCCTGAGAAAACCTGATTCCAGACGCCGTTAGTCCAGGCGTCGAGAATGCTGTTTCTGGTAAACCATTGCTGTTGCGATCCGTTGATCACGGTGCTGCCGGCGAACTGTGAATCGGCAATGAACCCGCCGCTCGCGAAGGACGGGCCGGTGCAGTAATCCATAAGAGTAGTCAGCCCGTTGACGAGGACCCGCCGTATCGGCGACGCCTGCGATACCGCCCAGAATTCGCCGGTGTAGCAGCCGAACGTCGGGTTGTTCACGTTGATGGTCAGGTTCGACAGCGATCGCCAGAAGTTGTCGCTCGCAATGCAGCTGCCGCTGAAGCACTGGTTATAGACGTCGATGGATCCGTTGATCACCACGTCGCCCGGAGATTGGCCGAGGCCAGCCACCGTGGTGTAGTAACCAACCTGAAAGTTAAGAGGGTTGGAGACGGATCCATAGGTGCCGGGTTCAAACAGCAGCGCATAGCGCTCGGTTCCGAACTGGTTGGAGACCTGTTCTGTGGCCACCGCGTTGGCGAACGCTTGGATCGTGCCCTGCGACGTGTAAGGAGTGAATATATACACGTTCGGTCCGAAGTAGGGTTCGGTCGCTCCCGCCGCCGTGATCGGGATGGAGGCTGCCCCTCCCGGCAACCCGACGTTCAGCGTGCCTGCGTCCGGATATGCCCCATCCGGAGAGAAGATGATTCCGATGGTGCAGCTGGCGCCGGCTCGGAGCGTTGCCGGACAGACGTGGTCAAAGCGGAACTGGGACGAATCTCCCGTGGTGATGGAGAGCGTAATAGGGCCGACCGCCGCTGGCGTGGTGCCGACATTGTCCAGGATCACGACCTGCTTCGCGCTGCGGCCGAGAAGGACGTTACCGAAGTTGATGCCGGGTGTGGAAATAGTCACCTGCGCCGTTGCCAAGACCGAAGCGCCCACCACCGCCACGAGCACACACACCGCGGCGACTGCGTAACGCAACCGCCGCTTCGAGCCCGTAAAGGAAGACGACAAGTTAGCAAAAGAGTTTGCGAAGAGGCACGCAAACGGAGTGGTCATGTGGAACCTCCTTGACCGAAGTTGCTTTCTGGCTCTGGGGACGGCTGCCATTCTCCGCCCAAATCCTCGTTTGCGTCAATGTGAAACAATTTGCATCAGGATCGCGCCCCCTGGCGCCACGGGATTCCCGAGCCCAAGCCGCGATCCTGAGGGCAACCGCTCTCGCAAGCATGACGGGGCTTAACCTGAATTGGGCTTGCGACGACCATTTATAATAGAGAACTCAGCAGCGAGTTTTGGTCCATCTGTAGTGCAGGAGAAGATGTCGACAGATAGCATTGTGGTTCGCGGGGCCCGGGTTCATAACCTCAAGAACATTGATTTTGAGATCGAGCACAACACTCTGACCGTCGTTACCGGAGTCTCCGGTTCGGGCAAATCGTCGCTTGCCTTCGATACCATCTACGCTGAAGGCCAGCGGCGCTATGTGGAGTCCCTCTCCGCCTATGCGCGCCAATTTCTGGAGCGCATCGAGAAGCCCGATGTCGACCTGATCGACGGCATAGCGCCAGCGGTTGCCATCAAGCAAAAAAACTCTACCCGCAATCCTCGCTCCACAGTCGCCACGGCGACGGAGATCTTCGACTATCTGCGCCTGCTCTTCGCGCGCGTCGGACGCACCTACTGCCTGTTATGCGGTCGGGAAGTGAAGAAAGATACAGTGGATGAAGCTGTCGACCGTCTGCTGCTGCTCGGCGAAGGCACGCGCTTGAATGTATTCTTTCCGATCCATACCCACGCCGAGGCGGCTGCCTCGGGTCCAGCTGTCTCTGATCAGGAGAAGAGCCATAAAAAGATCATCGCAAGAACCCGCGCCAAAAAGTCGGCCAAGGCGGTCGATGCTAATCTGCCTTCCGATGCGATGAAGACGAGGCTCTTTGATCTGCGCAAACGCGGCTTCAACCGCCTGTTTCAGAATGGCCAGATCTTCGAATTCTCGACTCCC
>Ga0302325_10009540_pt1 | contig 21167 bp, 20 predicted proteins | sample Palsa_T0_2_FD_201948 | JGI IMG/M metagenome (GOLD analysis project Ga0302325, IMG submission 201948) | Peat permafrost microbial communities from Stordalen Mire near Abisko, Sweden - Palsa_T0_2 | ecosystem: Environmental > Terrestrial > Soil > Palsa > Peat permafrost | place: Sweden: Abisko...
TTATCTTTGCCGTCGGTCTTTAGCTCAATCCATCCGCTCACTTTATGGCGATTGATCCTCTGAGAACCTGGAAACTAAATGCAGAGTGTGCGAGCGAGGGTGGTCCCGCGGAAATGATTCGCAATTTCACTTACGAATTCCAGCCCGGATCATTTTACCATCTCTCCGGACCAGAGTTCGGCGGGAAACGTCTTTTGCTGCAAGTCCTCGGTCTTCTACTGCCGCCAGATTCGGGAGAAATCATTGTAGACGGGTCCCGGGTCACAGATCTCGACATCGACGATCTAGGCGAAATTCGAAATCGGAAATACGGGTTTTTATTTTCCTCACCGTTCTTGCTACCTGCGTTTACCGTGCTCGAGAATGTCGCGATGCCTCTCTTCAAGATCGCTCAGGTAGATACTTCCGAAGCGAAAGCAATCACTGAAGAGATCCTGGAAATCGTGGGTGTATCGCGAATTGCGACGAGTTCGGTTGGGCAATTGGACGAGCTTGACGGGATGTTAGCCGCGTTGGCCAGGGCGCTGGTCCATCATCCCCGTGTTTTAATTGCCGAACTTGTTGGAAACGATATGCAGGCAGCCGAAGCAGAATCACTTTTGTCGACTCTCCGTGCGAGCGGTCAGCGGCTAGGGTTGGCGGTGATTGCCACGCTGGCGCCTCACGTCTCCTGGGAAGAAGCTGATGTTCGTCTGGAAATCGGGCCGGAGGGTGTGCAAGAATTCAAGTGAGATCCGCGCGTATGAGCGAAGCAAAGGAAATCACCAAAAAAAGTCAGTCAAATCTCGCTTTTGCTTTCTTCTCCTTACCCAAAGCAACGCGCCAAGATATCACGACATTCTACGCGTTCTGCCGCCATGTGGACGATGCGGCTGACGATCCGCATGTACCGTTGGCGGAGCGGAAGCGTTGGCTGCAAGGTTGGCGGCGATGGTTGGTCGCGGCGGAGCCGAACGAACCCGGGTTCGCCTCAGAGCTGAGAACTTTGATTGGCAAATACAAGATCGATCGCCGGCTTTTCGAAGAGATTCTACTTGGCGTGGAAATGGACCTTGAGCCCGTCTGGTTCGAGAATTTCGAAGCGCTACACCGATATTGTTACCGCGTCGCCAGCGCCGTTGGGCTCGTCAGTATTGAAATTTTCGGATACCGTAATCCGCAGTCCAAAGAGTATGCGCACAAATTGGGGGTTGCACTTCAACTCACGAATATTATTCGCGATGTCGACAAGGACTTAAAGAACGGGGGACGCATTTATTTGCCATTGAGCGAGTTGCGGATGTTTGGCTACTCGGAAGCAGCGCTGCGCCAACGGACCTACAACAGTGCATTTGTCCGTTTAATGGAATTTCAGGCAGAACGTGCGCATTCGTTTTTCCGGGAGGCAACGCGATTACTGGCCCCGGAGGACCGGCGATCGATGGTCGCGGCGGAAGGGATGCGAGCGATCTACCACGCGTTGCTACGTCGGATCGAGAAGGACCGGTTCAGGTTGTTCGGGAAAATCTATCGCCTGAACCATTTGGAAAAGGCGATCCTTGTGTCCGGGCAGATCGCGTCAAAGTCGCTTAGCTAAAATTCCGAAATTATAAACCACAGATTGCACAGATGACACAGATGGGAGGGAAAGACTGTTGGCGTGGCTTGGAAGCGACGCTGCGGTCGAAAAGTCCACGCATTTAACTGTTCCGGGCCCTCCCTCAAATCTGTGTCATCTGTGCAATCTGTGGATTATCCCCCTCTTTTCCCCTTTTCTCCTTTGGGGTTCACCGGAAGAGCAGGCGGCAAGCCAGCACGGATGCGATCACACCGACGAAATCAGCGAAGAGTCCAGCGGGAATTGCGTGTCGCGTCTTTGTGACGCCCACAGACCCGAAATAGACCGCCACCACGTAAAAGGTTGTTTCGGCGCTGCCGTAAATTGTTGCGGCCATGTAACTGAGGATGTTGTCCGGGCCAAGCTGTTTTACCAGATCGGTTAAAATGGCGGTTGAACCGCTTCCGCTCAGGGGCCGAATCAATACCATCGGAAGGAGGTCGGCGGGGAATTGTAACCAGTTCAGGAGCGGATTTAAAAGATCCTTCAAAAGGTTCAGTGCGCCGGAATCGCGGAACACCGCGATGGCAACCAGCATTCCGACGAGATAGGGGATGATTCGCACGGTGATCGAAAAACCTTCTTTGGCGCCCTCGATGAATTCCGTGTAAACCGGTATTCTCTTCCCGGCGGCATATAACGGGAAAAAAGTCAGCAGAAACGGAATCGCAAGAGGAGAGAGCGCGTTAAAGAAAATGGCGATCCCTTGAAGAAACCCAACGCGCGGAGTACCGCGAAACCAGTACGGAAACGCATTCGGCGTGAAGAGGGCTAGAAAAAACAGGAAAACCGCCGCCAGAGCCCACGGCGCCCATGGCGCCATCGGCAATTCCCGGGCCGCGTTTCCGTTGGATTGGGGTGACGGCTGGGCGGTCGCGGCGATCGAGACGCCCGACTCTCTTTCCCAGCGAAACGGACCAAGGCGTTGAAGGAACTTGACGGTGACGATTGCGGACACGGTCGCGATGAAAGTCGCGATCAAAGTCGAGCCGACGATACCCGTCGGATTCCTGGAACCGTTGATTGCGAGGATATTGACGGCGGTCGTCGGGACTAGCTGGATCGAACTGGTATTAATCGCGAGGAAGGTACACATCGCATTCGTTGCGACGCCTTGCTTGGTGTTCAGTTCGTTCAGTTGACTCATTGCGCGCAAGCCGAGCGGTGTTGCAGCGTTGCTGACTCCCAGCATATTGGCAGCCATGTTCATGACGATGGACCCCATTGCGGGATGATCGGGGGGCACATCGGAGAAAAGACGTGCCAAAACTGGACGAATGAATCGGGCGATCTGCTGGATGAGTCCGGCTTTTTCGGCGAGCCGCACCATCCCCAACCAGAGGGTCATGGCGCCGCAGAGTGGCAGAGCGACATCCATCACCGCGGACTTAGCTGCGTTTAGCGCGCCTTGGTTGATCGCCGCAAATTGTCCGGTGATCCCGGCCACTAATACGCCAAAAAACAAAAGGCCGAGCCAGATCAGATTCAACATGGGACGCAGAGTATCTGGAGTCGTTTTTAAAATCCAGCCGGTTGGGTCACTCTGCCGCGCTCGCCGAGGTTGAACGATTCTTGTCGGATGGTCGGAATTCTGCGATCTAGTACCTCACCATGAAACTCATCGGGAAAAAGGTCTTAGTCACGGGTAGCAGCCAAGGAATTGGGCAGGCGATAGCATTACGGTTGGCCGAAGAGGGTGCTGACGTTATCATCAATTACGCGACCCATTCGGAGACCGCGGCAGAGACTGTGCAAAGCGTCCTCAAGCTTGGTCGCCGATCGGCCGCGATCCAATCGGACATTAGTAAGGTGGAGTCTGCCCAAAGCATGGTGCAGCAATCAATCGAGGTTCTCGGCGGGCTGGATATTCTGGTGAACAATGCCGGAGTCGAGAAAAGAGCTTCGTTTTGGGAAGTCACCGAGGCAGCATACGATTTGGTGCTCGACATTAATTTGAAAGGCGCTTTTTTTGCGACGCAAGCATTTGTTCGGCATCGAATGGAAGTTAAACAGCCTGGGAAAGTGATCAACGTGAGTTCAGTGCATGAAGACTTGCCATTCCCGCACTTCACGTCCTATTGCGCCAGTAAAGGGGGCATGAAGATGGTAATGCGGAATCTCTCAATCGAGCTGGCGCCTTTCGGTATCACCATCAACGATATCGCGCCCGGTGCGATCGAGACCCCAATAAACACCGCGCTTTTGAATGACCCTACGAAGTTAAAAGCTCTGTTGGAAAACATCCCGCTCGCTCGGCTCGGTAAAACGTCCGATGTGGCTGGCGTAGCGGCATTTCTGGCTTCTGCGGACGCGGATTATATTACCGGCGCGACGATTGTCGTCGATGGCGGACTGACTTGGAACTACAGCGAGCAATAAGGAATCTATGCAGAACGAATTTGGCGGTCACGTGGAAATCTACTCAGGAAACTAATCTGTTATGGATGCATGCGCAATTCCTCAAGCGGCTGAACCCTGCGCGCTGGTTATCTTTGGCGCGTCCGGGGATTTAACGAAGCGAAAGCTGTTGCCTTCGCTCTACAACCTCGCGTCTTACCACCTTCTTCCCGCGGACTTCAGTATCATCGGCGTGGCGCGCCGTCCGCTTTCGGATGATGTGTTTCGAGATCAGCTCGGGAAAGCTCTCGCGGAGCTTGGGACTCAACCGGTCGATCCGAACCTTTGGAGCCGGTTCCGTGATCGAATTTCCTACTGTGCCGGGGAATTCGACAATCCGGAAACCTATAAAAAACTGAAGGAGGCTCTCGACGCCTCCGAGAAACAATTGAATACCTCCGGTAACGTGGTGTTCTACCTGTCGGTACAACCGGACTATTTCGCGACCATTGCAAAACGGTTGTCGGAGGCGGGCCTCTTAGCGGAAGCGGATGGCCGTTGGCGCCGGGTGATCATCGAAAAGCCGTTCGGACATGATCTGTCTTCGGCGCGCACGTTGAATACCCAGTTAACGGCGGTTCTGAAGGAACATCAGATCTACCGAATCGACCATTACCTTGGCAAAGAGACGGCACAGAATCTCTTAGTCTTCCGGCTTGGGAACGCGATCTTTGAGCCGATCTGGAATCGGCGTTACGTTGATCATGTGCAACTCACTGTGGCGGAGTCCATTGGCGTGGAAGGCAGAGGCGCATTCTACGAGTCCGCCGGCGCCTTCCGCGACGTGATGCAGAATCACATGTTCATGCTTCTAGCCCTTATCGCGATGGAGCCGCCGACCTCGCTGGAAGGAGAAGCGATCCGGAACGAAAAGGTCAAATTGCTCCGTTCGATCCGGCAGACGACGCCTGAGGAAGCCCTGATGAACACCGTTCGCGGGCAATATGGCGAAGGGCTTGTGAACGGAAAAAAGGCGGCGGCATATCGTCAGGAACCGAATGTCAATCCGAATTCGACCGTGGAAACGTTTGCCGCGATCAAGCTGCGGATCGAGAACTGGCGCTGGGCGGGTGTGCCTTTTTATTTGCGTTCCGGGAAACGACTGCCGCAACGCACCACCAGTATCGTCTTTCGGTTTAAGACGCCGCCGCTGTCGCTCTTTGCGATCAATGAAGCGGATCCAATTGCACCGAACTACCTGATTTTCAACATCCAGCCTGAGGAAGGAATCACCATGCAGGTGCGCGCGAAGATTCCGGGTCCGACCATTTGCACGCGGTCCGTTCGTCTGGAGTTTGACTATAACCAATTCGGAGATCGGCAGCCGACGACAGGTTACGAAAAATTGTTGTACGACTGCATGGTTGGAGACGCGAGTCTATTTCATCGTTCCGACATGGTGGAAGCGGCTTGGGAAGCGGCTTCACCGATTTTGGAAGCATGGAATAATACTCCGCCGACTGACTTCCCAAATTACGCGAGTGGAACGTGGGGACCGGAAGCGGCTACGCGCCTGATCGAGAGAGACAATCACCAGTGGTGGACCGGCGAGAAGCATTGATTTTAGAGCCATTGGCCTCTGCAAGCGTTCCGTAGACGGCAAATTCCAGCCATGCGTCGGAGTTCTTCGCGCGAGGGTTGTCGATCGGGAGCCGGTTTTCCGTGAACGGCGGCTGGACGCTCTATGGATCCGGATTTTTCGTTAATTCAGGCCCGGTTATCTCATGAAGATGATCTGGTAAACCAGCGCGTCTCCTGGTTGGTCAATTCGCAATCCTTTCTCCTCACGGCGTATGCAATTACGCTGAACGGGTTGGCCGCTGACGCGAGCAAACCATTGGCAATCGTTCAACTGAAGTTGCTCAATTTGTTGCCCGTCGTCGGTATCGCGTGCGTTCTGCTCGTCTGTGTGGCGCTGATCGGCGGGCTGTCTGCGATCGGTGAACTCCGGCGTTTTGCCGCAACGAAATACCCGAAAGACCGGCTGTTCCTCATTTCCAAACCGACCACACAATTCCTCGGAGTCAGCGCGCCGGTCCTGATTCCACTTGTTTTTCTTGTGATCTGGTTGGCTGTCCTATTTTAGGTCCGTACCATGGGCGCTCGAGTACCCTCTATCAGCCAGCAATGCGGTTCCGCCTCTAGCCCGCAAAAATCACCCGAATCCCGGAGCGAGGAGCTCATTGCGGGCCAGAAAGCTCTTAAACAGACGCTGCGCGTCACTTTAAGAGCCGTTATTGAAAGACGGAAACCCAGACAACCTGTTTGAACTCTTATCTCGAAAAACAGCAGCGGAATCTTCCGGCGTAGCCGGAGAATTCCGCTGCCAGAGCCTGCATCGATCACAAATCTCTAAAGATTTGTGTTCGATGCAGGCTAGGTGTTTGGCGTCCGCTGACGTGTTCGCATCATGCGGGCGACGATTCCCGTCCAACCGGTTTGATGGGAAGCGCCGCACCCGCGCCCGGTTTCCCCATGAAAATATTCGTAGAACAGGACCAGGTTTTTCCAGTGCGGATCAGAGGCGTACCGCACTTCTTGACCGTGGCACGGCCGGTTGCCTTGATTGTTCGGTAGAAAAAGACTGACCAGCCGGCGGACAATTTCGTTGGCCACTTGTTGTAGGTTCATGAGATTGCCGGAACCGGTCGGGCATTCGACTTTGAGGTCGTTTCCGTAGAAGTGATAGTACCGTTCCAGAGCCTCGACGATCAGATAATTGATCGGAAACCAGACCGGTCCTCTCCAATTGGAGTTTCCACCAAACAGATGGGTATTCCCTTCGCCGGGGACGTAGTCAACGCGGTACTCACGACCGTCGGCCCGGAAAATATACGGATTTGCGGCGTGGATCTTGGAGAGCGAGCGGATGCCGAACGGAGAAAGGAACTCATTCTCATCGAGCAGATAGACTAGAATTCTGCACAGTCGGTCCCGAGTCGGCACAGCAAGGAGGCGATGGTTGTGACCCAGCTTGTTGTCTATCGAAATCAATTTGGCTAGATCTCGCCTGTATTTCAGAAACCATTCCATGCGGTTCCGGAACCCCCTGAATTTGTGGAGGTGTTCCTCCTCGAGAATCTCTACAGCAACGAGCGGAAGCAACCCGACAAGCGATCGCGTCTTCAGAGGAATGGATCTTCCGTCAATTTTCAACTGATCGTAATAAAACCCGTCTTCTTCATCCCAAAGACCAGTGCCACCGAGCGTGTTCGTGGATTCGCAGATAGCGATGAAATGTTCGAAGAACTTTGACGCCATGTCTTCATAGGCCGGCCGGGATTGCGCAAGCTCCAATGCCATCGACATCATCGTCAAACAGTAGAACCCCATCCAGGCAGTCCCATCGGCCTGCTGAAGGTACCCTCCGGTCGGCAGCGGTTTCGACCGATCGAAAACGCCGATGTTGTCCAGGCCGAGAAAGCCGCCAGAAAAAATGTTGTTCCCTTCGGTATCCTTTCGATTCACCCACCAGGTGAAATTCAATAGTAATTTATGGAACACGCTTTCAAGGAAATCAACGTCCCGAGACCCGCGAGGAGCGCTAATCTTATAAACCCGCCAGGCAGACCAGGCATGCACAGGCGGATTGACATCGGAAAAAGCAAATTCGTAGGCCGGTATCTGGCCGTTCGGGTGCATATACCACTCGCGCAGAAACAGCTCTAGTTGCTGCTTTGCGAAGGTCGCGTCGAGATGCGCAAACGGCAGCATATGGAACGCAAGATCCCATGCGGCAAACCAGGGATACTCCCATTTATCCGGCATCGAAATCACGTCCCGGCTGTAGACGTGCAGCCAATCATGATTTCTTCCCGACCAGCGGCTCCCGGGCGGCGCGGGCTCGTACTGGTCTCCCTCGAGCCAGTCCTTCAGGATGTATTGGTAAAATTGCTTGGTCCACAGCAATCCCGCACTCGCCTGTCTTGCGACGCTTTTGCGGTCCTCATCGAGTCCGCCGATGAGTTGCTCGTAAAATTCATCGGTTTCACCTTTCCTTTTGTCGAATACCCCGGAATCCGCCTGCGCTTTGTTGTCCCATTCGGCCACAGCAACGAGTCGGAGAGACACCGTTCGGGATTCCTCGGCTGCGAGTTTTATTCGGTAGACGGGCGCAACTTTGGTCCCGTGAAGTTCAGGATTGGTCGCTGATTTATCGCCCGAAACGATATACGTGTGAAACGAGTCCTTCACAAAACGGCAATAATTTGCGGAGCCGTACAATCGCTGAAAATTTGTTTCGTTTTCGGTGAAAATAAATTCGTCGGTCGGGTCGTAAAACAAGTGCATCGGGTCAAGTGTTTCGTGTTCCGTGCAGATCCGCCCCTCTGTGTCGCGCCAGATCCGTGGCTTCAGCGAACAGCCTTCATGGGAACAACCCCAAACCCAGGTATTACGGAACCAGAGCGTCGGGAGAAGGACGATCTCGGCTGATTCATTCGCGCGATTCGCGACCGTGATCCGGATATGAATATCATTTGGAGATTGTTTCGCGTACTCGGCAAACACGTCGAAATAGCGGCCACCTTCAAAAACGCCCGTGTCGATGAGCTCATATTCGGGGAGATTCAAATCCCGCCCAGCGTTTACCCGGACCAGTTGATCGTAAGGAAAAGCTGCCTGCGGGTATTTGTACAGCGCTTTGAAGTAAGAGTGGGTGGGCGACGAGTCGAGATAAAAGTAGCACTCTTTGACGTCCTCCCCGTGGTTTCCTTCCGGCCCAGTTAGCCCGAACAGCCGTTCCTTCAGGATCGGGTCCCGCCCGTTCCAGAGCGCCAGCGCGAAGCAGAGCCGGCATTCGCGGTCCGTGATCCCCATGAGTCCATCTTCTCCCCAGCGGTAAGCTCGGCTCCGCGCATGGTCGTGCGGAAAATAAGCCCACGGATCGCCTCCCTCGGAATAGTCTTCGCGAACGGTGGCCCATTGTCTTTCGGAGAGGTACGGACCCCACCTTTTCCAGTTTTTTGCCCTGGCTCGATCTTCCTGCAGACGCTGAAGTTCTTCGTTCATACGTGATTACGGAATCGACGCGCGCTTGTCGTTTGCAACGGCGCCGACGTCGCTACTATATGTATTGGCGCCGTAATTACTAAGCGTTGCATTTTCCAAAACTCCCGGTTAGTTTCTTCGCCCTTTAATATGCCGACCAGCATTATTTCAGAAGACCGGCTTCAGAGCATTGATTTTAGTAACGATGAGATCGCGCGCTATTCCCGCCACCTCATCATGCCGGAAGTGACGCTCGATGGCCAGAAACGGATAAAGGCAGCGAGCGTTCTTTGTATCGGAACAGGCGGCCTCGGTTCTCCAATCGCGCTCTATCTGGCCGCGGCCGGCATCGGCCGATTGGGCTTGGTTGATTACGATATCGTGGATTTTTCCAATCTCCAGAGACAGATCCTCCACGGCACAGAGGACGTTGGCCGCAAAAAGCTGAACTCCGCCAGAGACCGGATCAAAGCCATCAATCCGAACGTCCAGGTCGACCTGCACGATATGATGTTCCGAAGTGAGAACGCCATGCAGCTCGTTCAGGGCTACGACATTGTCATCGATGGAACGGACAATTTTCCGACGCGCTACCTATCAAATGACGTCTGTGTGTTGACAAAGAAGCCCAATATCTACGGATCGATCTTTCGGTTTGACGGTCAGTGCACGGTTTTCGCACCGCACTTGGGCGGTCCCTGTTACCGTTGCATGTTCCCGGAACCGCCGCCGCCCGGGATGGTGCCCAGCTGTGCAGAGGGCGGAGTGCTTGGGGTGTTGCCGGGAATCATCGGTGTGATGCAGGCGATTGAGGCAATCAAATTGATCATTGGCATTGGTGAGTCGCTGATTGGCCGTTTAGTCAGCTTCGACGCGCTCAACCTTCGGTTTAAGGAGTTCAAGATTCGCAAGGATCCAAGCTGCCCGATCTGCGGAGATCATCCAACGATTCATGAGTTGATCGACTACGACCAGTTCTGCGGGATTCCGCAAGCGGATGCCGAAGCGGAGAAAGAACTCGAGGTTCCTACGATCACCGCGACAGAACTCAAGACGAAAATCGATCGCAAAGATAAGTTCGTCCTCGTCGATGTGCGCGAGCCCTTCGAGTATGACATCAGTCGAATTCCAGGATCGAGATTGATTCCACTCGGTGAGTTGCCAGCCCGACTCAGTGAGCTGGATAGCGCCGACGATATTGTCTTGCATTGCAAGGTTGGCGGCAGAAGTGCGAAAGCCTTAAGAATTCTTCAGGAAGCGGGTTTCCGGAAGCTCAATAACTTACAGGGCGGGATCACTGCCTGGTCTGACGAGGTCGATCCGAGCATCCCGAAATATTGAGAGGAGCCTTTGCGACTGCCGACCCGTCTCCCTTGGGAGGGTGCCCCGGAAATGAACGAAACTCTTCTTGAACTCTTGTGTGCGCCCTTGAGCCACGCCGCGCTTCGGGTGGCCAATTCCGCCGAACTGCGCCAGATCAACAGCCAGATTCAGGACCGCCTGGTGCGAAATCGCGACGGTTTGACTCTCGATGTTGAACTCGACGGCGCTCTGGTGTGCCAATCGGAAGGGACGTGTTATCCAGTTCGGGACGCGTTCCCGGTTCTAATACCCGGAGAAGCATTCGATTGGCCCCGAAACTCGTAACATTCGATGGACAAAGGCGAGAAGATCGATAAAAAACGGATCGTTCTGGACGCCTTGGATCAGAACAAATCCGTCGATCAGGAAGAGTACCGGGTCAAACTGAAGGAATATCAGTTGAGCCTTTTGAATCTGCAGCGTGCCTTGCTCGAGAGCAGGCACAACCTTATGGTCGTGGTCGAAGGACCCGACGCTGCGGGAAAAGGGGGAGCAATCAAGCGTTTAGTCGAGAAGCTCGACCCGCGAACCTTCAGGGTTTACTCGATCGTCAAGCCGACGGAGGAGGAGTATCGCTATCCATACCTTTGGCGATTCTGGAACAAATTGCCGCCTTACGGTCAGATTGCGATCTTCGATCGCTCCTGGTACGGCCGGGTGCTTGTCGAACGTGTGGAAGGATTTGCTTCTGTGGTCGAGTGGAAGCGCGCGTATCGAGAAATCAACGAGTTTGAACGGCTCTTGGCGGAGGACGGCGCCTCGATCGTCAAAGTTTATTTTCATATTACCAAAGATGAACAATTGGACCGATTCAAGCGGCGCGAAGCCGATCCGCTCAAGCGTTGGAAGATTACGGAAGAGGACTGGCGCAATCGGCGAAAATGGGATGAGCACAACGCGGCCGCAGAGGAGATGTTCGAACAAACCGGGACGCAGTTTGCCGCCTGGACAGTGGTGGAGGCGAATTTCAAGTGGCACGCTCGCTTGAAGTTTTTGAAGACGACGATTCGGTCGCTGGAATCACTCGGCTTGAAAGTTTGATGAAGGCGCGGAGATCAGAAGGCAGGTTCAATCACCGCCTCGCTAGTCGAGCGATCCGTTTAGGATTCTTCGAAGTAAACTGGATTACGTCCGGATTCTGCAACTCCTGACTCCTGTTTTCTTGCTTTTGCGCTCGCGGTCTTCCAAATGCTCGACGGCATGGTGTAAACGATTTGTCGGACGTCCGGCACGCGCAGCGCGAGATTGATTACCTGAGCAGCGTGATCGAGAGACTCCTCTTTCGAGCGGATCATCACGACGCCGGCGTCGGTTTGAATCTCAAAATCTGCAGGCGTCAATCGTGATTGGCCGGCGATCGTCGATCGAACAGAAGAGGTGATGATGGCATCGGTCGTCAGAGCGGTGGGTTGCAGCGATCCCGGCGGCGACGTTGGCTTGACGACAATCACTCCGAACTCAAAGCGAAGCAGGATTCCTCCCTGAAGCCGGTGAGAGAAATCAGCCTGCGGCGTGTATCCGGGGTCCGTGCCGTCGGGGACCAATTCGCTCGAATACGGATGGTTCTTTTTATCTGGCGAAATGAGTCGAGAACCCGACGTCTGCGTAAATTCCTGGGCGGCATGTGGTTGTTGCACTGTCGCTTGCGTCATCGAGAATCTAGTGTCGTTATCGTTCAGTGTGGCGCCACGGAAACAAACGACGGCTACCGCCGCGAGAACGAGATTGAGAGCATCTGATTTACGCATGTTCGGATCGGAAAAACACCGCAGGAGATAACGCTTTGGACGTAAAACGGACGACTTTGTTTACTATTATTTTCTGTTTCGCTGGTTTCTTTTCGGGGTGCCATTTGGAAAATGCGGAGCAAAAGGGAGACGCAGAGGCGAAGTCGGGGCGATTCGAATCCGCAGTTTACTGGTACGAATCCGCGCTCGGTGCGGAGGATCGTTCAACCGTTCATTGGAAGATGGCAGAAATTTTTGCCGGCAAACTGCACGATCCCGCCAGCGCCGCCTATCACTATCGGAGAATCCTCGCGTTGCACACCGTCGGCGCGCGCGCGGATGCCGCGAGGGCCGCTCTGCGCCGCCTTGAGGCGGGTTCAGCGTCTACGGAGGGAGGTCAGAATCATTTAAAAAGCAGCCCGACGCCCAAAACGGCGTCTCCGGAGCAAGCTGCGGCCGAGGCCGAAAAGGCCGCTAAGGGGAAGGTCCGCACTTATGTCGTTCAATCCGGAGAGACATTGGCGTCGATCTCGAAGAAGTTTTATCAGACGCCTTCCCGCTGGAAGGACATTCTCGACGCCAACCAGAACCAGTTGTCGAATCCCGACGAACTCAAGGTAGGTCAAACGATCATCGTCCCTTGATTCCTGGCGCAACCTTAACGATTGGATAAAAGTATGAACAAGGTCATCTGGCTAGCTCTCGCCTCGGCATTCACTTGGTTCTCCTCGCCGGACGCGCTTTGTGCGGAGGAGATGAGCGCCGAACAGTATGCTGCGCGCGCAGTGCAATCCGTGAAAGATGGGAACCAGGCTGACGCCCTCGCCGATTTCAACAAAGCCGTGGAATTGGCGCCCGATAAGCCGATTCATTACCGGAACCGTGCGGCATTTTTCGCATTAACAAAGCAATGGGACAAAGCGATCGCCGATTACGATACTGTGTTGAGGCTGGAAAAAAATGATCCGGCAACGCCATTAAATCGAGGTTACGCTTACGTTCAACTTGGCAAGTTGAACCAGGCCCTGGCCGATTTTGACGCTGTTCTCACAGCGCAGCCCGACAACGACCGAGCGCTCAGGTATCGAGCGTACATTTATGCGGCGCTAAAGCAGCAGGCGAAGGCTGTTGAGGATTTAACCAAGCTCATCGAAAAGAATCCCAACGATCCCCAAAGCTACAAAGCCCGCGCTGATGCCAACGCAGCTCAGTCGAAATGGAGCGACGCTATCGCGGACTACACCAAGGCGATCGAACTCAATCCCAAAGACCTCGAATCGGTATCGGCTCGCGCGATCGCCTATTTGCACACCGGTGACAAAGACAAGGAATTGTCCGATCTGAACGCGTTGCTCGAGGCGAAGCCGGACAATCTGGAATTCTTGAAATTGCGCGCACAGGTCGATTACGACAAGAACCAGTACGACCCGGCGATTGTCGACTACTCCAAGGCGATCGAATTAAAGTCGGATGATCCTTCTCTTTACGCGGCGCGGGGATTCGCACGGCTGAAGAAAGGGGACCAGGGAGGAGCGGTGGAGGACTTTAGTAAAGCGATCGAGTTAAAGCCGGACGAGAGTTCATACTACGAGGCCAGGCTTTACCTCTACAGTGGTGAAAATGACTCGGCGAAAGCTCTCGGCGATCTGACGCATCTCATCGCATTTAAGCCGGATGAGACCGACCTCTACATTCGACGCGCGGATCTTTACCTCAAACTCAACAAGAACGATGAGTCGCTGGCGGACTACGAGACCGTTCTGACAAAGGACCCGAAGAATGTGGCAGCGCTCGCCGGCAAGGGAGAAGTCATCGCAAAGAAAGGCGACCGCAAAGCCGGCGCGGAACAGCTACAGCAGGCGCTCGAGTTGACAAGCGATCCGAAGGAAAAGGAAAACATTCAGGCCAAGCTGCGTGCAATCGGCGTGGGACCGTTGTAGACAGGAGGCAGGAGAAAGGAGCACCCCACGGCAGATATTTTTAAGAGGGCGTTAAGTTGACTTTGAAAGTATGTGCCTAAGGTGGTTCTCTGCGACCCGAAGGGCCGTAAGTAAGGCGTCTCGCCTTACCCTCCTGACTGAAGCGTTCTCGAAATGTCCAAACTGCAGGGCCCGAAAGGCCAGGAAGCATAGCCCGCGTTTACCCGGCATGTGTTTAGCGCGGTATTGGTACCTCCTGAATCGTCGTCGTCCTCGTCGTCGTTCTCGTCCTCGACTTCTGTGGATGCGGGAATCGCGCCGATTGCCAACGACGTTGAAAGATCGAGAACGAGAACGAGGACGACGACGAGGACGATTGGCGCTACACGGCGCTAAACACATGCCGGGGTTTACCCAGGCTAAACGTAGGAGCTATCGTCGCCACCACCGCTGTCGTCTCCGCCGAAATCAGTGTTATCGGACGCATAGTCGTCGTTGGTTGCCGGATCGGGATCGGGGTCAGGGTCTGGATCGGCGTTGGCTGTTTGATCGGTACTGCCCTGGTCAAGTTGGCCGCGGTTTTCGTCCCCTTCGTTGTAATAGTTGTTAACGACTTCCGTGTTCTCCACGGGTGTTCCTCCGCCAAATAGTCCGCCCGACGACGTGGACGCGCCGGAAAACGGTCCCGGATTGTGGCCGATCAAGCTTTCTATTCCCTGAAACAGCAAGGCGCCGCCGGCAACTCCGGCAGCGGTCGACAAAGCGCCCTGCAGAAATCCTCCAGTCCCGCCCCTGCCTGCCGGTTGCGGCACTGGCGGTGGGTAACCGTACGGTTGAGAAGGTTGAGGTTGCGCGTACTGCGCCGGAACCGGTGGGGGCGGCGGCGGCGTGCGCTGCGGCTGTCCATGAGGTTGGCCGCCTCCGAATAGGCTGGCGACTCCCGCGAGAAAGCTTCCGCCACCTTGCTGAGTGCCAGGTCCTGAATTAGTCTCGGCAAGCTGTTTCTCGAGTGTAGTGATTCGATTTTGAGCGTTCGAGACCGCTTGTTGCATCACGAGAATACTCTGGACAAGTAGGTAGGGTGCCACAGGAATCTCAGCGATCTTGCTCCGAATCAATTGATCGGCCTCGGCATCCTTGGCCTGGCCACTCGCCTGGCTTAGCCGATCGAACAGACCGGATATGAGATTATGTTCTTCTGGTGTCATAGAGATAAAGGAAGACGTTATTCTCGAGTTTGACAAGTTTCGGCTAGCCAAGTTCAAACAGCGTTCGGCGTTCACCGCCGTTTCTCCCGCTCGCCGACCCGTTTCTCCCGCCTGCCGACCCTACGTTCCCTCGAAGCTGTATTTGCCGGGACCGACGAACAGGAAAACGATCATAATGCAGAGCATTTCGATGGAGCGCGAGTATTGCATGAAACTATGAGGATGCTCTCGAAACGTCGAAACAGACGCGACGAGCATCGTGATCGCGATCAAGGTTGCGGCTGGCCGGAAAAAAAACCCTCCAACAACCAGAATTCCGCCGGCAAACTCGGACAACGCGGCGACCAGGCCCCAGACGTTCGGCATGAAATTGATGCCCAGGCTTGCCATCGCATGCCCGTAATGGGTCCAGACTGCTTGACCGCCAGAGAGTTTGTGCCACCCGAAAACGATGAAAATAGCACCCACACCGAGGCGACCGATCAGAAGTCCCAGATCGGCGTGTTTGGCCAAAGACTTGAACATGCCATTCGTTTACCTCACCGTGCCGTCCCACGTCAACGCGAAGACCGTTGGTCCGCTTCAGAAAAGGGACGCACACCGGCTGAGCGGAGAAGTGGCCGAACAAGTTCCATCGGCAAGCCAACGACATTGGTGAAAGAACCACTCATCCGTTCGATAATAATGTTCGCCGAGTTTTGCGCGGCGTATGCGCCTGCCTTGTCGAGCGGGTTCACAATTTTCAGGTACGCGTCGATTTCATTTCTCGAGAGAGATCGGAACGTGACCGTGCTGCAAACTGCGCGTAGCGTGATGCGCCCGGAGTTTGCCTCGATCAGCGCGATGCCGGTGATGACCTCGTGTGTCTTCCCGACGAGTTTGTCCAGCATTCGACCGGCATCGTCGAGATCCCGCGGCTTTCCAAAGATTTCCGATCCGAGTGCAACCACGGTGTCGGCACCGAGTACCACCGCGTCAGGATACTGGACGGCCACAGCGGCCGCTTTGAGCCGTGCGTTGAACCGTACCAGTTCGCTTGGAGTCAGAAAGTCACAAGCTAGCTCCGGCACTTCAGGAGGAACCACCTCCGGGGCGAACTTCGCTTTGCGAAGCAGTTGGAGGCGCCGAGGCGAACTGGACGCCAGGATAAAGCGAGTCATCGAAGGATCGTGTCGGGGGCTCGGCGGAGGTGATGACGCTTTGGCTGGCGAGTTTTTCGGGCGACTCGTCACCGCTCGCGCTTTTCTTTTGTCGTCTCTGGCTTCGCGACAACGGGTGGGTTGAGTTCTTTGTAATCAGGGGGAATGGCAAACTCTCCGTCCGCCACATCCATTTCCTGTGCCGAGTCCACGGTCATGACGATTTTTTGTCCCATGATTGTCTGGGTGGTGCGTATGGGTAATCCTGGATATTTGTCCGGAGGAATCGACATGCTGCGGAACGCTTCCATCGCGGGCCCATTCTGTACCTGATAGAGCGCTCCGACAATCTTTTGGTAATTCGGATACTGTTTCGCGATAAAGAGGCTCATATCGATGCCATTGAAGGTCGTCGTGTATTCCTCGGTATCGAATCCGTTGATTTTCTCCTTTTTTCCAGTCTGCCTGAGTTGGACGTCCGCGGGATTTTCCAACTTTTGTCCGAGCATCTCTTTCAGCGCTTTTGTCTGTTGCTTGACCTCTTCCGGACTGATCGTGAGAAATGCTTTGTTTGGATGAATCAAGAGTGTCGTCGCGCCGGTTTCTGAATCGATGATCGCACTGGTCTCGTCTCCGGAATCCAATCGGACCTTCGTCTCTTTAATTTTGAGGGTGATTTGCTGAACCTGGTCGGACTGCTCGAATCGTTCCTTGATAATGTAGTCGGCTCTCGCGGTGAGCACCATGCATAAGAGACTTGCAGCGGCGGCAATCGTTCTGTTCATAAAACCGAGCTATACTGTAACTGGGGCAACACGTTTTGCATCCCAAATGGCACGTCAACGTTCCGCGGGCTAACAACTAGTTCGACACTGGCAACTGACACTGACAACCGACACTGGCAACTGACACTGACAACCGACAACTACTTGATCACCGTCACAAGATCGAGTGGTTGAGGCACAGGCAAAGGGATTCGGAGGCCGAACCATTGAACCGGCTTCATTTTCCAACGGGCGAAGTTATGTCCCGATACCTCGAATGTCGTCCATTCGGGATTCAGGAGAACTTTGCCGATTGATTCCTTGTTCACGACACAGAGCGCTGGGCCCGGCCGGTTCATGAAATCTGAGAACCCGGAGGAATCCAGGCGCCGATGAAAAGGGCGCGTCTTCGCGCGCAGATACCAGATCAGACTTTGCTCATCGTAGTCGAGCGATGCGGTTCGGGTTTCTGCGGAGATGACAGGAAGCGCCATTTTGGCAATCCTCTTTGACAGAAATTCCGGTTCGATCACTTGAAATCCGACGAGGGCAATCAGGAGATAAAGGCCAAGGGCGAGTCCAAGAAAGCCCAGTCGCCATTTGCTTTCCGCTGCTTGGCGGGCCACAAGAATTGCGAGCATCGGGTACGCTGGAAGGACATAGTGCGGCAACTTGGTCTGAATCAGCGTGAACACGAAAAGGACAATTAAAATTGGCCCCAAAAGGTAGTTCTCCTCTGATTCCCTGTGGGCAAGAAGCCGCTTTACGCAGGCTGGCAGAAAGAAGCACCACGGGAAAAAGCTGAAGAAGCTGACGACCAGGTAAAAAGGCAAGAAAAGGAGATAGCCCGCTAGCCCCGCCGCCCCGTGGCTCTCCATCGGTTGCAACGAACGTTGTAGAACATGTTTCCCAAGGCCAACCTGCAGATACGCACCATTTGTCGCGATCAATGCGGGAATGCCCCAGGCGCCGATCACAGTGAGTACAACGAGCCCTCCCAGAAGGGCTGATCGGAAGTTGAATCGGAACGGGGCACGATTGAGAAACGAGTGGAAGGGGGCGAAGAGAACAGGAAGCAACGCAGCAGGACCCTTTGCGAGGAAACCGAGACCGAGGGAGAGGCAAAATGTCCACCACCAAAATGCGGATTTCGGATTTTTCAACCGTTCCCAGTCGGCCCAGGTCGCGGTGAGGAAAAAGAAAACCAGAGGCATATCGGCGACGGCAGCGCGCCCGTGAATAAAGACCTGAAGACTGGTCGCGAAGATGATTCCGGACCAGATCCCAACGCGCGGACCGTAGATCCGGCTCGAAAAAATCCACGTTACCATGGCCGCAAAAGCAGCAAAAATCGCCGAAGGAAATCGCGCGGCAAAATCGGTCTCCCCCAAAACATCGTAGGACAGAACCTGGCACCAATAGATCAGCGGCGGTTTATCGAACCGATAGTCGCCGTTGAGTCTTGGGATAAGGAAATCCCCGGTCTGCCGCATTTCGCGAGAAGCTTCAGCAAATCGCGGTTCATCGCGATCTATCAGCGGCAAGGACCAATTCCCGATCGAGTAAAGCAGCACCGCGCCCAAAAAAAAGAGAACCAGGTGGAGCGGCTTAGCCATTTGCAGCGGCAATTCGACAAAAGGTTCGACGCGTGTAGGTAATCTCCGGCATGGGAAATCAGCAGATTCACCGAAGCGGACGAAAATCAAGCGAAGTTTCGGCCGCTCGACTCTTCGTTCTGTTGGTTGTCGGGCTGCTTTTGTGCGGGCTGAGTTTCCTGTGTGATCAGACCGTCATTGACTGGGTGAAAGCCCACGATTCCCGGTCGCTAAAGCATATTGCGGGATTTCTCAGCAGGTGGGGAGATTGGCCGGAATTGATGCTGTACGGCTGCCTCGGACTCGGACTTGCCGGGGTGACCCGCAGCAGGTTTGCTGCCAAGGTCTTGCTGTGTATGATGATCGCGACCACTATTTCCGGTGCAATCGTTAACACTGCCCGGCTCCTCACGGGTCGAGCGCGGCCCAACAACACGGAAGCAACGCAGGAATGGAATGGCTTATGGCAAGGCGGCGAATTCCTGTTGTTCAAGAGTAAATACCATTCGTTTCCTTCAGGGCATACGGGTGCGGCGTTTGCATTCTTTGGCGTCCCGTTATTCGCCAATCGCCAGAAGGGCTGGTGGGCGTTGATTGCTGCCGCAGCGATCGCCTGGTCGCGTCTCTACCTCAATGTTCATCATCTTTCAGACATAACGGCCGGAGCGTTGGTCGGACTTATAACCGCCTTTCTTGTGTGGGAACGCCTCGAGCCGAGGGTCGACCGATTTCTCGGGCATTTTTTGCCTAAATGTCGTCCGCCGCGCTGCCCTTCTTATTCGTGAACCCTCGCAGTTTCGCTTCTATAAAGGCGTCGATCTCTCCGTCCATGACCGATTGAATGTTGCTGGTTTCAACCCCGGTACGATGATCTTTTATCATCTGGTAGGGCTGCAAGACGTACGAACGGATCTGGTTTCCCCAGGCGATGTCCCCTTTTTCCCCGTATTGACGGTCCAGTTCAGCCCTTTTTCGATCTTGCTCGATCTGGTACAGTTTGGCCTTCAGCATGTTCAACGCCAACTGACGATTTCTGCCCTGGCTCCGTTCGGCCTGGCAAGCCACGACGATCCCCGTGGGAAGATGGGTGATCCGGACAGCGGTCTCAACTTTGTTAACGTTCTGGCCGCCTTTGCCGCCGCTCCGGAACGTATCGATGGCAAGATCTTTTTCGTTGATTTCGATCGCCACATCTTCCTTCAGTTCCGGTACCGCATCGACGCTGGCAAACGAGGTATGGCGACGCTTGTTCGAGTCAAAGGGAGAAATTCTCACAAGACGATGCACACCCCGTTCCGTCTGAATGTACCCGTACGCATACTCGCCGCTGACAAGCACCGTCACCGATTTGATTCCGGCCTCGTCACCCTCTTGAATATCAATAATCTGACTCTTGAATCCGTTCCTCTCAATCCAACGTTGGTACATACGGAAGAGCATATCTGCCCAGTCGCAAGATTCTGTCCCTCCGGCGCCGGCGTGAATCGTCAAGAATGCGTTGTTCTTATCAAATTCGCCGGAAAGAAGCATTTTCAGCTCGAAGTCTTCCAACTCTTTCAAAACGGCGGAATACTCTTTTTCGACCTCATGAAAAGCGGTTAATTGGCTATCCGGATCTGTTTCTTCCGCTGCGAGCATTTTCAGGATTTCAAGATCGTCTATCTTCTCGATGAGGGCCTCGAGCGGGTGCGCCTTCGCGCGAACCGAGGATGCCTCGTCGATGGCCGCTTGCGCCCGATCCTTGTTGTTCCAAAAATCTGCAGCGGTCATCTGCTGCTCGAGCTCGTGAAGCCGCGACTGGAGCCTTGGGTAGTCAAAGGTACCTCCGCAGTTCCCCGATCCGAGATTTTAATTCGTCAGTCTGAATAGCCTGAAAATCGATTTCCATAAGAAAGAATTTAGAAGGTAGTGTTCAGTTGCTGAAATAGCATCCAATTTGTTGAGACGAGCATTTTGCGCGACTTGCTGGGATTCGCTCACCCACTTCTTCGGACGACATCGATGCAGCGTTCGAGGAAACGAGGCAAATCTCTTCTGTAACGCCTGAACTTCTGCAACTCCTCCTCAATCCAGTTCACGGCGGATCGCCTCGAGGTCCGGATCGCTCTTCGCCATGGAGGCAAATGCTTTGTCGAGCTGGATCGCCCGGGATAATCGCTGGCGCGCTTCCTCCAGTTGGCCGACTTGCGCGGCGTAGCATGCAAGGTTGAATTGAATGGTTCCACAGTCCGGAAATTTCTCGCCGGCCCGCAGCAGAATTTCGTGAGCGAAAACCAAGCCGCGGCTCCGCCGGGTCGCATACGCAAGAGCTACCAGCCAGCTCGGCTCTTCCGGTTCCATTTTCAATAACCGCGTCGCGACGGATTCAGCTTCGGACCACTTCTGCCAATGCTGATAAATCTCTAGCCAGACGACAAGCACGCTTGGCAGTTCTCTCGAGGATTCTGGCAGTCCCTCAAGCTCTTGCACG
>Ga0302325_10009544_pt1 | contig 21163 bp, 19 predicted proteins | sample Palsa_T0_2_FD_201948 | JGI IMG/M metagenome (GOLD analysis project Ga0302325, IMG submission 201948) | Peat permafrost microbial communities from Stordalen Mire near Abisko, Sweden - Palsa_T0_2 | ecosystem: Environmental > Terrestrial > Soil > Palsa > Peat permafrost | place: Sweden: Abisko...
CGGTCTCGTTCTTCGGCTACCCGGGCCGCCCCAGTGACCTGGTGCCCGCGGGGTGCACGGTGACCGTCCTGGCCGAGGCCGACCAGGACGCCCAGACCGCCCTGGAGCAACTGGCCGACCAGATCGCCGCGGAAGCCCCGCCGGTCCTGGCCCGCGCCGCGCGGACGGCTGTTATCCCCGGGCCGCTCACGGCGAGCACCCTGGCCAATGCGATCGCGGCGTCGCTGCCCGAGCACGCGATCGTGTCCGACGAGGCCAACACGTCGGGGGTCGCGCTGCCCCAGGCGCTGGCCCGCGCGCCGCGGCACACCCTGCTGACCCTCACCGGCGGCGCTATCGGACAGGGCCTGCCGGTCGCGACGGGCGCGGCGGTGGCCGCTCCGGACCGGCCGGTGCTGGCCCTCGAAGCCGACGGTAGCGCGCTTTATACCATCCAAGCGCTATGGACCCAAGCCCGTGAGCAGCTCAACGTCACCACGGTGCTGCTGAACAACGCAGCTTACGCAATCCTCCGGATGGAACTGGCCCGCACCGCCGCCGGGGAGGCGGGCCAGCGCGCCTCGCGGATGCTCGACCTGTCCGACCCGACGCCGGGCTTCGCCGAGATCAGCACCGGCATGGGCGTGCCCGCGACCCGGGTACACCTGGCCGAAGACCTCGACCAGGCGCTGCGCCGGGCCTACGCCGAGCCGGGGCCGCACCTGATCGAGGCCATCATGTCCCGTTAACCGGATGTCCCGTTAACCCGGATGTCCCGTTGACCGCGAGAAGTCGCCGACCCTCGCGAACGCGCCGACGGCCGGGCCGAAATGGCCCGGCCGCGGCACCCCCCCGGTCGTTACGCCTGGCTGAGCAGTTCGGTCAGCTCGGCGTCGAAGTTCAGGTACGACGACTCCTGCCCGGTCGCCACCAGCTGGTAGGTCCGCTGCAGGAACTCCTCGATCGCCTTGGCGCTGACCTCGAACTGCGCCTGCCCGTACGGCGAGCTCATCGCGATGTTCAAGATCGCGTGCCCGGCCGCGCCGCCGCCCGTGGCCACGACGTCCGGGTCACATGATGCGGCCGACGGCCAGGCCCGGACGTCCCCGAGGCCTTCGCTGCCGTGCAGGGCCGCCGCGAGCAGGTCGCGGGCCAGGATCCACTCCACCGGCTTATCCGTGCCGATATCAAACACCATCCGGACCGCGTACGGATCCGCGCAGCTGTAGGACACCCCGGCCGTCAGCGGAAAGATCGTGCGCTCCGGCCCGACCAGCCCAAGGCCCAGCTCCGCTGAGATCTCAGTACAGTTGCTGCTCATCAAATGCCACCCTCCGAAGCGTGTTTTCTTATACCCGTGATGTTCGCCTGCCGGGGTAGCCGGGCGGGTCCGCTTCCAGGTGCAGGACAGTTGCGGCCAAGATGGTCTTTGTTGACTTCCTCCCCTGCCTGAAGTGAAGGCGGCGGATTCCAACTACGCCGATTGGAGCAGCAGGTGAGGTTCGCGGTTCACAGGCCGGGCAACCCCGTCGCCTCCCCGCGCAGTCACGCCGCGCCCCGCCGCGATGTTGATGGCCGCGTTCACATCAGCGTTACCGGCGAAACCGCAGGCAGTGCACCGGAACACGGCTTGGCTCTCACGCGAGCCCCGGTCCACCTGCCCGCACGCCGAGCACCGCTGGCTCGTGAATGCGGGGTTGATCTTCTCTACCCGGCTAGGCGCTTTGTCCTCCAGTCGGCGGACCAGCCGGCCCCACCCCGACCGCAGGATGCCCCGGTTCAGCCCGGCCTTCTGACGGACGTTGCGGCCGGGATCGCCCCCCGTGCCTTTCGCGGATCTCGTCATGTTCTTGATCTGGAGGTCTTCGACCCGGATCAGGTCGAACCGCCGCGCGATGTCCGTGCTGGTCTTCTCGGCCCAGTCCGTGCGCCGGTCGGTCTCGCGGGCGCGAAGCCGGGCGATCGCTTGCTTCACCGTGCCGCGCCGGTTCGAGCCCCGCTTCGCGCGGGCGAGCTTGCGCTCCAGCCGTCGGAGGCGCCGACGCTCCCGCGCGGTCAGGCCGGGGGCGTGCAGCAGGGCTCCGGTGGACAGCGCCGCGCTGACAGCCACGCCCCGGTCGATGCCCACCACCTGGCCGTTGCCGGGCGCCGGGATCGGATCGGGAATGGCCGCGAAGGAGATATGCCACCGGCCCGCGCGGTCCATGGTCACCCGGTAGGACTTCGCGCCTTCGGGTACGGCGCGGGACCAGGCGAACCGCACCCACCCGGCTTTCGGCACCCAGACCTCGCCGGTTTTGCGGCTGAGCCGCTGCACATCCCATTGCCGCCCGCGCCGCCCGGTGATCCGGAATCCCTCGTTCCGCCCGGCTTTGCGCCACGACGGACGCCGGGCCGGGTTCTCCGGGTCGAAGACCGCGGCCATTGCCTGGGCGAAGTCCCGCAGTGCCTGCTGTTGCACCATCTGGGAACCGGCCGCCAGCCACGGGTGCTCGGCCCGCGCCTGGGTGAGCTGCCGGCACTGCTCCAGGTAGCCCGGCGCGCTCGCCCGGCCGGGGTGCCAGTGGGAGTGCTGCTCGACGGCCAGGTTCCAGATGTACCGGGCGTGGCCGCAGTGGTCCCGCAGCACCGCCTGCTGGGCGGGGGTGGGGATGAGTCGGTACCGGGACATACGAACATAATAGCGATCACTACTGACATTTCCGGGGAGGTGAAGCGGCGCTTCCTCCTCGGCCTGATGGCCGGGGTATCCACGCCGCGATTTAGATGACCAGTCCACAGTCCACTTTCGGTGACTATCAGCTCGAGATCTACGGGGCCGGGTTGCGTGGAGTGATACCGGTGTTCCCGATGGCGTTCGCGGAGCTGGAAGCCAGGGCCGCGCAAGCGCTGTCACCGTCGGTGCTGTCCTACGTCGCGGGCGGCGCGGGCAGTGAGCACACCCAGCGGGCCAACGCCGCCGCGTTCCATCAGTGGGGCCTGATCCCGCGGATGTTCGTGGGAGCGTCCCAGCGCGACCTGACCGTCGAGCTGTTCGGGATGACGCTGCCGTCACCGCTGCTGATGGCGCCGATCGGCGTGATCGGCCTATGCGCCCAGGACGGGCGCGGCGACCTGGCGACAGCCTCGGCGGCCGCGCGGACCGGGGTCCCGATGATCGCCTCCACGCTGTCCGCCCATCCGATGGAAGACGTCGCCGCCCAGTTCGGCGGCACGCCAGGCTTCTTCCAGCTCTATACGCCCACCGACCGGGACCTGGCGGCAAGCCTGGTCTCCCGGGCCGAGGCCGCGGGTTTCGCGGGCATCGTGGTCACCCTCGACACCTGGGTGACCGGCTGGCGCCCGCGGGACCTGGTCGCGAGCAACTTCCCGCAGCTACGCGGGCACTGCCTGGCCAATTACTTCACCGACCCGGTCTTCCTGGCGCTGCTCGGCCAGCCGCCGGCCGACGACCCAGCCGCCGCCGTGGGGCTGTGGGCGCGACTGTTCGGGAACCCGCTTACCTGGGACGACCTGCCTTGGCTGCGCTCGCTGACCACCCTGCCGTTGCTGGTCAAGGGCATCTGCCACCCGGACGACGCCCGCCGCGCGAAAGACGGCGGGGTGGACGGGATCTACTGCTCGACGCACGGCGGCCGCCAGGCCGACGGCGGTCTGCCGGCCGTCGACTGCCTGCCCGGTATCGTGGCCGCGGCCGACGGCCTGCCCGTGCTCTTCGACTCCGGTATCCGCTCCGGCGCCGACGTCATCAAGGCGCTAGCCCTGGGCGCCACCGCGGTCGCCGTCGGCCGCCCCTACGCGTACGGCCTCGCGATCGGCGGCGTTGACGGCCTCGTCCACGTGCTACGCAGCCTGCTGGCCGAAGCGGACCTGATCATGGCTGTGGACGGCTATCCCACCCTGGCCGACCTAACCCCGGACAGCCTCCGCCGTACCTGCGCCCATCCCTGAGCGAAGCCGCGGACCAGCTGACGTTAGCCGCAGGCCAGCCAACCCAGCGGCAGCCCAGACCGTGACCCAAGCCGGTGGGCGGCCGGTCCACACCGGGGGCCATGCGTCAGCCGCGCTTGAGGCTGCCGATGCTGAGCGATCCGGTGCTGGGCGATCCGGTGCTGGGCGATCCGGGCTGGGCCGGCGGCAACTCTTCTTCGACTTCCCGCACGTAGGCCGCAGGATCCTTATCCACGACCGGAACGCCGGCGTAATTCCGCGCTTCGTATGCGGCGAAGGCGACGGCGAGCTCGTGCCGGCGCTGCAGCCCGGCCAGGCGCCGGAAGTCGGTCAGGCCCTCGCGCTCCTCCTCGGCCATGTGATCGCTGTTGGCCAGGTTGGCCGCCGCCACCGCGGCGAACCAGGCGTCGCTGCCGACCTGATGGCGGGCGACCTCGGTGACGGCGTCCCTGATCTCGTTGTGATCATGGATGGCATCCAGGGTCTCTTCCTCCACCCCGATGGCCCGGCGGCCGGCCAGGCCCACCTGCAGCAGCACGGGATAGAAGATCTCCTCCTCGGCCGCCGCGTGCAGTTCGAGGAACGTCGCCAGCCTGCTCCACACCGCGGACAGCACCCCGGTATCGCCGCGATCGATCTGCTCCAGGATCGCGAACAGCCGGCGCTGCTCGTGATGGTCGTCAAGGATCAGCTGGGTAATGTCCACAGTCCCTCCCGGCACCGCATCTCCGGCTCACTGACATGCCCTCAGGCAGCCGACGATAACGCATCGCGGCCCAGGTTCTCGGCCGGCCGCCGCGTACGCCGCGTTACTCAGCCGGTGAACTGCCAGGGCCAGAACTCCAGAACGTACGCCGGTGACGCGTCCCGGCATCGATCACGCGGACGTCATATACGCGGAAATCAGGGCGCGAGGCCATTGCCCACGGCCCACTAACTGCATACAGTTTGAACTACATGCAGTTTGACTGCCCGCGCCGGCCCACGTGCTCGTCTAGCCGCCCCGAAACTAGCCGCACCGAAAATCGAAAGGGGCCGTTCCAAGTGACGTCACCAGCAACTGTGTCCACCGAGGAAATGGTCCGCGAGCTGTGGGACCGGCAGCAGATCACCGACGTGATGCTGCGCTTCGGCCGCGGCCTGGATCTGCACGACTGGGACATGTACGCGGCCACCTTGACCGACCCGTTCGAGGTCGACTTCTTCGACCTGACCGGGCGGCCGCCGGCCGTCACCACGCCCAAGGTATGGGCCCAGTTCGCCCGCGCCTGCCTGGAACGCCTGGTGGTGCTGCACCAGTACTCCAACTTCCACATCACCGTCGACGGCGACCAGGCCGATGGCGTCTTCTACCACATTTCCCGCCACCGGCTGCCGAACCGGTTCGGAGATGACCACTACACCCAGTACGGCTGGTACGAGAACTCGTTCCGCCGGACCGCCGAAGGCTGGAAGATCAGCCGGCTCAAGCACACCTTCCAGTGGTGCGACGGCAACCCGACCCTGATCGACGCATCCGACCCCGCCTGGGCGCAAGCCGCGGCGGCGGTATTCGGCACGGGCTGAACCCGGCCAGAGGAGACCACGATGACATCCGTAACCCATCACACCGCCCAGGTCAACGGGACCAGGCTGCACTATGTCACGGCCGGTGAAGGCCCGCCCGTCATGCTCCTGCACGGCTGGCCGCAGACCTGGTACGAATGGCGGCACGTCATCGGCCTGCTGGCCGGTGAGTACCAGGTGGTCGCGCCCGACCTGCGGGGCTTCGGCTACTCGGCCAAGCCGGCCGCCGGCTACGACGCTGCCACCATGGCCGCGGACCTCGAAGCCCTCAATGACCACCTGGGCCTGCGGGACGTCACCGTCCTCGGCCACGACTGGGGCGCCGTTTTCGGTTACGTCTACGCCGCGAAGACCCCCGGCCAGGTCCGTGCCCTCGGCATCGTGGAGATGGCCCTGCCGGGCGTCGGCGTCATGGAACAGGCCATGGCGCCCCAGCCGCAGGGTAACTTCCTGTGGCACATGGGCTTCCAGTCCGTCCCCGATCTGCCCGAGTTGCTTATCGCCGGGAAGGAAAAGCCGTACCTGCGCTGGTTCTTCGAGCATTTCGCCTACGATCCGGGTGCCATCACCGCCGCCGACCTGGACGTGTACACCGATGCCATCACCCAGGTGGGCGCGCTGCGCGCCGGGCTGGCTGTCTACCAGGACTTCTTCACCACCGCCGACCAGGTGACCGCGCTGGCCAAGACCCCGCTGGAGATCCCGGTGCGCGCCTACGGCGGCCAGGCCTGCCTGGGCGCCGCGACGCTGGCCTCGGTGCAGGCCGTCGCGCCCGCGGCCCAGGGCGGGGTGATCGAGCGCTGCGGGCACTGGGCGGCGGAGGAGCGCCCCGACGTCGTCGCCAGCATCATTCGCGACCTGGCCAGCCATTGATTTTCTGAACGGACGCGGCCGTCACGATCCGGTCATCCTAGCCACTCCCCGGCCGGGCCGTTCCGTACGAGGCGTCCGCGGCCAGGGCCCGGGCGGCCCCCAGCGACGCGACCAGGGGGTGCAGCGCGAACGCCCGCAAGGCCGCCGCGGCCGAGCCGGTGATGGCAGCGGTGATAATGGCCCGTTCGGAACTCTTCACCATGCACATCAGGCCCAGCTCGTGATCCGACGGCGGCGGCACGGGCAGCGGGACCGCGCCTTCGCTGTCTACCCGGCAGACGGTCTCGATGACCGCGTCCGGCGCCAGCGCCGGGACCGTGGCGCCGTTGGGCACGTTGACGATCAGCCGGGCCGGGCCCGCGCCCGTCAGCGCGGCGGCGAGCCCGACCGCGATGGACTCATAGCCCCCGGCGGCCACCTCGGCGGCGTCGCGCTCACCGGTGCGCAACTCGGCGAAATAACTGCGGTTGCGCTCCTCGTTCGCCGCCGCCCAGAGCCGCGCGGCCTGGCCGGGAGCCGCCGCGGCGGCGGCGTAGAACGTCTCCTGCCTGGCCCGGACGTGCTCGCCGCGGGTCCGTTCCGCCGCCATAACGTCACGCAGGGCTTCGGCCCGGGCGTAGTACCAGTACAGGTACTCGTTGGGGATCGCGCCGAGCGCCTGCAGCAGGTCGACGCCGAACAGCCGCCCTTCCTCCATCGCGATCAGCCGGGCCGGATCCGCTAGCAGGCCGGGCAGGAGATCCGTTCCGCCGACCCACAGGCCGCGCAGCCAGCCGAGATGGTTAAGCCCCAGGTAGTCGGCGTCGACCCGATCGCCCAGCCGGGCCAGCGACGGGCCCGGGTCGACTCCGGCCGCCGCGCAGGCCCGGCGCACCAGCGCCATGGGGGAGTCGCAGACCCCGATGACCCGGTGCCCGAGGCTGGCCGCCATGACCTCGGTGACGATGCCGGCCGGGTTGGTCATCGAGATGACCCACGCCTGGCCGGCCAGCTCCGCGATGCGCCGCGCGAGCGCGTCCACGACCGGCACGGCCCGGGCGGCGCAGGCAAGGCCGCCGGCCCCCACCGTCTCCTGGCCGAGCACGCCGAGATCCAGCGCGGACCGCTCGTCCCGGACGCGGCCGTCCAGGCCGCCCACCCGCAGCGCGGCGAAGATCAGGTCGGCCCCGCGCAGCGCGGTGTCCAGATCGGTGGTGATGCGCAGCGGCAGGTGACTGCCCGCCAGTACATCGGCGATCACGCCGAGCCGCTCGGGGGCCACATCGAACAGCACGACCTCGTCGACCGCCAGGCCGCTGAGGGCGAGCTCCCGGCAGATCAGCGGTACCCGGAAGCCGCCGCCGCCGAGGATCGTGACTCGCACCCCAGCGACCCTATCGGGCAAACTGGCCTGACGCGCGACTACAGCCGAGCTCGTGGGCCCGGCACACCGCAGGCGGAAGGACAGCGGGGAGAGCTGCCATGAGCGACCAGTACGACCTGTTCGTACACGGCACCGTGTTCTTCGACGTCGTGTTCACCGGCCTGGCGTCCCTGCCGGTGCGGGGCACCGAGCTCCAGGCCACCGGGATGGGGTCGTGCCCCGGGGGCATCGCCAACCTCGCCATCGCCGCCAGCCGTCTCGGCGTGCGAACCTCGCTAGCCGCGGCCTTCGGCGATGACGTGTACGGGGACTTCTGCTGGTCGACGCTCACCGAGCAGGAGGGCGTCGACCTCACCTATTCGCGCCGGTTCCAGGACTGGCACTCACCGGTCACGGTCTCCATGGTGGTCGAACGGGACCGCGCCCTGATGACCCACATGCACCCGCCGCCCGTTCCGAGCGGCGAACTGCTCGCCACCATCCCCGCCGCCCGGGTCGGCTTCGCGCACCTGGACGCCGAGCCGCGCGAATGGTTCCAGGCCGCGACCTCCGCCGGGATGCGGCTGTTCGCGGACACGGGATGGGACCAGGACGAGAAATGGTCCTCGAGCGTCCTGGATCAGCTGCAGAGCTTCCATGCCTTCCTGCCCAACAGCGTCGAGGCGATGGCCTATACCCACACCGACGACCCCCACGACGCCCTGCACGCGCTGGCCCCGCGCGTCCCCATCGCGGTGGTCACCTGCGGTGGCGCCGGCGCGATGGCCGTCGACTCCATCACCGGCGAGCAGGAGTGGGTTCCCGCTCTCCCGGTCAACGCCCACGATCCCACCGGAGCCGGCGACGTCTTCGGGGCCGCCTTCGTGCTCGGTACCCTGCGGGAGTGGCCGCTGCGGCAGCGGCTCGCGTTCGCCAACCTGTGCGCCGCGCTTTCCGTCCAGTACGTCGGCGGATCGCTGGCCGCGCCGGGCTGGGGGGACATCATCGACTGGCTCGCCCACACCCGGGCTAAGGCGGCGGCCGGTTCCAGTCATGCCGCCGAGCTAGCCAAGGCCTACGGGTTCATCACCGAAGTACTGCCCGAGACCGGGCGGATCTCGGTGCGCCGCGCCCGGGCCACCCTGGCCCGCACCTCCGACGTGGAGACCCACCGAAGCCCGGGGTCCGGGGGGATCTGATGGCCACCGGGCCCACCGCGAAAGCGGATGAGGCGGCCGGGGACGACGGCTACAAGTGGGTCGCCCTGGCGAACACGACCGCCGCCATGTTCATGGCCACGCTCGACGGCTCGATTGTCATCATCGCGCTGCCGGCCATCTTCCGCGCATCCACCTGGATCCGCTGGGGGCAGGCAACATCAGCTACCTGCTGTGGATGATCATGGGCTACCGGCTCGTCCAGGCCGTGCTCGTGGTGGCCGTCGGCCGCCGAGCACCCTGAAGCGCCCAGCCCGGCGGCCGGGCTAACCCCTAGCTGAAGACGGTCGCAGGGCGCTGCCGTCCGAGTGGCACCACCCGTAACGTCGTTGAGGAACGGCATCACGCCATCGCTATCGCGCCTCCCCGTCCCGCCACCGTCCCGCCTGAAAACCATCTTTTTTACCGAACGGACACCGCCGCGTGCCCCCACACACCTCTCTCGGAACACGTGTCCCACGCGGGATGCCTCCCAGCGCATCCGTATTGTGTGGTTGTGGCAACGTACACAGTCTTTTGTTTAGGGTGCCACTTTCATGCCATGGCGGTCTATGGTGCCCACCGGTCCCAACCCGCCGCGGGCGCGCCTTCGCACGAGCCCTGAAGCGCGCGGCTAGGCTGCGGCGAGCACCCGCGCCGCGGTCACGGCCATGACCACCGCGACGAACACATCCATGGCTCGCCAGGCGCGGCGCTGACGGAAGACCGGGGCGAGCAGCCGGGCTCCGAAGCCGAGGCCGGCGAACCAGGCGATGCTGGCCACGGCGGCGCCGCCGCCGAACCACCAGGGATCAGGCCGGGTCGCGGCGACCGAGCCGAGCAGGACCACGGTGTCCAGGTAGACCGCCGGATTGAGCCAGGTGAAGGCCAGGCAGGTCGCCGCGACCGCCAGCCAGGTCGGGGTCGCCGCCGCGCCGTCGGCGATCCTGCCTGCGGGCCGCAGTGCCCGCCGCGCCGCCAGCGCCGCGTAGCCGAGCAGGAAGGCGGCCCCGAGCAGGCGCACGGTCAGGAGCAGGCCGTGGGCGTGCCTGACCACGGCGCCGAGGCCCGCGACGCCCGCCGCGATCAGGATCACGTCCGAGACGGCGCATATCGTGACGACCGTCGGGACGTGGGCACGGGCGATGCCCTGCCGGATCACGTAGGTGTTCTGGGCGCCGATGGCGACGATGAGGGACAGTCCGAACAGCAGGCCCGCTAGCACGGCCGCGATCGTGGCTGGGATGAGCATGAATCCACCGTAGGAACGATGGGCCCGACAATCCAGCTAAACATTCTTCAGCTGCATTAGCATCGCTAATGATGAACCTGGATCCGGACCAGCTCGAGGCGCTGGCGGCGGCCATCTCGGAGGGGACCTTCGACGCCGCGGCGCGGGCCTTGCACGTGACCCCGTCCGCCGTCAGCCAGCGGGTGAAGGCGCTGGAAACCAGCGTGGGGCAGGTGCTTGTCACCCGCTCCAAGCCGGTGCGGGCCACGACGTCGGGGGAGACGCTGCTCCGGGCCGCGCATCAGATCCAGGCCGTCAGCGCCGACGCCCTGCGCGAACTGGGGGCGCAGGACGCGGGCGAAGGGGCCGGGCCGTCTGTCGTCGCGCTCGCGGTCAATGCCGACAGCCTGGACACCTGGCTCCTGGCGGCGCTGGCCGAGCTGGGCGGTGCGGTATTCGATCTGCGGCGCGAGGACGAGAGCCGGACCGCCGAACTGCTCCGCCGGGGCGAGGTGATGGCCGCCGTCACTACCTCGAGGAACCCGGTGCCAGGCTGTGCCGTCCGGCGCCTGGGCCGGATGCGGTATGCGCCGCGGGCGGCCGCCGCCTTCCGCACCCAGTGGTTCCCCGACGGGGTGACCGTGGCCGCGCTGTCCCGCGCGCCGGTGGTCCTGCTCGACCGCGCCGACACCATCCAGGACCGGTACCTGCGCCGCCGCGCCCAGCGGCCGCTGCATCCGCCGCGCCACTACATACCCGAGTCCGGCCCCTTCTTCCAGGCCGTCCGGCTCGGACTCGGCTGGGGCATGATCCCGGACCTGCAACTGGCCCGGGACACCGGCGCGGACCTGGTCGACCTCGACCCGGCCGGCGCGATGGACGTCGAGCTGTACTGGCAGCAGTGGCGAGTAGCCGGTCCGACCCTGGAGCGCGTGGGCCGGGCCGTGCAGGCGACCGCGGCGCAGTTTCTGCGCTGACCGGGAACCGAATCGGTCACCAGCGGCCAGCGCACAGTCCGGCGCTAACCGCCCGGCGGGCGCTCACCGCCCGGTCCAGACCGGCTTCCGCTTGTCGCGGAAGGCGGCGGGCCCTTCCTGCGCGTCCGCACTGTTATAAACCGGCGCCCAGATCCGCTCGGCCTCGTCGAACAGGTCGGGCCGGGACAGGTAGGCGGTGCGCTTGGCGGCCAGCACGGACAGCGGCGCGTTCGCGGCGATCCGCTCGGCTAGCTGCTGCGTCCGTGACCGCAGCTCCGCCAGCGGAACGACCTCGTTCACCAGTCCGATCTCGTGCGCCCGCTGCGCGGTGACGGGGTCCCCGGTGAGCAGTATCTGCAGCGCGATCCGGGGCGGGATGAGCCAGGAAAGCGGCGCGGCCCACGGGGAGCCGCGGCCCACCTTCACCTCGCTGATGGCGAACGTCGCGGAGTCCGCCGCGACGCAGAGGTCACAGCTCTGGGCGAGCAGGAAACCGCCGGCCCAGGCGACGCCGTTGACGGCGGCGATGGTCGGCTTGGCGATCTGGATGGTGCGGCCGAACTGGGGCACGAAGTCCGGCGGCGGCACGGTCAGCGCGGTATCGGCCATCTCCTTCAGGTCGCCGCCCGCGCAGAACGCCTTGTCCCCGGCTCCGGTCAGCACCAGTACCGCCGCGCTAGAGTCCTCGTTGAACCGCCGCGCCCCGGCGAAAAGGCCCTCCCGGGCCGCCGCGTTCAGCGCGTTGCGGGCCTCGGGCCGCTCGATGGTGAGCCAGGCGACGCCGTTGCGCACCCGATAGCTGACCGCGTCTGTCATCGAGGTTGCGGCGTGGAGGCCCAGGCCTAACGCCGGGGAGGCAACGCCGCTTCCTCCCTTCGGCGTGTCGCGCGGCATCCCTACACAGATAACCGCTATTATATTCGATATGGAAAAGACGGTAAAGCGGGCATACAAATACCGCTTCTACCCGACCCCCGAGCAGTCCGCCGACCTGTCCCGGACCTTCGGCTGCGTCCGCAAGGTATGGAACCTGGCCCTGCAGGCCCGGACCACGGCCTGGTCCCAGCGGCACGAACACGTGACCTACCTCCAGTCCTCCGCGCTGCTGACCCAGTGGAAGCACAGCGAGGACCTCGCGTTCCTGGCCGAAGTGTCCTCGGTCCCGCTGCAGCAGGCCCTGCGGCACCTCCAGTCCGCCTTCGACCGATTCTGGGACTCCCAGGCCCGCTACCCCAGGTACAAATCGCGGAAGAAGTCCCGCGCCTCGGCGGAGTACACCCGGTCGGCGTTCCGGTACCGCGACGGCCAGCTGCACCTCGCGAAGATGACCGGGCCGCTGGCCGTGGTGTGGTCGCGGCCGCTGCCGGACGGCGCGGAACCGTCCACGGTAACCGTTAGCCGCGACCCGGCCGGGCGCTGGTTCGTGTCGCTGCTGTGCGAGTACGTGGTCGAGCCGCTCCCAGTCGGCCACTGCGTGGTGGGCGTCGACGCCGGAATCACGTCCCTGGTAACCCTGTCGACTGGCGAGAAGATCGCCAATCCCCGGCACGAGCAGAAGGACCGGGCGCGGCTCGCGCTGGCGCAGCGTAGGCTCTCCCGCACAGCCGCGGGCTCCGCGAACCGGGACAAGGCCCGGCTCAAAGTCGCGCGGGTGCACGCCCGGATCAGCGACCGCCGCAAAGACTTCCTGCACAAACTCACTACCCGGCTCGTCCGCGACAACCAAGCGGTCGTGATCGAGGACCTGAGCGTGCACAACATGGTCCGCAACCACCACCTGGCCCGCGCGATCTCGGACGCGGCGTGGCGGCAAATGCGGACCATGCTGGCGTACAAGTGCGACTGGTACGGACACGACCTTGTGGTGACCGGCCGCTGGTACCCATCCAGCACGACCTGCTCGGCGTGCGGGCACCGTGTGGGACCGCTCCCGCTGAACGTCCGTGAGTGGGAATGTGTGAACTGCGGCATCCGGCACGACCGGGATATCAATGCCGCGATTAACATCAGAGCCGCCGGGCTGGCGGTGCTTGCCTGCGGAGCTGGCGTCAGACCTCAACGGGAGTCCTCCCGGGCGGGCGGCCGGCGGTGAAACAGGAATCCCGGCGGGCGACCGTCGGGATCCCCGCCCGTCAGCCTCAGGCCGGGGAGAAGTCAACGCGTCACTCCCTGCTTCACAACAGCGAAATGGGCTCGTATATTAGCACATTAGTGAACCGTGAATCACTAATGCCACTACGCTAGTGTCCAACGCTAATGGAGGCGCCGTGGACCTCGATGTGACCAGCCTGCATCACCGCCGCGCCGTCCACCGCTGGGAGCGGATGAGCGTCGGCGACCTGATCGAGCGGGTGACCTGGAGCCGGCCGGACAAGCCCGCCATCGTGGGCCGACCGGGCGCCTACGGCGACGAGAGGTTCGCCGCGCTGACCTACCGGCAGGCCGACCAGGTGGCGAACCAGGTGGCGCACGCGCTGCTGGCCCGCGGGCTCACCCAGGGCGACGTCGTCCTGCTGTTCTGCGAGAACTCGGTCGAGGCCTACCTGGCCAAGATCGGCATCGCCAAGGCGGGCCTGGTCGCCGCGCCGCTGAACCCGATGATGGCGCCGGACCTGGTGACCGCCATGATCGACCTGGTCCAGCCGAAGCTGGCCATCGTGGACGCTGAGCTGTGGCCGAAGGCGGAGCAGTCGTTCGCCGCGAAAGACCTGCGGCCCGGAGTCACCATTACCATCGGCGGGCCGCCTGCCCCGCAAAGCGTCTCGTTCACCGAGTTCATCGCCGGCCAACCGGTAACGGAGCCGGACGTCGAGATCCACGCCGACGACATCTGGGAGATCCTGTTCACCTCGGGCACTACCGCGCTGCCCAAGGGCGTGATGATCTCCCATGCGTGCAGCTATTCGGCTGGATTCGGGTTCGCGCTCTCGCTGACCCGCGGGCTCCGGCTCGAGTCCGACCTGAAGGTCGGTACCTACCTGCCGATGATCTACCACGTAGGTGATCAGCCATTCACTTACTCCGTGTTCCTGTCCGGCGGCACGCTGGTACTCGGCCGTAAACCCGATCCGGAACACATCGCCGAGATGATCGCCGAAGACCAGGTGACCGCGCTGTGGGCCGGGTCGCCGGCCATGGTGCGGGCGGTGGACGCGGCGCTGACCGCGCGGTCCGATCTGGACGCCCGCAGCCTGACCGTCATCGTGTACGGCTGGGCCGCGCTGCCTCCGGACACGCTGACCTCGATGAAGCGGCATTGCGGCGAGGACCTGTGCGCGTTCGAGATCTTCGGCCAGACCGAGTCGATCTCCTGCCACCGGTTCTGGCCGGACGAGTGGCCGGAGCTCTACGCGGCGACGGCGCCGCAGGACAACTACGTCGGGGTGCCCAGCCCGATCCTGGCCTCGACGGTGCTGGACCCGGACGGAACCGAGCTGGCGGACCAGCCCGGCGTAGCGGGCGAGGCCGTGTACCGATCCCCGGCCGTGATGGCAGGCTACTACCGGGACGAGGCCGCGACCAGGCAAGCGTTCCGGTACGGCTGGTTCCATTCGGGAGACAGCTGCGTCTACGACGACGCTGGCCTGCGGATCATGGTCGACCGGTACAAGGACATCGTCAAGACCGGCGGGGAGAACGTATCCAGCTTGCGGGTGGAGGCGGTGCTCGCCCAGCATCCGGACGTGGCCAAGGCCGCGGTCATCGGGTTGCCGCATCCCCGCTGGAGCGAGGCGGTGACCGCGGTCGTAGTCCTGCGGGACGGGGCGCAAGCCAGCGAGGACGACCTGATCAAGCACTGCCGGGCCAACCTGGCGGGCTACGAGACCCCCAAGTCGGTGGTGTTCGCGGGCGACCTGCCCGAGACCGTGGGCGGCAAGGTGCTCAAGTACCGACTGCGAGCCGAGCACACCGATCACTACGCCGCTGCCAGCTCCTCGTCCTGATCCCCAACCGGTGCCCCCGGCGAGGGCCACCGTCCGGGCTGGGAAACAATGGTGGCTAGCGTTTCCGGAATGCACGGGAGGAACACATGCGGTTCTCAGTCAAGGTATCCCACCTGCCACCGCGCATCGCGGCGGGCGCGTTCATCCTCAACTCCGGCGTGGGCAAGTGGTCCGCCGATGAGGAAACCGCCGCCCAGCTGCACGGGTTCGCCAGCGGCGCCTACCCGTTCCTGGCCAAGCTCAAGCCCAAGGACTTCGTCCGGCTCCTGTCGGTGACCGAGATCACGCTCGGCGCGGCCCTGCTCGTGCCCGTCATCCCGTCCGCCCTGGTAGGTGCGGGCCTGACGGCGTTCTCCGGCGGCCTGCTCGGCCTGTACGCCAGGACGCCCGGCATGCGCAAGGACGGCACCCCGTTCCCCACCCAGCAGGGCATCGCCCTGGCCAAGGACGCCTGGATGCTAGGCATCGGCCTAGGCCTCGTCATCGACGACCTCATCGACGACTAAGCCGCCACGCCCCCATGTTCACGAAGACTTGACAGTCTGTGCGAGTAGGCTTCGGATGCCAGAACGCCCGTTCCCATCATCTGGCCGGAGGAGAGTCACATGCCACTTTTCGGCGGAAAACAGGCCGGCGACGGGGCCACCTGGGAGCCGCAGGCCGCGGAGGGCAGGCTGGCGCAGACCGCGGGCGCCTCTCCGGCGGGCGTTTTCACCTCCGACCTGTCGGTGTCCGAGTACGTGCTGCTCGGCGAGGCCGGGTTCGAGCCGCTTGGCTTCGTGGTCGGATCGTCGATCTATCACATTGGCCTGCAGATCGGACGATGGTCGCAGAACCAGGAACTGCAGGTCCTGACCCAGGCGATGTATAACGCCAGGGAACTGGCCATGAGCCGGATGCAGGCCGAGGCCGACCACCTCGGCGCGGACGGTATCGTCGGCGTTCAGCTGCGCCTGCAGAGTTACGTGTGGGGCCAGGGCGTCCTGGAGTTCATCGCTACCGGTACTGCCGTGCGCGCGCTGGGCAGCACCGGCGGCGGCACAGCAGGCGCCCATCGGGCCCCGGACGGCCGGGCCTTCACCTCGGACCTGTCGGCTCAGGACTTCTTCCGGCTGCTGGCGGCGGGTGCCGTGCCGGTGGCGTTCGTGCTCGGAGTTTGCGTGTACCACATCGCCCATCAGTCCGCGATGCAGTCATTGCGCCAGGCAGGCCAGAACCAGGAAATGGTGATCTTCACCCAGGGCATCTATGAGGCCCGCGAGCTCGCGCTGGCCAGGATGCAGGCCGAGGCCACGCAGGCCAAGTCCTCGGGCATCGTGGGGGTGACCGTCGCGGTCAACAACCACGTCTGGGGCGAGCACGCGACCGAATTCCTCGCCACCGGAACGGCCATCCGCCGCCTCGCCGCCGAGCACCGTCTGCCCGAGACCTCCCCGAAGCCCACCTTCACCCTGGGACTCGACAGCTAGCGGGACTCGACAGCTAGTCGGTCTGGACAGTTATAAGGCCGGACAGCTCGGCCCGGCCGTTTCAGTCGCCCGTCTGGCCGTCGATCGACTCGCGGATCAGGTCGGCGTGGCCGTTGTGGCGGGCGTACTCCTCGATCATGTGCGCTAGGACCCACCGGAGGCAGACGCGTCCCTGGCCGCCCCAGGCCCAGTGCGACTTGCTCAGCGCCGCGGCCTCATCCTGGCCGAGCTGTGCTTGCACGATGGCATCGGACCGGTTGACCCGCTCGGCCCACAGGGCCCGCAGCTCGTCCCCGGAATCCATCGCGGCGCTGTTCCAGTCCCAGTCGGGGTCCGCCTCCGGGCGTCCGCTGGCCCACGGCTCCGGCTCCGGTTCGCCGCCGATCACCTCGGTGAACCAGTAATCCTCGACGTAGGCCAGGTGCTTCAGCATCCCGCCCAGCGTCATCGTCGTGGGCGGCAGCGTCATCCGCAGTTGCTCGTCGTCCAGCCCGCGGCACTTCCACTCCAACGTGGCGCGCTGGTAGGTCAGGAAGCCCCGCAGCGTCGCGGCCTCGCCGCTTTCTAGCGGCGGCTCGGGGCGACCATGCTCGTCTATCATCACCTGGTCCACGACCCGGACTCTACCGGAGCCAACCGGTCACGCACCGCCGGCATCCGAGCTATTTTCCCTAGTCAGCCGTGGTACGAACGTTCCGAGTCACGTCACCCAGAATAACTAGTCGAACGCCATCAGCTGCTCAACCCGTTCAAGTTCGCCTACTACGCGGGCCTCGCCGATCTCCAGCTGGCGCCGGCCGGCTGAGCTTCGGCCACTGCCCGTTCGGCAAATATCTCAATTATCAGAACGGGCACTGGTATCACACCGGCCCCGCCACCTTCCTTGCCACGGGTTGATCTCAGCGGGGTATCGCCGCCGTTGCCTCCGCCGCCGTTGCCGCCGCCGTTGCCGCCGCCGCCACGGCGGGGCTGCGTCTGCGCCGCGCGCGGGGGCCGTCCTGGCTGGACCGGCGGACCTCGAGCTCCGGCTCGAAGATGACCTGCCGGTGCTGATGGCCGTCCTGGCCGGTAGCCTCCTCGAGCAGCAGCTGGGCGGCGGTGCGGCCGATCAGCTGCCGGGGCTGGCGGACCGATGACAGCGGCACGGCGGCGGCCGCGGCGAAGTCGATGTCGTCGTAGCCGACGATGGCGATGTCGGCCGGGACCTTGATCTTGCGCTCGGTCATCTCCTGCAGCAGGCCGAACGCGACCAGGTCGTTGGCGCAGAAGACCGCGGTCGGCCGGTCCTGCGGGGACGTGTCCGCGATGGCGCAGCCTGCGGCCTTCCCGGCGGCGACATTGAGCGCCGGTGTCTGGAAGATCATCAGTTCGGCCGGCCCCGCGCCTGCCCTGGCCAGGGCTCGCGAGGCGCCGTCACGGCGGTCGGCGACCTGGCGGAGGCTGGCCGGGCCGCCGGCGAAGGCGATCCGCTCATGGCCGGTCTGGAGCAGGTGAGTCACCGCAATGTCGCCGCCGAGCACGTCGTCGACCGAGACCGAGCACTGCCCGGCCGCCGGGGACCTGCTGTCCACCAGGATGACCGGCGTGCCCCGCGCCTGCAGCTGAGCGAGCCGCCGCCGGTCGTCGGCGACCGGGGTGATCAAGATGCCCTGGACCCGGTTCTCCTCGAGCAGGTCCAGGTAGCCGTTCTCCCTCGACAGCTGGTCATCAGAGTTGCACAAGATGACGGCCAGGCCGGACTTGCTCACCTCGTCCTCCACGCCGCGGGCCACGTCGGTGAAGAACGGGTTCGCCACGTCCAGCACGATCAGGCCGATCATGCGGCTGCGCCCGGCCCGCAGCTGCCGGGCCGACTCGTTCCTGACAAACCCCAGGGCTTTGATCGAGGCATGCACGCGGTCACGGGTCGAGGCCGCCACGATGTCGGGCCGGTTCATCACGTTGGACACGGTGCCCACCGACACGCCCGCATGCACGGCCACGTCCCTGATGCTGATGGGAGCGTTCACCGCCATCCCCTTGGTCCCTCACGCCAGTGTCCGCGACGCTTTTAGAACGTGTCAGTCACGGCAGTCCAAGCTTACGGGCTCCCACCGTCACCCATGGAACCACCTGGCCATCTTGGCTTCAACAGGCCGCGCGTATCTTCCACACGGGCTTTCTGCCGGCGCAGGCCGGGTAAGGCCGAAGTCCGCGCCTCGACAAACATCTCGAAGTCACTCGCGGCAGTCAATCAGCAGTTGCCGAGCCTGACCGTCATGGCCGCTGACCTGGGGCATACGCTCGCGATTGGCGGCACCCACGCCGGCCGGCGCGCCTGACGACGACTGGAGATAAGCATGACCGACCTGGCGATGGACTATCTCGGTCTCGATGCCCTGTTGTCGCCGGAGGAACTCGCCTGGCGCGACACGGTCCGGGCGTTCGTCGGCGACCGTGTCAGGCCCAACATCAAGGACTGGTACGAGAAGGCGGTGTTTCCCGTCGAGATCGCCACCGAGATGGGCCGGCTCGGCCTGCTCGGCGCGCACCTGAGCGGCTACGGCTGTCCCGGCCGCAGCGCGGTGGAGTACGGTCTGGCCGCGCTGGAATTGGAGGCGGGTGATTCCGGGTTGCGGACCTTCGTCAGCGTGCAGGGTTCGCTGGCTATGAGCGCCATCCATAAGTTCGGCACCGAGGCGCAGAAGAAGCACTGGCTGCCCGGGATGGCGGCCGGCGAGACGATCGGCTGTTTCGGCCTGACCGAACCGGAAGCCGGCAGCGACCCGGCCGGCATGACCACGACGGCACGTCGGGTCCGCGGCGGCTGGGTCATCGACGGGGCCAAGCGGTGGATCGGCCTCGCGTCGATCGCCGACGTCGCCGTCATCTGGGCGCGCACCGAGGACGGCATCCGCGGCTTCCTCGTCCCCACCGATACCCCGGGGTTCACTGCCACTCCGATCGAGCCGAAGCTGGCCATGCGCGCCTCGATCCAGTGCGACATCGCGCTCGCGGAGGTACGGGTACCCGCCGAGGCGATCCTGCCCGGGGCCGCTGGTCTGCGCGGCCCGTTCTCCTGCCTGAACGAGGCGCGCTTCGGGATCATGTGGGGCGCCATGGGCGCGGCCCGCGACGCCTACGAAGCGGCGCTGGCCTACGCCCTGGAGCGCAGGCAGTTCGGCAAGCCGATCGCGTCGTTCCAGCTCACCCAGGAAAAGCTGGTCGACATGGTGGTCGAGATACAAAAGGGCCTGCTGGTCGCGCTGCACATCGGCCGGATGAAGGACGCGGGGACCCTGGTCCCGGAGCAGATCTCGTTCGGCAAGCTCAACAACGTCAGGACCGCGATCGCCATCGCCCGGCAGGCGCGGACCATCCTCGGCGGGAACGGCGTGGCGCTTGAGTACTCTCCGATGCGGCACGCCAACAACCTCGAGGGCGTACGCACCTACGAGGGCACCGACGAGATCCACATCCTGATCATGGGCCGGGCCATCACCGGCATCGCCGCCTTCGGCTTAACGACCCGCACCCGGACGACGCGCTCGCCGCGGGTGAGTTGCTGGGGTTACGGTCTTGGCTAATCATTATGAGCGAGACCGTAGGAGGCACCGTGGCCGTCGACCCCACCCTGGACGGTCTGGACCTGCCCGCGCTCGAGCGGTTCTTTGCCTCCCGCGTGCCCGGGTTCGCCGGTCGCCTGAGCGCCGAGTTGCTGGCAGGCGGGCGCTCGAACCTGACCTTCGTGCTCACTGACGGGCGGCAGCGCTGGGTGCTGCGGCGGCCGCCGCTGGGCGGGCTGACGCCATCGGCCCACGACATGGGCCGCGAGTACCAGGTCGTGGCCGCGCTCGGCGGCAGCGGGGTCCCGGTCGCGCGGGCGGTGGCGCTGGCGGGCCCCGACGTGCTTGGCGTGCCCTTCTCGGTGGTCGAGCACGTGGACGGACGGGTGATCAGCACCACCGAGCAGCTGCACGCGCTGCCCCAGGCCGACATCGCCCGCTGCGCGTATGCCCTGGTCGATGTGCTGGCCCGGTTGCATCGGGTCGAGCCCGGGGCGATCGGGCTGGCCGAGTTCGGCCGCCCGGAGGGTTACCTGGCCCGGCAGGTGCGGCGCTGGTACGACCAGTGGCACCGGGTCCAGACCCGGCCGCTGGACGACATCGACACCCTGCACGCCCGGCTGGCGCAGGCCTGTCCGGCCGAGAGCGGCGCATCGATCGTGCACGGCGACTACCGGATCGACAACACCATCCTCGACCGCGACGACCCGGCCACGGTCCGGGCGGTGGTGGACTGGGAGATGGCCACGCTCGGCGATCCGCTCGCCGACCTGGGCCTGCATCTGGTCTACTCCGACCCCGCGTTCGCGCCCGTCCTGGCCGGATCGGCGGCCTCCACGAGCGACCGCTTGCCGCCGGCCGCGGACATCGCTCAGCGCTACGCGGAGGCCGGCGGCCGCGAGCTGACGCAGCTGGAGTTCTATCTCGGCCTGGGCTATTTCAAGATCGCCGTCATCGCCGAGGGCATCCACGCCCGCCACCTGCAGGGCATGACCCGCGGCACCGGCTTCGACACCGTCGGCGAAGCCGTGGCCCCGCTGGCCGCGACGGGCCTGCGAGCGCTGTCGCGTGGACTGGGAGGGGCGTCATC
>Ga0302325_10009545_pt1 | contig 21163 bp, 16 predicted proteins | sample Palsa_T0_2_FD_201948 | JGI IMG/M metagenome (GOLD analysis project Ga0302325, IMG submission 201948) | Peat permafrost microbial communities from Stordalen Mire near Abisko, Sweden - Palsa_T0_2 | ecosystem: Environmental > Terrestrial > Soil > Palsa > Peat permafrost | place: Sweden: Abisko...
ACTTCAGCCGGTGCCCGGCCCGGATGCCGCCGGACAGGTCGAGCAGCTCGCGCAGGGTGGTGCCGAGCGGGGCCTCGTACTGGCCGGGAGTGGTCACGTGGCCGGACAGCGAGAAGATCCCGAAGCCTTTGGACTTCTCCGTGCCGAACGCCGCGAAGTCGGCGGCGCCGTTGTTGATGATGTACGGGATGCTGGCGATCGACTCGACGTTGTTGACCACCGTGGGACAGGAGTACAGACCCTCGACCGCCGGGAACGGCGGCTTCAGCCGGGGCTGGCCGCGGTATCCCTCCAGCGAGTCGAGCAGGGCGGTTTCCTCGCCGCAGATGTACGCGCCGGCCCCGGCGTGCACCACAAGGTCGAGATCAAAGCCCGAGCCGAGGATGTTGCTGCCCAGGTAGCCGGCCGCGTATGCCTCGTCGACCGCGTGATGCAGCCGCCGCACCACGTGCAGCACCTCGCCGCGCACGTAGATGAACGCCTTGTCCGCCCTGATCGCGTAGCACGCGATGGCGATTCCCTCGATCAGCGCGTGTGGGTTGGCCAGCATGGTCGGCATGTCCTTGCAGGCGCCCGGCTCCGACTCGTCGGCGTTGACCACCAGGTAGTGCGGCTTGCCGTCACCTTGCGGTATGAACCCCCACTTCAGCCCGGTGGGGAAGCCCGCGCCGCCCCGGCCGCGCAGCCCGGAGTCCTTGGTCATCGCGATGAGCTGGTCCGGGTCCATGGCGAGCGCCTTAGGCAGCGCCCGGTACCCGCCGTCGCGGCGGTAGGCGGCGCGGGTGAACGAGTCGGGCTCGTCCCAGCGGGCGGTGAGCTCGGGCGTGAGCACGCTGGTCAATGCTGGCCTCCCTCGGTGCCGCCGGGATGCGTGCCGCCCGGCCTGGCGGCCGGCCCGCTGCCGGCGGCTGGCGGCGGCTCCCAGCCATGCTCCTTCGCGATCCGCAGGCCGGCCAGCGTCGCATGCCCGGCGGTGTGGCCCAGCGTGGCCTGGTCGTCAGGGAAGCCGGCCAGGATCCGGGACGCCTCCCGCCACGTGCATAGCCGCGGCGCGCCGCGGGTTGGCGCGACAGGTGCGCCGGCCCGCAGCCCGTCCACCAGCTCGCGCGCCGACCGCGGGGTCATGTCGTCGAAGAACTCCCAGTTCACCATCATGACCGGGGCGTAGTCGCAGGCCGCGTTGCACTCCAGGTGCTCCAGGGAGACCTTGCCGTCCGCGGTGGCCTCGTCGTTGCCAACGCCGAGGTGCTGCTGCAGGCCGGCGAAGATCGCGTCACCGCCCATCACCGCGCACAGCGCATTGGTGCACACGCCGACGTGGTAATCGCCGACCGGCCGACGCTTGTACATGGTGTAGAAGCTCACGACCGCGGTCACCTCGGCCTCGGTCAGGCCGAGCTGGCCAGCGCAGAACTCGATGCCGTCGGCGGACACGTACCCTTCCTCGGACTGCACGAGGTGCAGCAGCGGCAGCAGCGCCGAGCGGGATTTCGGGTAGCGTCCGATGATCTCGCCCGCGTCGGCGGCCAGCGCGGCGCGCTGTTCGTCGCTGAACGCCATTACCTGTCCACCCCTCCCATCACGGGATCCGTGCTGGCCACCGCGGCGATGACGTCGGCGATCATGCCGCCCTCGCACATCGCGGGCAGTGCCTGCAGGTTGGTAAACGACGGGTCGCGGAAATGGACCCGGTAGGGCCGGGTGCCGCCGTCGCTGACAGCGTGGCAGCCCAGCTCGCCGCGGGGCGACTCGATCGCCGCGTACGCCTGGCCGGCCGGGACCCGGAAGCCCTCGGTGACCAGCTTGAAGTGATGGATCAGTGCCTCCATGGACTGGCCCATGATGTGCTTGATGTGCTCGGGTGAGTTGCCGAGCCCGTCCGGGCCGAGCGCCAGCTGGGCAGGCCAGCCGATCTTGGCGTCGGCGATCATGACACGGTCATCGTCCGTGCCGGGGCCGGCCAGCCGGTCCGTGCACTGGCCGATGATCCGCAGCGACTGGTCCATCTCGTCCATCCGGACGAGATACCGCCCGTAGGCGTCGCAGGTGGTCTGCACCGGCACGTCGAACTCATACGTCTCGTACCCGCAGTACGGCTGGGACTTGCGCAGATCCCAGGGCAGGCCGGTGGAGCGCAGCACCGGCCCGGTGACCCCGAGCGTCATGCAGCCGGCCAGGTCGAGGAAGGCGATGCCCTTCGTCCTGGCCAGGTAGGCCGGGTTGGCGTCGAGCAGCTTGCGCATGTCGCCGAGCAGCCCGGGCATCAGGCCGAGGAACTCCCGGATCTTCTCGATCGCGCCCGGCGGAAGGTCCTGGGACACGCCGCCGGGCCGGATGTAGGCGTGGTTCATCCGCAGCCCGGTGATCAGCTCGAACAGGTCGAGCACCTTCTCCCGCTCGCGCAGCCCGTTCAGCAGCACCGTGGTGGCACCGAGCTCGAGGCCGAACGTCGCGATCGCCATCAGGTGCGAGGAGATCCGGTTGAGCTCCATCATCAGCACCCGCAGGACGGACGCGCGCTCCGGGATGCGGTCGGTGATGCCGAGCAGCCGCTCGGTCGCCAGGCAGAAGGCGGTCTCGTTGAACAGCGGCGAGAGGTAGTCCATCCGGGTGCAGAACGTGACGCCCTGCGTCCAGGTGCGGAACTCCATGTTCTTCTCGATGCCGGTGTGCAGGTATCCGATGACCGGCCGGAGCTCCGTCACCGTCTCGGCGTCCAGCGTCAGCACCAGCCTGAGCACACCGTGCGTGGACGGGTGCTGCGGGCCCATGTTGACGATCAGGCGCTCATCGCCCGGGCGGTCCCCGGCCTCGTCGGCCGCGGCGACGACCTCGTCCCAGTCCTGGCCGCCGACGTTGTAGACGCGGCCCTCGGCGCCTGCGTCCGTGCGCGAGGTCATTCGTAGGCCCTCCGCTCGTCTGGCGGCGGCACCGTCGCGCCGCGGTACTCGACCGGAATGCCACCCAGCGGATAGTCCTTCCGCTGCGGGTGGCCCTTCCAGTCGTCGGGCATCTCGATCCTGGTCAGCGCCGGATGCCCGTCAAAGATGATGCCGAAGAAATCCCAGGTCTCCCGCTCGTGCCAGTCGCACGTCGGGTAGACGCGGACCATCGTCGGGACGTGCGGGTCACTGTCCGGAACCGACACCTCCAGCCGCAGCCGCCGGTTGTGGGTGAGCGAGACGAGATGGTAGACGGCGTGCAGCTCGCGGCCCACATCCGCGGGGTAGTGCACGCCGGACACCCCGGTGCACAGCTCGAAGGCCAGTGCGGGGTCATCCCGCAGCCGCCCGGCGACCGCGGTCAGGTGCTCGCGGCGGACGTAGCAGGTGAGCTCGCCCCGGTCGGCAACCACCCGCTCGACCGCCTCGCCGAACGGCAGCCCGGACTGGTCAAGGCTGCTGCCGAGCGCATCGGCCAGGTCGTCGAAGTACCAGCCGTAAGGCCGCGGGCTGGACAGCGGCGGCGGCCGCCGGACGATCAGCCCGCCGTAGCCGGAGGTGTCCCCGGTCGTCTCGGTGCCGAACATCCCGGTCCGCGCGACCTGCTCGGACAGCCGTTCCTGGCCGGCCAGCGCGGCCTGGTCCGGCGGCTGGGCCTGGCCCGGCGGCTGCTCCGCGGTCACCGGGCCGCCCCCGGCCTGCTGCCGCTTGCCAGCTGGTCCGCGGTCACCGGGCCACTCCCGGTGCTGAGGTGCCCGGGCCTGGGCTACCCGGGCCTGGGCTACCCGGATGGCTGCCGAGGCCGGCCGCCAGCGGCAGCCGCCGCAGCCTGGCCTGCTCGAGATCCTCGACCTCGTGCTCGCGGTTCACGCCGAGCTTCATGTTCTGGATCTTGTCGTGCAGCTTGAGAATCGCGTCGAGCAGCATCTCCGGGCGGGGAGGGCAGCCCGGCAGGTAGATGTCCACCGGGACGACGTGATCAACGCCCTGCACGATCGCGTAGTTGTTGAACATTCCGCCGCTGGAGGCGCAGACGCCCATCGAGATCACCCATTTGGGCTCGGCCATCTGGTCGTAGATCTGGCGGAGCACCGGTGCCATCTTCTGGCTCACCCTGCCTGCCACGATCATCAGGTCGGCCTGCCGGGGGGTGTTGGAGGCACGCTCCATGCCGAACCTGGCCAGGTCGTGCCGCGGCCCGCCGGTCGATATCAGCTCCATCGCGCAGCAGGCGAGCCCGAACGTGGCAGGCCAGACCGAACTCTTGCGCGCGTACCCGGCCACCTTCTCGACGGTGGTCAGCAGTATCCCGCTGGGCAGCTTCTCTTCCAGGCCCATGGCTAGTCCCACTCCAGACCGCCGCGCCGCCATACGTAGGCGTACGCGACCAGAACCGTGGCGATGAAGGTAACCATCTCGATCAGCCCGAACACGCCGAGACGGTTGAAGGCGACCGCCCACGGATAGAGGAAGATGATCTCGATGTCGAACACGATGAAGAGCATCGCCGTCAGGTAGTACTTGACAGGGAACCGGATCCCGGCCGGCTGCCGGGTCGGCTCGATGCCGCACTCGTAGGCCTCCAGCTTGGCCCTGTTCCACCGCTTCGGGCCGGCCAGCGAGCCCATCACCAGCGAGAAGACAGCGAATACCGCGGCCAGTGCCGCGAGCACCAGGATCGGCACATACAGGCTCTGCACCTGATCTCACCCCCTTGCCAGCTCCGGAGGCCCGGCGCCGGCGGCATCGTCTCCGCGCGGCTAGGCCGCCGGCGTCATCTTAGACAGTGCGTTAATCACCCGGTCGACCGCGTCGCCGCCGTGAGTCTCCGTCAGGTTGCCGAGCAGCTTCATGGTGAGCCGCATCACGGCCGGGCGCTTCACGCCGTGCCTGGTGGCGAACTGCATGAAACCGGGGCGGCCGATCAGCCGCACGAACGTGCGGGCCAGCGTGTAGTACCCGCCGTAGGCGTCGTTCAGCGCCGCCGGGTAGCTGCGCAGCACGCTCTCCGCGCTTGCGGCCGACGGCCGGCCAAGCGCCTGGATGACCGTCCGCGCGGCGATCTCGCCGGACTCCAGCGCATAGCCGATGCCCTCGCCGTTGAACGGGTTGACCATCCCGCCCGCGTCGCCGGCCAGCAGCAGGCCGCTGGTGTAGAGCGGCGTGCGGTTGAAGCCCATCGGCAGCGCGGCACCGTGGATTGGCTTGGTCCTGTTCTCCTCGGTCAGGCCCCATTCGGCCGGCATCGCGGCAAGCCAGCGGCGCAGCAGCGCTCGGTAGTCGATCTGCTGGAATGCGGCGGACGTGTTCAGCAGGCCGAGGCCGACGTTGCTGGTGCCGTCGCCCATGCCGAAAATCCAGCCATAGCCGGGCAGCAGCGTGTCTCCGTCCCAAAGGTCCAGCCATGCCTCCAGCCAGTCGTCGCGATGCCGGGGATTGGCGTAATACGTGCGGACCGCGACGCCGATCGGCCGGTCGTCGCGCCGCTGCAGGCCCATCGCAACGGACAGCCGGGAGGAATTGCCGTCGGCAGCGATGACGACCCGGCCCCGGAATGCGCGTTCCTGCTGGTCGTGATCGGACGCCTGGGCGCGCCCGGCGCCGACGGCGGAACCGGCGGCCCGCCGTGCCGTGACCCCGATGACGCGCCCGGTCCTGTCGTCGAGCAGCGGGCCGGTCACGCTGACGCCCTCCAACAGCCGGGCGCCTGCCTTCTCCGCGTGCCGGGCCAGGATCTCGTCGAAATCCAGCCTGGTCCGCACCAGCCCGAAGCCCGGGAAGCTGGACAGGTCCGGCCAGGGCACCTCGATGCGTCCGCCGCCACCGATGATCCGCAGCCCCTTGTTCCGCAGCCAGCCGTCGCCCTCGGCGATCGGCACGCCCATGCCGGTCAGCGCCTTGACCGCGCGCGGGGTGAGCCCGTCGCCGCAGACCTTCTCCCGGGGAAAGCGGGTCTTCTCCAGCAGCAGCACGTCCAGGCCGGCGGTGGCCAGGTAGAAGGCAGCCGCCGCGCCCGCCGGGCCCGCGCCGACGATGACGACGTCGGCCGTCTCGGCGCCGCGCTCAGAGGTGCCGCCACCGGAGCTGCCGCCGCCGCCGGCCGGGCGCCGCGCGCGCGGCGGCTGGCCGGCTGAACTGATGTCACGCGATGCCATGTCCGGAGGGTCAGCGAGGGGTGCTTGCTCGGTCACGAACCCGTCCTGACTCCTCTTGTGAACCGCTCTTGTGAACCGCTTCACAAGTATGTAATGCCGCAGTCTAGACCGAGCCGGCCAGGTACGCGGAGTCGGGCCGCCATCCCCGCCGGTCAAGCCTCGCCCCGCCGGGTCAGGCCTCGCCCCGCCGGTCAGGCATGGCCGGCCGATTCCGGCCGGCGCGCGGTATGCAGGGCGACGACTCCCAGCGTGAGGTTCCGCCAGCCCACCGCCGACCATCCGGCCGCCCGGATCCGGCGGGCGAGTTCCGGCTGGGCCGGCCAGCCGGCGATCGATTCCGCCAGGTACTCATAGGCCGCCGGGTTGCCGGACAGCCTGCGCGCGACCGCGGGCAGCGCGGCTGCCAGGTATCGCTCGTACAGCGCGTCCGTGCGGCGCCAGGGAAGGTGGCCGAACTCGCAGACCACCAGCCGGCCGCCTGGCCTGGTGACCCGGAGCATCTCGGCGAGCCCGGCGCCCGGATCGACGAGGTTCCGCAGCCCGAACGAGATCGTGACGGCGTCGAACGACTCGTCCCGGAACGGCAGTGCCAGCGCGTCGCCGGCCACCAACGCGACCCGGGCGGCCGGCCGGCGCGCTCCCACCTGGAGCATGCCCAGGGAGAAGTCACAGCCGACGCAGCGCGCGCCGCCGGCCGTGAAGGACCTCGACGAGGTACCGGTGCCCGCCGCCAGGTCGAGTACGCGCTGGCCGGCGACGGCGCCGACCGCCCGGGCCGTCAGGCTGCGCCAGCGCCGGTCCTGGCCGAGCGAGAGCAGGTCGTTGAGCAGGTCATAGCGCTCGGCGAGCTGGTCGAACATGGCGGCAACCTCGCCTGGCCGCTTGTCGAGCCGGGCGCGCGTCATCCGATCAGCCTGGCACTCACAGCAGCTCGGGCCGCCGCCAGGGCTCGCCGAGCACGTGCTGCGCGAGGAAGGCCAGCACGGTCTCGTACCAGACGACGACGTTCCCCGGGGTCAGGATCCAGTGGTTCTCGTCGGGGAAGTACAGGAACTTGGCCTCGGCGGCCCGGCCGGACAGGTCGGCCCACAGCCGCAGCGCCTCGCCGATCGGCACCCGGTAGTCCTTGTCGCCGTGGATCACCAGCATCGGCGTCCTGATGCTGGCGAGATGCAGGTTCGGCGAGTTGGCCAGGTACCGCCCCGGCTGCGCGGCCGGGTCGCCGAACTGCCGGCGCCAGAACGACGGCAGGTCGGTGGTGGCGAACATCTGGTCCAGGGCCCACAGGCCGGCGTGACTGACGATGGCGCTGAACCGGCCGGTGTGGCCGGCGATCCAGTTCGCCATGTACCCGCCGAACGACCCGCCCATCATGGCCGTCCTGGTCGCGTCGATGTCCGGCCTGGCCGCCGCCGCGTCGGTGATCGCCATCAGGTCGGTGAAGGGCGCCTCGCCCCACCGGCCGTGACCCCGGGCGATGAACTCGTGGCCGTACCCGGTCGACAGCGCCGGGTCGGGCAGCAGCACCGCGTAGCCGCGCGCGGCCATCAGCCACGGATTCCACCGCCAGGACCACGAATTCCAGCTCATCACCGGGCCGCCGTGCACCCAGAGCAGCAGCGCCGCCGGCGTGTCGGCGGATGCCGCCGCCGGCAGCACGAGCCAGCCGCGGATGGCCGCCCCGTCGGCGGCCGCCGCCCGCACCTCCGTCAGCGTGCCCGGCAGCTCGAGGCTGCCCGCCGGGCTGGCCAGCCGGTCCGGCAGGCCGGGCCGGGCCGCGGCCAGCCGGACGGGCGCCGGCGGCTCGTCCACGGACGCCCGCAGCGCGTAGACCCAGCGGCCGTCCGGCGCGGGGCAGAGGCTGGAGTAGGCGCCATCGTCGGTTGTCAGCCGGGTGATCTCCGCCGTCGCGAGGTCCACCCGGAACACCGGGCACCTGCCATGATCGTCAGCAGTGAAGTAGACCGACGCGGAATCCGGGGCCCAGGCAGCCTCCAGCGGCCGGCGGTCCAGGCCGGCCAGCAGATCCCGCGGCCGCTGGCCGACCGCGCCGTCCAGCCCGGTGCCGTCCAGCCCGGTGCCGTCCAGCCCGGTGCCGTCCAGCCCGGTGCCGTCCAGCCCGGTGCCGTCCAGCCCGGTGCCGTCCAGCCCGGTGCGGTCCAGCCCGGTGCCGTCCAGCCCGGTGCTGTCCAGCCCGGTGCCGTCCAGCCCGGTGCCGTCCAGCCCGGTGCCGTCCAGCCCGGTGCCGTCCAGCCCGGTCACGACCAGCGTCACGTCGCCCGGGCCGTCGTAGCTGTCGTGGGCTGCGCGCAGGCAGGCCACCAGGGTGCCGTCCGGCGAGACCCGGGGCTCCCCGAAGTCAAGGCCCGGCGCGGCCAGCAGCGTGCGGCGCTCCCCGGTGGCGACGGTGATCACCGCGATCTGCTCGGTAACGGCCGCCGAGGTGTCCCAGACCGCCCAGCCGGTCACTGCCAGCGACCCGTCGGGCGTCAGCTCGAAGTGAGCGTTGTCCAGCGCCCGGCCGGGGCACGGGGTGAGGTCGCGGGGCGCGGCGGCAGCCGGAGCGTTCCCGTTCGCGGCAGGCTCCGCTCCGGGGCCCGGGATCTCGGCCGCCTGCAGCCGCGGGCTGTCCGGGCCAAGGTCATGATCCCAGTACCGCACCACGCCGGACTCGTGCAGGATCGCGGTCACCCCGGCGTCCTTGCGCTGCTGGCGGCGGCTGGCATCCTCGCCCGGGCCGGCCGAGCCCGGCAGCGCGGGTGAAGCGAACACCGCGATCCTTGCGTCCCGCGCCGTGGCCAGCCCGGTGACGCCGCCGGGCGGTGCGGTGATCCTGCTGGCCTCGCCGCCGGCGGCGGGCAGCAGCCAGAGGGCCAGCTTGTCCCTGGCCGGGTCAGCTCCGGGTGGCTGGCCCGCCGGGCCGGCGGCCGGCTCCGGGCGCTTGGAAACGAACAGCAGCGAGCCGTCGGGCAGGAACGCCGGGCTGCCCTCGCCCTCGGCGCTACGGGTCAGCCGGGCAGGCTGGCTGCCCGGGCCGGCCGGCCGGGTGTCGATCCGCCAGATGCTGCTGACGAACTTCTTGCCCTCGGCGTCCATCGTCTGCACCGTCGCCGCCAGCCAGCTGCCGTCCGGCGCGAGCCGCAGCGCCGTCAGGCGGGGGATCGCGACGTAATCGTGAAGATCGCGGAACAGCGTCACGTGCCCCTCCTGCAGGCTGCGGGTGAACCGGACCTTACCTCCTGCTGGCTGCGGGTGAACCGGGGCCGTTGGTGAACCGGGCCGTTGGTGAACCGGACCCTGCCTCAGCGCGTCTACTGAGAGGCGGCGGCATGCGGGCGGCAGCCGGGCTCACTGCCGTGCCCGGCCGGCCCGGCGCCCTGGCCGGGGACAGGCCGCCAGCGTCGCGGAGCGCGGCCTCACATCGCCATCCCGGGGTCGGCCGATAAATGCAAGTAATGCGCTTATAAAATAAGAGTAACGAATATATAAATAATGTGATCGCAAATTCCCCGGCCGAGCGCGCGCCAGATTGTCACCCAATGACCCGGCAAATACAGCAAAGCCCGCCAGAATCCGGCCGCCCGCCATCAGCGCTGCACTGGCCTGCGACGTCGCGGCCAGCGGCGGCCGCTCCCTGCACCGCAGTTCCCCGGCGGCGGCGGGAGCGCCGGGATCAGCCGATAAGCTAGTTGTCACTGTAAGCAACATATGCTTCAGGCCTGGCAAGTCAGCCCGCAGGCAGCCAAGTCCCGCAGGTAGCTGAGTGGCAGCCGAGCATCCCAGGCACACGTGGTGCCGCGGTGGACGCATAGTTAGGAGCACTGCTGCATGAACTCCTCACAGCGACCGGACTCGTTCGAGCCGGGCGACTACCTGCAGGTGCTGCGGCGCCGCTGGTGGATAGTGCTCGTGGTGGCGATCATCGGCCTGGTCCTGGCGGCTGGCTACGTCAAGGAGGCGCACAAGGTCTACGCGGCGTCCACGCAGGTGTTCGTCAACTCGACGGTGGCCAACACCGGCAGCGTGTCGGGTGCTCGCACCACCGGCGGCGTCGACATGGACAGCCAGGCGCAGCTCGTGCAGTCCAACATCGTGGTGAAGGCAGTCAAAGGGCTGCTGCATAGCCCGCTGACCGAGGCGCAGCTGACCAAGAAGGTCACGGTCACGGTGCCGGCGAACTCGCAGGTGCTGCAGATCGGCTGCGACGCGTCGACCGGCGACCTGGCAGCCGCCTGTGCGAACGACTTCGCCGAGGAGTACATCAGCACCCAGACCGCCACGGCAAAAAACGATCTGACGGCCCAGGTGGCCACGCTGCAGAAGCAGTTGACGACGCTGGGCCAAAGCGCCGCCAAACTCAGCGCGCAGATCCTCGCACTTCCGTCGGGTTCTCCAACGCGCGCGACTGACGAGGCGAACCTGCGGTCGGACAACGCGACGGCGGCCTCGCTGAGCCACCAGGTCGGCGTGCTGGAAGCTGAGCAGGCCAACTCGACGGCCGGCACCATTACCAGCAAGGCCATCCCGCCAACCAAGCCGTCCAGCCCGCAGAAGATCCTGATCCTGCCAAGCGGGCTGGTGGCCGGCCTGCTCATCGGCCTGATCGCGGCGTTCCTCGTCGATCGCCGTGACAAGCGCATCCACAACGCGCGGGACCTCGAGCGCTACCTGGACTTGCCGGTGCTGCTGAGCGTCACGGCGAAGAAGTACGGCACGCAGCCTTCCCTGGTCGGGCCGAGATCGCGGACCGGCCAGGCCTTCGCCGAGCTGGCGCACGCGTCCTCGGCGGCGCTCGGCGAGGGCAATCACGTGATGGTGGTGGCGGGCACCTCGGCTGGCGCCGGCGGCGGCGTCACCGCCGCCAACCTGGCGGCCGCCCTGGCCAGGACGCACTCCGAGGTGGTGCTCGTCTGCGCCGACCTGCGCGGCAGCGTCATCCCCGAGCTCTTCCGGCTCGGCCAGGGCCGCGGACTCGCCGAGGTCCTGGCGGGCAACGCGACAGTCAGCGAGGTCGCTCGGCGGCCCGCCGACTTCCCCCGGCTACGGGTGGTCACGCCAGGCGTGGACACCTCGTTCGCGCTCTACAACTTCCAGCATGACGCGACCAGGGACCTGATCGCCGAGCTGCGCAGGAGCACGCCGTTCGTGATCATCGAGGCGCAGGCCACCAGCGAGGGCGGCGACACCTTCGCGCTCGCCGAGTTCGCTGACGCCGCCCTCATCACCGTGGAGGTCGGAAAGAGCACGCGGCCCGAGGTCGCCGACTGCCTGCAGCGGCTTGACCGGCTGCGCACGACGGTGCTGGGCGCCGCCCTCATCCCGCCGTTCAGCGCGCCTGCCCGGTCCGCGGCAGGCCGTGCAGGCGAGTACGCCGAACCGCAGGCGGGGCCGGCCGAGCGGCGGCCACGGCCAGCCGGGCGGCGGCCGGAGCCCGGCGAACGGCACCCGGACAACGGTGGCACCCAGAAGCCCACGCTCAAGGTCGGTCCCCGGGATCCGACCGAGACCTGGCCGCTGCCTCCCGGGGCGGTGCGCACGGCGGCGGACAAGCGCGGGCGGACGCCACGCCCCGCCGGGGAGCGGGAGGAACCGGTCGACAAGAAGACCGGAAGCTAGCACGTGCCGGGGAAGCGCACCTCGCCCCGAAGACATCGGCCTGCGGGGATACTCACGGTCGTCTCGGCCGGGCTCGTCACCGCCGCGTGCGCTGCTGGCGGCTCCCCCGCGGGCGCGCGCGCAGCGAGTTCCAGCCCGTCAGCCGCCAGGTCAGCCAGCCCCGCCGCCAGCCCGTCGCCGACCCCCTACACGGGGCCGGTCGCCCCGCTGACGGGGCTGCCCGCCAGCGCGGCGGATGCCGCGCGGCGCGCGGTGGCCCTCGTCATCGCGGGCCACCGCCCCCGCGGGCTGTCAGCGGCCGACGTGATCTTCGAGGAGATCAGCACCCCGCGCCGGTACATCGCCGTGTTCCAGTCCCGGCGCTGCGGTGCCGTCGGGCCCATCACCAGCACCCAGCCCGCTGACGGCCAGCTGCTGTCGGTGCTGCGGCCGAGGATCGGCTACGACGGCGGCACCCCCGGGTTCATCAAGATCCTGGACAACACCCAGGTCACCGACCGCGGCTACCCGGCCTACACGTCGCCGTACACGATCCGGGGCAGCGCCCTCACCGCCTCGACGAGTAAGCTGCGCGGCTCGGCGCGCGGATCGGCGCCGCCGCAGATATTCTCCTACCGCGGCACGAGCTCGGGGGCCACTCAGCTGGCGGCAGCCGGTGAGTCGAGGCCGTCGTCGGTCACGGTGAGCATTCCGGGCCACGGCAGGCGGAAGTGGACCTTTGACGCTCGCACCGACCGCTGGGCGCAGGTCAGCGGAGGCCCGCCGATTCAGGTCGCAAACCTCATCGTCCAGTTCGTGCGGTTCAAGGAGGTCTTCTTGAACAGGCGGGACGGGATCACCGTGCCGAGCGCTCGGGTGTTCGGCAGGGGCAAGGCGGATGTGTTCTCTGGCATCGGGAACACGCCGGATCACGGCGCCGGAGGCCTGGCTGCCAGGGGTACCTGGTCCAAGCCTGGCCTCCGCAGCGTGACCGACTACTTCGACAGCAAGGGCCTGCCGATGGAACTCCAGCCAGGAACGACCTGGATCATCCTGGCCCCCCGCGGTACGCGGGTCAGGGCAAGCTGAGGCGGGGCCATGACTACCGAACTGGAGCCGGACCGGCAGAATGGCCGGGCAGGCATCAATTCCTGGGACCAGCCAGCCGGCGGGCCGGACGCTGGCCCGGCCTGGCGCCGCGGCCCGGCGCGGGAGTCAGTCGGCCACGCCAGGCGCCGCGGCGGGCTGCTCGCCCGTCATCCAGCATGGCCGCTTGTCGTGATGCTGGCCGGCTACCCGCTCTGGTGGGCGCTGGGCATCGCCGACTACATGTTCATCGTGCTCGCCATCCCGATGGCGTACCGGCTGCGCTCCTGGCACCGGCGGGCCGGGCGCCCGCTGCGCCTGCCGCCCGGGTTCTCGCTCTGGCTGCTGTTCCTCATCTGCACGCTGGCCGGGGTGGTCACGCTGGGCCTAGTCGCGCCTGACTCGGTCGCCAGCCCGCTCGGGAACCGGATCATTTCCTGGGCCGACCGCGGGGCCAGCTACGCGGCCGTCACCGTGCTGCTGCTGTTCGCCGGGAACCTGACCGGGCGCGAGCTGTCGCGGCGGCGGCTGGCCTGGCTGCTCGGGCTGGTCGGGATCTTTGCCGTGATCGGCGGCGTGCTCGGGGTGCTACTGCCGCACTTCCAGTTCACCTCGCCGCTGGCCCTGGTGATGCCGAGGAGCTTCCGGTCCAACACGCTCGTGCAGTCCTGGCTGCATCCGGCGTTCGCGCAGGTGCAAGGAGTTCTGGGCACCGCGAAGGGCCGCCCGAAGGCGCCGTTCGACTACACCAACGACTGGGGGGACTGCCTGTCCATCCTGCTGCCCTGGCTGCTGGTGGCCTGGGGCGATACCCGCAGGCACCGCCGCAGGGCGCTGGCCATCATCGCGGTGGCCCTGGTGCCGGTCGTGTACTCGCTGGATCGCGGGCTCTGGATCGGGATCGGCGTCGCCGTGGTCTACCTGGGCTGCCGTTTCGCCGCCCGGGGCAAGACCGGGCTGCTCGCCGCGATCGGCGCCGGCTTCGTGGTCGTCGTCATCGCCGTCCTCGCCAGCCCGCTGCACACCATCATCAGCGAGCGCCTCGCCAACGGGAACAGCGACCAGATCAGGTCGTCGCTGTCCAGCACGGCGCTGAAGGAGGCCCTGGCGTCACCGCTGATCGGCTACGGCGACGGCAGGCACGTGCGGGGCAGCGCGAACACGATCTCCGCGGGGCCGACGGCGAACTGCATCCAGTGCGGCCAGGCCGACACGGGCAGCAACGGGCAGCTCTGGCTGCTGCTCGTCTGCTCCGGATTCGTCGGCACCGGCTTCTACCTGGCCTTTTTCGGCTACGGTATCTGGCGGTACCGGCGGGATAAAACGCCGTACGGGATGGCCGGGGTTCTCGTGCTGCTGCTGTCTTTCGTCTACATGTTCACGTATGTCGCGGTGGTGGCGCCGCTGGCCTTTACCATGCTGGCCTATGCGCTGCTCTGGCGAAATGACACCCAGCTGCTGAATCCCGATGCCGAAACGCCCACGGACCTGGCCGCCATCGCCGGGCGGGGAGGCATCCGGCGGCCCGCCGCGTACCGGGCACTCAGGTGACCGAAGCCACGCCACGGCAGGGTCGCCGTCGCGAGCGTGGTCAGGCCGGCAGTGCGGCCCGCGGCGATGAGCGGCGGGCCTGATGGCCCGGGAGCACGCGAGGCTGGAACCGACCCGGCGTGACCCGGGCCGCCCCCCCGCCAGGTCAGCATCGGGCCGTGCCGCGGGCGCCGCGCCGCGCGGCGGGCAGGGAGCCAAGGGCACCGGCGGCCGGAAGCTGGCGGAGGTCGCGCGAGGCAGCACGCTGAACCTGGCGGGCGCGGTCATCTCGGCGGCGGCGACCCTCGGGGTCACCGTGCTCGTGACCCGCCTGTTCAGCAAGTCCGTCGCCGGTGCCTTCTTCACCGCCACCTCGCTGTTCCTGATCGTCGAGTCGGTGGCCAGCCTTGGCGCTTACGTCGGCGCCGTCTACTTCATCGCCCGGCTTCGCCTGCTCGGCGAGGAGAGGCGGGTCAAGGTCATCCTCCGGGCGGCAATCATCCCGGTGGTGGTCGTGTCGGTGACGGCGACGGCGGCCATGGTCCTGTTCGCCGATCCGCTGGCGCGCGTGCTGCTCGGCGGTCATCTCGGCAGCGGCGGAGCGAGCCCGGCCGCGGTGGCGACCGCCCTGCGCGCCCTCGCGGTAACCATTCCCTTCGCCACGATGCTCGACACCCTGCTCGGCGCCACCCGCGGCTACCGGGAGATGCGGCCCACGGTCGTGATCGACAAGGTGGGCCGTTCCGTGGTCCAGCTAGCCGGAGTGGCGATAGCCGTGGCCGCGGGCAGCGCGGCGCTGCTCGCGCCGCTGTGGGCGGTCCCGTACATCCCGGCTGCAGCGCTGGCATGGCTCTGGCTGCGCCGGGTGCGGCGCCGGCAGAAGTCCCGGCCGTCGCCGCGCGACGTGCCACCCGAGCTCGCCGCCCTGATGGCACTCGGCACGCCGCTGCGGTCAGACGGGACGAGGGTCCGGGCCGGGGAGGAAGCGGACGAGCGGCTGGCGAGCGCGAACCCGCGTGGCTTCTGGCGGTTCACCACGCCGAGGGCAATTGCCTCGCTCGCGCAGATCACCGTGCAGCGCATCGACATCGTGCTCGTGGCGATCATCCGCGGGCCGGCCGAGGCGGCCATTTACACGGCCGCGACCCGCTTCCTCGTGGCCGGCCAGCTCGGCAACGGCGCGATCAGCATGGCGGCGCAGCCGCAGTTCACCGAGCTGTTCGCGATGGGCGCGCTGCGCAGGGCCAACGAGGTCTACCAGGTGACCACCGCATGGCTGATCCTGCTGACCTGGCCGCTGTACCTGCTGGTGCTGGTCTACGGGCCGCAGTTCCTGGCGGTCTTCGGGCATTCGTACCGTGCGGGCTACGCGGTGCTGGTCATCCTGGCTATCACCCAGCTGCTCGCCAGCGCGTGCGGCCAGGTCGACATGGTCCTGATCACCACGGGCCGGAGCAGCTGGAGCCTGGTCAACGGGCTGCTGGCCATGGTCGTGAACGTGAGCCTGGACCTGCTGCTGATCCCGCGCTACGGGATTACCGGCGCCGCGATCGGCTGGGCCGCGGCGATCGGCGTCGCCAACGTGATGCCGCTCATTCAGATAGGGTTGTCCGTCCGGCTGCAGCCGTTCGGGCATGACGGCTTCCTGGCGTGCGCGCTCTGCGCGGTAAGCTTCGGCGCGCTGCCGCTGGGGCTGCATGTACTGCTCGGCGGCGCAGCGGGCATACCGGCGGGCGTGGCAGCCGGCTGCGCGCTGTTCGCCGCCGGGTCGTGGTACTTCAGCAATGCCCTGAAGCTCTCGCTCATGCCTGGCTTGTCATTTCTCGCGAGGAAATCCCCGCCGGGCTAGCATAGGGAGGCCACGCCAGGCGCGAGGCGGCATTTATCTGAGTAATTCTATCGGTATTACTATTCGACGGGCGGAGGCGTATGGCCAGGATTCTGGCAGTATTGCTTTGGCCCGCGGGCATCGCCCTCATCATCGGCGCCGGGGCCCTGCTGGCCTGGCGAGCCCGGCCAGTCCTGCCCGCGACGTCAGGCGCTCGCCCGTCAGTCACTCGCCCGTCAGGCACCTCTCCGGTGGCAGGCCGCCACGGCGCGGCCGCCGCCATCGGCCGCCGGGACCTGCGCCTGGTGGCCGTGAGTTCCGCGCGGCTCATCGCCATCGTGGTCGTCGGCGCGGCCGTGGTCTACGGGCTGATGGCCGCGCTTGGCACGCTGGTCGTGCATGCGGGCCCGTCCATCGACAAGCCCATCCTGCACTGGGTCATCGCGCACCGGGTGTCACCGTGGGCGCACGTGATGAACCGGCTGACCAAGCTCGGCGATACCTGGACGACCTGGGGCGCCGGCATCGCGGCGGCAACATGCCTGGCGGTGGCCTGGCGCCGGGACAAGTGGCTGCCGCCCGTCACCCTCGCCACGGCGATCGTCGTCGACCACTACCTGACCCAGGCGATCCGGCACACCTTCCACCGCATCGGACCGCCGGGAAGCCCTGGCGGAACCTTCCCGTCGGGCGGTGTCGACCGCTGCGTCCTGCTCTACGGGCTCGTCGCCTACCTGCTCTGGCGCGAGTTCAGCGGACAGCGCCGGACGGCGATCTGGGCAGCCGCAGCCGTCGCCGCGCTGGCCTTCAACGAGGCGTACAGCCGGGAGTACCTGACCCTGCACTGGTTCACTGACGTGCTCAGCGGGCTCGTCTACGGCTGCCTGCTGCTGGCGCTGGTCATCACCGCCGTGCGCCTGGTCGCAGGCCCGGCGGACCGGCAGGCTCGCGGGCCGGCCGGGGCAGCCATCGCCCCGGTCCCAGCGGGAGCGCTGCCCGCGGGGGCGCCGTCCCCGGCGGTTCCTTCCGTGGGAGCGACGTGAGCAGCCGCCTCCCGCACCTCGCCGAGGGCATGCCCATCGACGCGGTCCCTGGCGAGAAGGACCGGCAGCGCTACCTGCGGGAGATCTGCGGCCTGCTCTGGCCGTCCCCGGCGACGGTCACGCTCGGCGGGCCAGCGCCGCACCGGGCCGGGCAGAGGGCCCGGGGCCCGGCGGCGGAGCGCGAGTTCATCCTGCTGCTCGGGATGCAGCGGCCGCGGCTGCTCATACCGGCTGCGCCTCGCGCCGGCGCCGCGGCACTGCGCGGCTACGGTGAACCCGGCTCGCGCCGCGCCCGGATCGGCCAGCGTGCGCTATCGCTCGCGCTGGCGAGCGGGCTCGCCGCGCCGGCCCTGCGCAGCCGGATCCGGGTGCATGCTCCGCCAGGGGCCGACACCATCGAGTCCTACCTGCGAAACGCACTGGGCCGCGATGTCCTGGTGAGCATGTACCTGGGGCCAGCCCGGGCGAACCGCAAGCCGGTGCTGCAACTGCTCACCCCGGCTGGCCAGCTCGCCGGATTCGCCAAGATCGGCGCCAGCCCGCTGGCGCGGGCGCTGGTGCACGCCGAGCGGGACGCGCTCATCCGGCTCGCCACCGCCGGATTGGCCGATGTCACCGTGCCCCGGGTCCTGCACTACGGCGAATGGCGCGACGTGAACGTCCTGGTGCTCAGCGCCCTGCCGGTGTGGCAGCGCCGCCAGCCCGTCACCGCGGTGAGGCTCGCCGCAGCCATGAGCGCCGTGGCCGGCGTCGGCGGCACGGCGCGCGAGCCACTCGCGGCGGGACCCTACTGGCAGCGGCTCGGCGACCGGCTGGCGGCCGCGGACGAGAGCGCCGAGCGCGACGCACTGCAGGGCGCGCTGGCCACGCTGGCGGCGCGGGCTGGCGACACGCCGCTGGATCTGGGCAGCTGGCACGGCGACTGGACTCCGTGGAACATGGCGAGCACCACCATCGGGCTGCTGGTATGGGACTGGGAACGCTTCACCAGCGGCGTTCCGCTGGGCTTCGACGCGCTGCACTACCAGCTGCAGAAGGACGTGGTGCCCGGGCACCGCGATCCCAGGGACGCGGCGGCGAGCTGCATCTCCGAATCTCCCCGGCTGCTCGCGCCGTTCGGGATCGGCGCCAGCGAAGCGCGGATAACCGCTGCCCTGTACCTCGCCGACCTCGCGACGCGCTACCTTACTGACCGGCAGGCACAGGCGAGCGCGCGGCTCGGCGCCCCCGGAGGATGGCTGATCCCGGCGGTTGCCGACGAAGTGGCGCGGCTGTGACGAGTCAGATGGCGCAGAGCACGCAGGGACCAGGGCAGGCCGGCGCCAGAGCAGGCAGTCACCAGAGCAGAAGGGTGCAGACGCTTCATGGCTAGCTCATCGGCCGTGTCTCCCGCACTGCGGCGGGCGGCGCAATCGGCATCAGCGACGGTCGGCCAGCTGACCCACCAGGCGCGGATGCTGCCCGGATTCCTGGTCGTCGGCGCCCAGCGGTGCGGCACGACCTCGATGTACCGCGCGCTCGTCCAGCACCCGGCGGTGATGAAAGCAGTGCTGCAGAAAGGCGTGCACTACTTTGACACCGACTACGGCCGGGGGATGGGGTGGTACCAGGGTCATTTCCCGCTCACGGCGCACGCGCGCTGGGTCGGGCGGTCGGCCGGGATGCCACCGGTGACCTTCGAGGCCAGCCCGTACTACATGTTCCACCCGCTGGCCGCCGAGCGCATTGCCCGTGACCTGCCCGGCGTGCGGCTGCTGGTGATGGTGCGCGACCCTGTCGAGCGGGCCTATTCCGCGCACGCCCACGAGCTGGCCCGGGGATACGAGACCGAGCCGTTCGAGCGGGCGCTGGAGCTTGAGGCGGCCCGGCTGGACGGCGAGGACGAGCGCCTCGTGGCGGATCCGTTCTATGTGAGTCTCAGCCATCAGCACCAGGCTTACCGTGCCCGCGGGCGGTACGCGGAACAGCTGGAGCGCATGGAGAAGCTCGTCGGCCGCGACCGGATTCACGTCGTGGACAGCGCTGCCTTCTTCGCCGACCCCGGGCCCGCCTTCGGCGGGGTGCTTGACTTCCTCGGCCTGCCGCGCCGCGCAGGTGTCGTCTTCGACCGGCACAACGCCCGCCCCCGCTCGCCCATGACCGAGGCGCTCAGGACCGAGCTGGAGGAGTACTTCCGACCCTACGACACGCGCCTGGCCGGATGGCTGGGCGGGGAACCGAGCTGGCGGACATGACCATCACCCCTGACGCCCAGGCGGAGGCCGGCCCGGCCGGGTCCCCCGACGTCACCTGGGAGCGCATGCTGCGGCTCAGCGCGCTCGGGCTCGTGACGGACTTCCGCGAGCGCCGCCGCGAGCCGGGGCTTCGCAAGCGGCCGTCGGCCCGTGCGCTCGACCCCCGCCTGCACCGGCCGATCTTCATCCTCGGCGCGCCCCGGTCGGGCACCACCTTCCTCGGCAGCTGCATCGGACGGCTGCCCGAGGTCTCCTACCATTTCGAGCCACGGCCGACAAAGGCCGCAGCCCGGTGCGTGTACGACGGGTCGTGGAGCGAGCGGCGCAGCGCCGCGGTCTTCCGGCTGTCCTATTCCGCCCTGCTGCTCGCCGCCCTGGATGGCGGGCGCCGCTTCGCGGAGAAGAATCCCGAGAACAGCTTCGTGGTCCCGTTCCTTGCCAGGACGTTTCCGTCGGCGCAGTTCGTCCACATCATCCGGGACGGACGCGACGCCGCCGTCTCGCACGCGGAGCAGCCGTGGCTGGCTGCGGCGTCGGCGGGAGACGCTCGCTACGGCCGGGGCGGGCAGCGCTGGGGCCCGTACCCGAGGTGGTGGGTGGAGCCAGCTCGCCGGGCGGAGTTCACCGGCGTGCCGGACATCGTCCGGTCCGCATGGTCCTGGCGCCGGTTCACCGAGGCAGCACTGGACGGGCTGGCCGGCCTGCCGGGCGGCCGGCTGATCGAGTTGCGGTACGAGTCGGTGGTGCGCGATCCCGCTGGCACCGCCGATCAGCTGGCCGGCTTCCTCGGCACCTCGGCGGCCGGCCGGCGCGCGCTCGGCACCGGGCTGGCCAGGGCAAGGACCAGCTCGATCGGACGGTGGCGGGAAGCACTCGGCGACCGCCAGCTTGCCGAGGTGACGGCCGAGATCGGACCGCTGCTCGCCCAGCTCGGATACGGCCCGTGATGGCGCGCCGGCCTATCCCCGATGAGCGCCAGCCAGCGCCGCCGGCCAGCGAGCCAGCGCCGCCCGCTAGCCCGCCAGCGCCGCCCGCCAGCGCCGCGGTCTTCACGCCGCCAGCGACACGGGAGTTCCTCGGCATCCGGGTGGACGCGCTGACGGTGCGCAGCATGTTCGAGGCCACGGCCGCGGCCATCGCCGGACACCAGCGGATCGTCATCGCGAACCACAACCTGCACAGTCTCTATCTCCAGCGACGGTCAGCGGGCATGCGGAGGTTCTTCGCGCAGGCGGATTACGTGCACGCGGACGGCATGTGGATTGTCCACCTCGCCCGGCTCTTCGGCCAACCGCTGAGCCGGGAGAACCGCATCACCTCCCTGGACTTCCTCGGCCCGCTGCTGGAGATGGCGCAGCGCGAGAACTGGCGGGTCTTCTTCCTCGGCGGGACCGCCTCGGTCACCGGGCGATTCGAGCGGTACATCCGTGCGACCTACCCGGCACTGTCCTCGCGGCACCGCGACGGCTACTTCGACATGCGCCCCGGCGCCGCGGAGAACGAGGAGGTCCTGGCCGGGATCCGGGCCTATGCACCGCACATCCTCTTCGTCTGCATGGGGATGCCGAGGCAAGAGCGGTGGATCCACGCCAACCGGGATCAGCTGGCTGCGAACGTGACCTTCCCGCTCGGCGGCATCATGGACTACCTGGTCGGGGAGACGGCGACGCCGCCGCGCTGGACCGGGCCACTGGGCGTCGAATGGGCCTACCGGCTGCTGCACGACCCGCGGCGGCTGGCGGGCCGCTAC
>Ga0302325_10009546_pt1 | contig 21163 bp, 19 predicted proteins | sample Palsa_T0_2_FD_201948 | JGI IMG/M metagenome (GOLD analysis project Ga0302325, IMG submission 201948) | Peat permafrost microbial communities from Stordalen Mire near Abisko, Sweden - Palsa_T0_2 | ecosystem: Environmental > Terrestrial > Soil > Palsa > Peat permafrost | place: Sweden: Abisko...
CCGTCAAAGGCAGTCTGGGCTACGACAACGTTGATATTGTGACTCCTGAGGATGTTTGGCGTTCAGCCCTCTATGACCGCATCAACACGACCAATGCCGCCATCAAAATGCCGCCTTTGGCGCGCAACCTTATTGACACCAACGCCGTGCCAGTGTTCGAGGCTTGGATCAACAGCCTGCCGGGCACGCCCGCGGAGGCCCCGCCGACGATTTCTCCTGCCGGCGGAACATTCATCGGCGGCGTCACGGTGACGCTGCAACCGCCCGACGCGGATGCGACCCTTTACTACACGCTGGACGGGAGCCTGCCGACGACCAATGCCCTGGAATACACCGGGCCCTTCAACCTGACCAATACGGCCACGGTGAGCGCGAACGCGTTCGAGGCCAACTTCATCAACAGCGTTGCGCCCAGCGACTTGTTTACGATTATACCAGGCGTGTCGTTCATATTGCCCGGATACTTTAGCAATGGCGTGTTCATGTTGGAACTCTCGGGATTGCCGGGTCAATCGTTTGTCATCCAGTCGTCCACCAATTTGGTGGATTGGGTCCCCGTCTTGACAAATACGCCAGATACAAGTCCGTTTTACGAGACTGTTCCGAGGGCGACTAACTCTTGGTCCACCTTTTATCGGGCCGTCGTGCAGCCGTGAGTTTGTCTGTTAATTTGGCATCTGTTATGCCGAGTGCGTTTAGCGAATATGGATTATTAGCCCAAGAGACATGGGCATATACCGCACGTTCATAATGATTACTACCTATTAAGTGAATTACCTCAAAACAATCCAATTTCTTAATGCTCTTCAGGAAAAAGCGATGAAGCGCCTGAATACACAAAGCGGAAAAAATGTGATTTTCAGCGGCGGCGGCGCGATGGTGAACCCCATTCTGCAACTTGTAGCCGTTCCGATCTTGTTCAAGCGGCTAGGAGCCGAGGATTTCGGGATATGGGCGCTCATTAATGCAGTCATCGCCAGCTCCGGAATCGCCAATTTGGGGCTGGGGGACGCCGCCACAAAGTACGTGGCAAAGCATCGCGCGCGAAGCGAAGCGTCTCGTGTGATTAGTATCATTCGGAGCATTTTCCTGCTCTATCTTGTTTTGGGAGCGATGGCCGCCGCGGTCGTATGGCTGGCGGCCCATTGGATCGCCTTGCACGGGTTCAAAGCTAAATCTGATCATCTCACGCTGGCGGTGACGTCACTGCGTATTGCCGCCGTTGGCATCGTCATTCGCTTTGCCTATGGCGTCATGGAATCGACCGTCAGAGGATATGACCGGTACGACATTGAGTCTGTCTGGGGAACGAGTAACGCGGTGATCACCACGCTTTTGGCTGTTGTCTGCGCGATGTCAGGCGCGGGATTGAATGTGATTCTCCTGGTTGGAATAACAGTCCAGGCGGTTTCATTCGCGGGATTGGCTGGCGCCGTTCGGAGGCTTGCCCAAACGTGGCGGTTTCTCGAACCGGGTTTTGATCGCGCTTCGATGAAGGAGGTTTTTAGCTTTGGCGTTTTCACCTGGCTGCAGACATTGAACGGCATTGTTTTGCAACAGCTTGATCGTCTTGTGATTGGAGCTTCCGTCGGCGCTGTCGCCGTCGGATATTATTCAGTGTGCCTGCAACTCGTCCAGACGGCTCAGACGGTTCTTTCCCGAGCCAGCGCCTTTGTCTTTCCTCTCATAGTGCGGTATAATGAGGAAGGCCGAAAGGAACAACTTTGGGATCTCTTTAAACAAGGCATGATTTTGACGACCGTAACCGGTTGGATTATGTCGGGTGGAATTTTCGTCTTCGGTGGCAATTTTCTCGCTCTTTGGATGGGGCCGGCTTTTGCGCAAAGGGCGACTTTCCCATTGCAAATCCTCTCCGTCTGGACTGCGTTTTTGGCGACGAGCATCCTCATATTCTATTTTTTGAATGCCACAGGCAACGAACGTCTAAATACCTTGCTCAGCGCGTCCAGCTCCTTTTCCTTTCTCGTAGCGGGTATATGTTTGATACCTGCTTTTGGAGTCGTAGGGGCTGCTTGGGCGCGATTGTTGTCCTTTTTGCCCGCGCTGGTTGGTGTGGGCATGGTATTTCGCCGGTGCTTTAATGAACGGCGATGGTATGTCAGTATTTTGATACTAATACCGACAACCGTAGCGGTTTTTGAAACAATGCTGCTTCATAATAGTAGAATGATTTATACCACAGGGGATTTTTTCTTGAAGATTATCATATTCGGAATAGCGTGTATTAGTTGCGCCGCGGCTTGTTGCCTTGTCTATTTGAAGGTGTTGGCACGTCCTCTTGAACCGGCGCTTCAAAAAATCCTTATCGAGCAGCAACTCACCGAGTGTCCTGCCGTTAGAAAGTCGTGAGAGATTATCGCAAAACGCCATGACCCGTCTTCTGAATGAACCAATGACAAGAGTTAGCATAATTACAACGATCAATCACAATTGCGGTGACGATCTTGTGCGGGAAGGAATCATCCATTTGCTCAAACAAGCACTCGGCCCTATAAAAATAAAACTGATCCATAAGCATCTTCCGATTACTACGCGTCCGGAATTCTCATGGTTACATTCGTCGGGTGTTGATGCTAAGTTGCTCAGGTCGCATCCGAATTCCGTCGAAAGGTGGACGCGGCGAATTGACTCATTATTGCCGATTTTCCCTTGGAGCGACAAATTATGCAACTGCGATGTACTCGTGCAATCGGGCGCGCCCATTTATTGGCTCAGTGCAGGTTATGACTGCGCGCATAATGAGTGGTGGTTTCCACTTATCGAACGCCGCTGGAAGGCTCGTGCTGCGGGGCGCCCGTTCCTGAACTTGGCTGGAGGCGCATGTCAACATTGGCATAGCGACGGCAGCGAATTCGCAAACCGCCCTGATGTGCTCGCCTACATACGCCAATTCTTTGATTTAGCAAAGGTGACAACGCTCCGCGATGAATTGAGTGCGAAGATTCTAGGCCTCGCGGGACGGAAGGCCGAAGTATTGCCCTGCACGTCCATTTTTGCAGCGGACCAAATTGGAGTAGTTCCATTAAAGGGGGAGTATGTGGTTTTGAACTATATGCCGGGCGGCGGCCATTACTCATTTGGTCAACAGATTGATGCGGCACTGTGGGAACAGCGCTTTGTGAGTTTTGCCAAAGCGATAGCTGCGCGTGGTCGTTGCATCCTTGTATGCCATGACCAAAAGGAGATTAGAGCTGCGAAGAATCTCTTGCCTGGAATGGAAACGTTTTACTCAGATAGCTATGCAGATTATCTGAGAGTTTATGCAAAAGCTCATTGGGGTGTGATGAATCGGGTGCATGGCGCGTTTGCCCTGGCCAGTCTTGGCAAACCGGCTGCAGTTATTGGCTCCGATACTCGCGCACAAATGGCCTCTATTCTTGGATTGCCGGTGGTATTTGTGAACGACGCAACGCCCGAATGGTTGATGAGCCAGGCCACAAGTTTGCATGAACGAAAGGATTCATTTGCAACGCAAATGGCGACTCTCAAGGCTGATGCTAAAAGGCGTTACCTCCAGTCGCTTAAGGCGGCACTTAACTAAGTAAATATGCAACCGATTAAGTATATTGCCACAGCAACCATTAAGAGTAGTACTACAGTATTGACGGCAGCTAAAGCCCTTCTTTTGAAAACGGATAAGGGCCGATGGGAAAGGGTTTCCCGTGAAGTTCCGCCCTGGGATGACAGGAATAGCGCCATCGCCAATTTTATTCCTGACGGAGTTTCTGTGTTGGACCTTGGCTGCGGAGCGCAGACAATGCGGCGGCACTTGAAGTCGGGCTGTAAATACCAGCCCTGTGATATTATTCAAAGCTCCGCTGATGTAATCTATTGTGACTTTAATGCAGGCATTTATCCGGCTCTGAGCACCACTTACGACTATGTGATTTGCAGTGGCATATTTGAATATATGCGCGATCCGGCTGGATTTCTTTGTGAAATCCGCACGTATGGGAGAAAGTTCGATTTTACGTTTAATCCTTCCAATTCAAAACAACTGTTGGTTGAGCGTTTGGGCAAAGGTTGGGTGAATCATTTGCAGGAAAGCGACGTGGAACAACTCTTTTCGGCGAATAAACTCGCCTTTCGGGTGCTTCGTCGCAAGGATATAACCACGGTTTGCCAAGAGGTTATCTTTGAACTGTCGCCTATCCAATAATATGAAAAATGCACGTGCATTGGTCTTGGCTGCTTCCATTTGTCTTGCGGGGAATGCGCTTTTTGCGCAGGGGACAGCGTTCACCTATCAGGGCCAGCTCCAGAATAACGGCAGTCCTGTCACTGGAAATTTCAACTTTATCTTTTCGCTGTTCAACACTAATACAGGCGGCCTTGCCACTGCCGGGCCTGTGACCAACAACGGCGTCGTTATCAGCAACGGCCTGTTTACAGTGCTGATTGACTTCGGCGCCGGCGCATTCACCGGCGCGACCAACTGGATGGAGATCAGCGTGGCGACCAACGGAGCCAGTGCCTTCACCTCATTGACACCGCGCCAGCAGTTGACTCCGATACCCTATGCTATCATGGCAAGCAATGCGCTAAGTGCAGACACGATCACTGGTTCCGTTCCCAATGGCAGCTTGAATGGCAGCTATACAATGCCGGTAACGTTTAACAACGCTTCCAACATCATTGGCGGCACATTTAGCGGCAATGGCTTCGGGCTGACCAATCTCAATGCGTCGCAGCTAACGAGCGGCGTCATTTCAAATATTGCCCAGAACGACATCCCAAGTATCACGTTTTCCAACATCGGGGTTGGAATGTATCCCGCCTATAATACCTTCACTATTACAACCATAGAAAATACTCCGGACGCAGGTCCAGTATTTTATGCGTCGTCATCTAATAACGTAATGGCTTTCGACCTTGAACCTGGCCCAGGTTCCGTGGCCGACACAGGTAATGGAACTGTTTGGATGGACATTGTCAATACGAACGTCCAAACTACTACCGGGGGCATACAACCTGCGCAATGGCTCCACTTGTCGGCCAGCACTAACGCTCACTCCATTGCATCTCGCGCTTATGGAGGCGCATCCGACCTGCCATTTTGGATTGGTTTTGACAACGTTCCTCAGTTGTCTTTCTCCAACAACCCAACAACCACCATAACGGCGAACACTCAGTTCAACGCGCAAGACACTATAGACATCACCGGAGGATGGTTGATTTTGAATACTGTTGACCCTTTTATTTTAGTTGGCGCCGATTGTGTTTTCCGCACAGATGGCACAGACAATATTGCCGTTGGAGCGCAATCGGGCGGCCAGTCCGGTTCCGAAAATGCTTCCTTCGGTTATGAGGCAATGCAGTTTACGGCTGGCAGCTACAATGTGGCGCAAGGCTATATTGCATTGCGAGAAAACACCTCTGGAAACTACAACACTGCTTCTGGAGCAGAAGCGCTGCAACTTAATACAAACGGAAGCTATAACACTGCAGTTGGAGGGCTCGCTTTGTCTCTCAATCTCACGGGCAGCTACAATACGGCGATTGGTTTTGGATCGTTGCAGAATAACACCAACGGCGTCGCTAATATTGCTTTGGGCTACGAGGCCGGGTTGAACATTACCACTGGGAGCGACAATATTGACATCGGTAACGTCGGCGCCGCCGCGGATACCAACGTTATCCGCATTGGTGCCGGGCAAAGCCACGCAATTATTGCTGGAGTTGTCACGACGACAAATGGGTTTGCCTCGTATGCTGGCAACCTTTCGACGCCCACGATAATCAACGTCGGGAACAGCCCGTTCACTCATACGAACACATCGGGGCAAAACGTCGAAGTGTTTATTGGTGGAGGGCGAGTGACGGCTTTTGCCGTCAATGGCGCTATGGTTGCAACGGATCTTGCATTAACTGGGTTGACTACGGTTTTTTTGGAGAATAACGAGACATTGCAGGTGACCTATAGCTCCCCACCTAAAATGACATTTTTGATTAGATAAAGGGTTTAAAGCGAGTGCGAATACTGGCTCCAATTCACCTGTTGCTCTATCTCGCTCATGTGCGCCAGTGCCGGCCCAAAGGAAGTACTTATAAGAAATGCGCGATTTTCAAGCCTGATAACCTTGGAGATGTTGTGCTTTCCCTTGGAGCGATTCGTTGTATCACGGAGAGGTTCGGCGAGGAACATTGCTCGATCGTCTGCAATGCGAACACGGCTGAATTGCTTCACCGCGAGTTTCCTAAACTTGACATCGTGGCAGGGGTTGAATCAAGAAGGCTTTCCGAACGAAGGCTGTGGAAGACGATGCGCAAGTTAAGGCAATTGAAACAGAAGGCTTTATTTCATAAAGGAGTGGATTTGCTCATTTCCTTAAGACACCATAGAAGCATGCACCTTGATATGCTCTTGTCAGCCATTCCGGCAACAGTTACAGTCGGAGCCCCAAGTTCTCCGTGGTCTGAGTTTGAAGGCGAATTGACTGCGAGCCGGTTGTGTTTTGATAAAACAGCCTCACTAGAGAATGAGTTTGAATGCAAGGAACTTGCATGGCACGCGGCAGTGCTCTCGAGCGCCTTTGAAGTCGATATTCGGGCGCATGATATTCTTTCCCGCATCAACGGCGTGCCAAGGACGAAGCTCATGGAGCCCAGGATAGTTATAGCTCCATTTGCTGGAGAACGGGTTCGTGAGATTGGATTGGTTCAATTGAAACAGATTGTCCTGGCGGTCCAACGCCAGTGCCGGATTCCTACTGTTATACTATCAGGCGTAGGCGACAAACGACGGTCGGATGAATTGGCGGCGAATTTGCGAGAAAGCGGATCTTTTGACGTTTCGAGCATTTGTACTGAAACACTGGAACAAATGATGCAAGTTTTGGCGGATGCGGCCGCCGTTCTGACGGCCGACTCAAGCCCAGCTCATTTGTCCACTGCCTTGGATGTGCCTACGGTAGTATTAATTGGAGGGGGTCATCCCGGATGGTTTGGATATTGGAGGCGGAGCGACAAGCAAGTATGGCTTGATAACCGCCTTCCATGTTATGGTTGCAATTGGAATTGTATTTATGACAAACCCGTCTGTATAACTGATATTTCACCTGAATTGATAGCCGCAGAGGTGATTAGGCGGCTGCCGCCTCTTAGAAAAGACATGGAAAACTGCCATAATCAAATTATATAGTATGATGCCCGATTTAAACGTTGCTTCTCAGTTCCAGGAAGAGCCAAACGAGTTTAGAAATCCCGTCTGGATTGTATTCTGCGCATTGGCGGGGTTCCTCTTGTTCATACCTGACCTCGATACTTCCGCAGTGGCACGGTTCGCAGAGAACGATGTTTTTAATGGATTTGGAGTAATCGATCCTGACAGATTTATTCGCATTTACGGGCTGATTGTTTGTGCTTGCATTGCCGCACTCTGCTTTTTCAAAGTAAAGGATATTTTCAGAAACAAAGTACTTATTGCCACAGTCTCTCTAACTGGCATAGCGGCTATTTGGGGCGCGTTTATGTGTGGAATCTATGGGAAATACGGCTTCGCGTATGCATTTAGAGGTCCCGCTGCAATAGCATTTTACCTTTTCGCGGGAGTGTTTGTCCTTTTTAGCTCGCCGACAATGAATATGAACTATTTTAAAGCGGCTTTTTGTGGTGTCGCCGGCGCTGCCCTGACCAAATTGTGCGTTAATGCGATTACAACCCTTCAAGGCGGTGGAGGAGCCGCAATCTTTCAGGGTGTGAGAAGTGTGCAAACGGACGGGCCAACACTTCTTTGCCAATGTTTCGTAGGTTGCATTTGCATTCTAGCGGCCTTTAGTTGTTGGCGTCAGCGCCGAATTCGGATGACTGTGATTCATTTCGCAATTGGATTATTAATGTTCATCGGGCTGGCGCTAAGTTTTCGGCGCCTGGTGGTTATCGAGGGAGTATGTGTTTTGTTCGGGGCCATTGTGTTGGATGGTTGGTTGCACGGAGTGGCTGCGAAAAGCATTTTGGTTAGCGGAGTTGTTCTGATCACCGTCAGTACTTTGATGTTGTTTGCAGCCGCCTTCCAATTTGGAAGCGACGTGATTATCGAACGCTTCCGAAGTGTCACATTTGAAGGGTTGCAGGGCAGTGGGAATAGCGCCTATGATGCTTCAAATCAGGATTACATTGACCATTGGGAGCGGTTCCCAGGGATCGTGAGCCGATCACGAGGTTTAGGAATGGGGTATGATACAGACTATGACGGCCTCGGACCAGCTGACCCGGCGAGTGGCGAGGAGATTCCGTTGCATGTCGGCAGTTTTGAACTCCTGGCATCCGTGGGAATTGCAGGCGTGGTATTTTGGGCATTTGTTTTGGTCCTTGTGCCAATTTACGTGTTGAGAAGGGCAAAGTTCCTTAATTTGCAAAACAGCGAGCTTTTGAGCGCCGCTGCAATGTGGGTGCTTTTTACAGCATTTTGTCCATTAGGTCCTCCGTTTTACATCATGCCGCAACAAGCCATCCTGGTTGGTGGTGCTCTGGGTTTTATGATGAATCGTGTGACGGTGGAAAGCAATGGAATCGCTTTACCAGGCAAGATGACAAATGGGGGAAACGCCGCCTCGGAGAAAGCCGCTCCGGTTGCGGCTGTCGAATGATCTTGATGGAGCCACGGTACCAAACGTATATGACCCTCCAGCCATGATTAGCATCGTAACGCCCGTCTATAATGGTGAAGCACATATTGCCTCCACTCTGGAAAGCTTAAGCCGGCAACGAGCTTCGTTTGAACATTTGGTGATGGACGCAGCCAGCAAAGACAACACTTGCAAGATTGCCGAGAGCTACGCTGGCCGTTACCAAGTACGGGTCAGCTCTCAACCAGATGGCGGCCATTATGATGCCGTGCAGAAGGGCTTTGCCCAATCGCAAGGCGATATCCTCACCTGGATCAATGCCGGAGACATATATATGCCCTGGACTTTGTCCGTGGTGGAAAAGGTTTTTGAGCTTCATCCGCACATTGAATGGATTACCGGAGCCAACTGTTTCTATTATGATCAAGAGAACCTGTTCAGCCTTGATATGACTATCCCGGTATATTCACGGCTGGCCATTAGGAAGGGCTGGCATAATGGACGCTGGTTGTCGTTCATTCAACAGGAGGGAACATTCTGGCGGCGGTCACTTTGGACGAAAAGCAAAGGAGCGGATTTATTTCGGGGACAAGGACGCGGCAAAGGCTACGCCATGGATTTTCATTTGTGGAAGCGATTCGCGGAGTTTGCGGCACTCCGCACAGTTTGCAGCGTGTTGGCGGCATTTACAATTGCGCCAGGGCAAATTTCACAACGTTTCCGCACGGAATATTTCAATGAATGTGGCGTTGCGAAGGCTTACGATCTTCCGAACAAATGGACGCGAAGCCTGTTTCGCCTTTATTCCTTCTATCAATTGGCCGTTAAATCGCGTGCAATCTCTGGGACAACTCTCACGATGGAGTTTCCAGTGCGTGTTATTTGATCAGAAGAAATGATAGCAAAGTCATGATATCCATTCTGAGTAGTTTTAAGCCCTTCCGCGGTGACGCGGCACGGTTGCAGGAAAACGCTTTACTAAATTGGCGCTGCCTGGGCGATGAAGTCGAGATTATTATTTATGGAAATGGCGAAGGTGTTGCAGACTATAGCCATAAATATGATGCTAGGCATGTCGTCGAGATTCAGCTTAGTTCTAAGGGAGTGCCCCGGTTTGACGCCATTGCGAATCACGCGGCGCGCCACGCTAAATTCGACGTCCAGATGTACTTGAACGGAGACATTCTCCTACCCCCAAATTTTCTCAGTTCGATAGAAAAGGTTAAACTTGCGCAATTTTTGTTGGTTGGACAAAGAATCGATTTGACGATGGACGCGGATTTCAACGTTCAATGCCAAGATTGGCTTGCGGAGATCACTCGATGTCAACGCGCGGGCCACGCCACTTACTATGCGTGGGGTCCATCGGCAGTGGACTACTTTGTCTTCCGGCGCGGACTGTGGGCCGGACTGGGGCCGCTGATTATTGGCAGGGGCCGATACGATAATATCTTAATCGCATCATGTCTGCGTAGGAATGTGCCGATTATTGATGCTACGTTAGTTCTGTTGGTTATCCATCAATTTCATGATTACGGACACCTCGCCGGCGGGAATCAGGCGGTCAAGTTTGGTCCGGATGCGCTGGAGAATTTCAAACATCACGACATGTGGCATAGTCCTCCTGACATTCGCGAAGCAGGCTGGCAATTGAAAAATGGAGGAGTGATAAAATCTGAATTGGAAAAAGACTTCCTTAGGCAAATGGAGATGTTATTGCGGTTTCGCCACAATCAAAAGTACCTGAGCTATCTTTTTCGGGGGCTTTGGCGGCTAGTCAATGGTAAGATAGTTTACAAAAGGAATTTTCCTCCACTTGAGGTGGTTTTGGGCGCCCAACGCTCTTTCAGCCATTAACGCGGCGCCAACATGGTAAATCGGCAACTCATTACTTGCCTCGGCGAGGCTCAGAGAATTCTGACTAAGACAATTGGAAAAGAGGATGGCCTTTGCTAAAACTACCCCGCAATCTATGCAAATTCCGAATGCGCTGCCAATTCCATCGTTTTCGATTGAATTCCGAACCTCCAGTTACCATCGATTTGACAACTGCTTAGTCATTTTATGGAGAGGTATTTGTCCTGTTGACGCGGGTGAATTGAGCAAAGCTCGCTTTTAGGTCTAATTCTTACTGGCGACGATGGCGACTATTCTTCTTATAGGACTTGACATGCAAAACGCAGACTTCCACCGGCGGATTCGCATGTTTCGCCAATTGAGGCATGAAGTCGCCTGGGCTGCCTATGACCGGCAACGTCCGGGGAATGCGCTGCCGCCTGATGTTTTGGGCCTTCCTCATTGTGTTCTTGGAAAGACATTTGAGCGAAATTATTTCCAGCGGGTGTTTGCTTTGTTTGGTGGAATTGTTCGATTGCGTCGATGGCAAATGGCGACCCGGCTTGAGACCCAAATCGTTTATGCCAGAAATCTTGATAACTTAGCGCTCGGATCGGTGATTCAGTTCTCGAATAAGGCGCCGGTTAAATTCCTCTATGAAGTTGCGGACATTCAGCCTGCCTTCTTGGGAAACGGACTAGGAACGGTTCTGCGAATGCTGGAGAAGTTCGCTCTGCGTCACACGGATATTCTAATCACAACGTCTCCGGCATTCGTTCGGGAATACTTTGTCCAGCGCCTCGGCTTCTCGGGCAAATGGTTCTTGTTGGAAAACAAGGTGTATTTGCAAGCGGAAAAGTCTGCAGCGAGATGGTGCCCGGATCGAGTAATCAACCAGAACCGCGAGCGTCCAATTCGAATTGGCATATTCGGAATATTTAGGTGCGAGCGATCGTTTCAACTAATAGGGGAATTAGCGTCGGCATTCAGCAGCAAACTTAAATTCGTGTTCCGAGGCTATCCAAATCAACTTGTGAAACACAAATTTGATCAGTTGCTCGAGAAGAAGGAAATCGAATATCATGGACCCTTTAAGCATCCGGACGATTTGTCGGGGATCTATGGTGATGTGGATCTGATTTGGGCTTTTGATTTTAGTTCCATGGAGGGCAATTCCAAATGGCTTCTAACTAATCGCAATTATGAGGCGGCCCTTTTCAGTGTGCCACAACTGGCCTTGAAAGGCACCGAAACAGGACGCTTTATTACGTTAAATAATTTAGGGTGGGTGGTTGACGAACCAGTGGGAACTTCATTGCGTGAGTTTTTTAACGCGATTTCAATTTCGACGCTGAACAAGGTGTCTGAGTCAATTGCCAAGCAGGATCGATATCGGTTTCGGGCGGACTCAGATTTTGAAAGGTTTAACGTCCTTTTGGAGGGCTTGCTAAGTGGTGCGGAACAATTGTAGGGTTGCTTCTAACGGAAGCAGCTCGTACTCGATGAATTTATGAGCATTGCCGACTCGTCAGTTAGGAACGATCTGTTCGATAATCGGATGGACTTTGCTTTGGACCGCCCACGCTCGCTTTTTGCGGTTTGACATTTTTTGAAATGCATTCTTTTTCTCTCCTCCTCCTATTGGCCGCCAGGATTCAATCAATGGTTTTTTTATTCGTTTAGCGCCGAAGTTGGACAACGGATTAATTGGAAACCACGAGTGAACATCCACCTCCCTTGGAAACTCAATGTGCCAGACTACACCAGTGTTGGCGAAGAGGTTTGTATCATCAACTTCGCGGCCATCACCATCAGCGCGCATTGTTGCCTTTCACAACGCAGTTTCCTTTGTTCCGGCAATCATGACTAGCTATGAGGTTTCGCAATAGTTCTGGTGTGCGGGTCGTTGTCGTTTCGGAAGTCCCCGGGGCGGAAACGCTGAATTATGAATGGATATAAACTGCTTCGCTTGTCAAAACTGGTCTTTTCCATTGTTCATCCTTCTTGTTGGAAAGCCTTAAGGCAGGGCGTCGCTCCATCCATTGAACACCGGGACGTTCTTTCAGGGATTGATTGCGACCTTATTGTGGATGCTGGGGCGAACCGCGGTCAGTTTTCTCTGATCAGCCGGATGGTTAAGCCGGGTGTGCCCGTTATTGCGTTCGAGCCAATTCCGACCGAGGCGGAAGTTTATCGTCGCGTTACCTCCAGCCTGGAAAGCATTCAGTTGCATCAAACCGCGCTCGGCGAGGAAGCCGGCGAGACGGAAATCCATCTGAGCCGGAGCGCGGATTGTTCCTCGTTGTTGCCCGTTGGGGAAGCGCAGACAAAGCTTTTCCCGAGCACGGACGAAATCGGATCGTTGACAATTCCAGTGAAAAGGCTGGATGATTTCAAGTCCGAATGGGAAGGGAATTCGCGAATATTGCTCAAAATTGATGTCCAGGGTTTCGAATTGTCAGTCCTCAAGGGAGCGGTCGAAACATTAAAGAATTGCATGTATGTTTATGTGGAATGTTCCGAAATTGAGCTTTATGTCGGCCAAGCGCTTTATCGTGATGTTGCAGATTTTCTCGAACAACGAGGTTTCAATCTCCAATCGCGCTACAATGAAACGGTTTTAAACGGAAAATTGATTCAGTCGGATTGCTTGTTTGTTCGCAGTTTATCATAACCTTTGAATGCGATTGTTGACGCACGATTACGCCCGACATCCGTTTCAGGTTCAGTTGAGCCGGGTATTGGCGCACAGGGGGGCTTAACCGTACTGTCTTCGGTGAATCGCTCATTGGAAGGCGGTTGGGTGTACGCTGGGCAGCCTTGCGCTCCTGTCGGGCGGCGCTGGCGGGTAGAATAGCAATGTTATTGTTCGAGATACAGCAGGAAACCTTAACCAAACGGCATGGTGATGAAGATCCTCTTTTGCGCGTGAGAACGACCCTTTGGCTGCTGGTGGTCTTCTTTTTCGGCCTTGGGCCGCTCTGGGCCGCTCCCTTTGCCAGCCTCTACGTTGCGACCAACGGTAATGATGCCTGGTCAGGCTCGCAACCCTCGCCTAATCAGAGCCAGACCGACGGCCCTTTCGCGACGCTGGAAGCAGCCCGCGACGCGATCCGCAGAATGAAGAACACCAACGCTCCGCCCGAAGGCGGCGTTATGGTCTGGATTCGGAACGGGACTTACACTCGCGCAACGACCTTTGAGTTGACTGCCAAGGATAGCGGAAGTGCGACCGGACCGATCACCTGGCGCGCTTACGAGAAGGAACAAGTGCGGTTGCTTGGCGGGAAAAGCCTCCACGGTTTTCAACCTGTCACCGATCCTTCCATCTTGAGCCGCCTGTCTGCCGAAGCGCGCGCGCATGTTCTGCAATGTGATCTGCGCGCCCACGGCATCACGAATTTCGGGCGTTTGACGCGGCGCGGTTTTGAGTGCGGCAGCCATCCCGCTCATCTTGAATTATTCTTCGGCGGCCAACGCATGACCTTGGCGCGGTGGCCCAACGAAAGCGACACGACCATCGCGGGCACCGTCGGGACCGTTGCGGAAGGCGATAGACATGGCGGTGAACTCGGGAAGCTCGAAGAGGGATTTCATTACCAGGGAGATCGACCAAAGAACTGGAAGAGCTTCGATGACATCTGGGTTCATGGTTATTGGGCGTGGGATTGGGCCGATACGTACGAAGAGATCGCCTCGATTGATACCAAACAGCGTCTTATCAAGACCAAACCTCCTTATGGGGTTTACGGTTATCGAAAAGGGCAACGCTTTTATTTCTTGAATGTATTGGAAGAACTCGATTCTCCCGGCGAATATTTCGTCGCGCACGATACCGGCCTGATCTATTTCTGGCCGCCCGAACCCATTGAGAAACGTGAAACAACCGTTTCGGTGCTGGAGGATCCACTGGTTCGCTTACAGGATGCCACAAACATCGACTTGATCGGGCTGACCCTCGAAAGCGCGCGCGGCGTAGGCGTCGAAATCAAACGGGGCGCCAGCAACACGGTGGCCGGTTGCTCGTTGCGCGACCTGGGAAATTACGCCGTCATTATCAGCGGCGGCGAGCATAACCGCCTGGCAGGCTGCGATTTGGCCAGCACTGGCGATGGCGGTGTCATCCTCAACGGCGGTAACCGCGCGACGCTCTTCCCCGCCGGGAACGCCGTCGAGAATTGCCATATTGAGCATTTCGGCGAATGGTCGCGCTGTTATCAACCGGCCGTGATGATCAACGGTGTTGGTAATGTGATCGCTCATTGCCTGATCCATGACGGCCCGCACAACGCGATCCAGCTTGGCGGCAACGAGCACGTCATTGAGTTCAACGACATCTCGCGGGTTTGCCTGGAAAGCGGCGATGTCGGGGCGTTTTATATGGGTCGCGACTGGACGCAGCGGGGCAACGTGATCCGCTTCAACTGTTTCCATGACCTGCACAAAGTGGGCGGCCTGCAAGCCAAGCTCTACCCCGAGGTGATGGCCGTTTATCTTGATGATTGCACGAGCGGCACGACCGTTTTCGGTAATATTTTTTACAAGGCCGGGCGCGGCACGTTTGTCGGCGGCGGCCGTGATAACACGATCGAAAACAACATCTACGTGGACTGCGATCCCGCCGTGGCCGTCGATGGGCGCGGCTTGGATAATGCCCCCGTATGGCGTGACATGGTGTTCAAGACGATGAGAGCAAGACTCGTCGCTATGAAGCCCCACAAATCACCCTATCTCGACAAATACCCGCAGCTTCTCGAGTTGGACAACTATTACGTTGGGGAGAAAGGCATCCCGCCCGAAGGCAACAAAATCACGCGCAACATCTGCGTCGGCAAATGGCTTAACCTCTACTGGCACGCCAAACCTGAGATGATGGAGATACAGGATAATCTCGTCCAAGGCGATCCCGGATTCGTCGGGCTCGCAAAACCGAATTTCCAACTCAAACCAGATTCGCCGGCCTTCAAGCTCGGATTTCAACGCATTCCAGAGGAGAAAATCGGCCTCATCCAGGACGAATATCGCGCCTTGCTCGCCCATTGATCCTGCCCTTAGCTCCTTGGTTTTGCATGCGATTGTTGATTCACGATTACGTTGGACATCCGTTCCAGGTTCAGTTGGGCCGAGAACTGGCGCGCCGGGGGCATTCGGTCATTCACGCTTTTGCGGGCGGATTGTTGACGCCGCGAGGAAGTCTGCACAAGAAATCCGATGATCCGGATGCGTTTGAAGTCATCGAAGTCGAGATGGACGCCAATTATCGCCGGGACAAATATCGCTTTCTGCGGCGACGGCGGATGGAGGTTGAATACGGGCGGAAAATCGCCGCGTTAATTCAAGGGCGAAAACCGGAGGTTGTCATTTCCGCCAACACTCCCACCGAACCGTTGTTGAGAATTGCAAATACGTGTTCCCGGCTAGGACTTCATTTTATCCCGTGGGTTCAGGATTTTTACAGTGTCGCGGTGTCCAAACTGGCGAAGAAAAAGATACCGGTCCTGGGCAATGTAATTGGCTGGTGGTATCGGCATCTTGAAAAGCGGATGTTGCGGCAGGCGTCGGTGGTGGTGGCGATCACGGACGATTTTGTGCCAATGCTTCGGCAGTTCGGCGTGCCGCAAGAGAAGATTGTCGTGATTCCCAATTGGGCGCCGCTGGATGAGTTGCCGCAGCAGTCGCGCCAGAACGCGTGGTCCGCCACTCAGGGACTGAACGACAGGTTTGTGTTCCTTTATTCGGGTACGCTGGCCATGAAGCACAACCCGGATATGCTAAGACAATTGGCCATGCGGTTTCGAAATGATCCAATCGTGCGCGTCATGGTCGTTTCGGAAGGCCCCGGCGCGGACTGGCTTGCAGGGCGGAAAGAAAAGGACTCTCTATCGAATTTGATGCTCCTGCCCTTTCAACCCTTTGCGGCAATGGCCTCAGTGATGGCTTCCGCCGATGTTCTGATTGCTATTTTGGAATCGGATGCGGGTGTCTTTTCCGTGCCTTCCAAGGTCCTTTCCTATCATTGCGCCGGACGACCTTTGCTCGGCGGAATGCCGCTGCAAAATCTTGCCGCCAGAATCATTTTGGACAATCGGACGGGGCTTTGCAGCGCCCCCGACGATTTCGATGGTTTTGTTAAGGCGGCGGAAAGGCTTTATGCCGACCGGGAATTAAGGAGCCAATGCGGCCAACGCGCCCGGCTCTACGCCGAAAACAATTTTGAAATCAAGAAAATTGCGGATCGGTTTGAGGAATGCACCATGCGGTAGGCGGTTTGGGCCTTGTGTTTTGTGCTTGGCCATGATATCTTGTTTTCATGACTTTGTTGCGAAAAGGTGACAGGGCGCAGAAGCAAAGGCAGCAGGATGTTTTTGCGGAAATCCGATGGGTGTTGTCGCCATTGGGGGCATCCGACGCCGCGGAATGCAGCCTGGTCTCCGAGAAGCTGATAGCCACCGCAAGGAAGAATATCACCATATTTCCAGCGAGTGAATACCATAAAGGCTCATCCAATGACGCATTTTTTCCACCGAACTGCTCTTTGTCTTAGCAGCGTTCTTTTGGTGTCTTGCAGTCAAGTCTCTGTAGCGGGAGATACACCCCCTGCAAAAGACACGACGCACGAGGAGGCGGCTAATCAACTGCTTACGCTTACCCCTCCCTCGGTACTTGATAAGGCGCTCACACCTCCGAGCGGCGATAAACACGACTTTATGAGCCTCGCTGCATATTCATGGCCCAACCCTAGAACCCCGAACGGACTACCCTATATATATCAAGATGGAAAAACCAACCCCGACAAGGAGACCTACGGGGATTATCGGGGCCTGCAGAAAATGGGAAATGCCGTGCGAACGCTGGCGCAAGCTTACAAAAAAACACACAAGGAAATCTACGCGCAAAAAGCAGCGGAACTCCTACGCGTCTGGTTTCTTGACCCCCGTACCGGCATGAATCCCAACGTGCGCTATGGACATGCGGAGCCCGGGCTGCACGAAGGAACATGTGGAGGCATTATGGATACGATGATTTTCGATACGATGGTGGGTGCTCTTACCACGCTGGAGTCATCGCCTTCCTGGACAAGTTCTGAAAAACAGCAATTGCGCAGCTGGTTCAGGAAGTTTCTGACCTGGATAATGGAAAGCGAACTGGGCCGCCATGAATCAAATATGCCCAATAATCACGGAACATGGTATGATGTGGAAGTGGTTGCCATTGCCTTATATCTGGACGATAAAACGATTGCGAAGGCTACACTTGAACAAAGCAAAGAAAAACGCATCGCCCGCATGATTGAGCCCGATGGCAGCCAACCTCACGAGTTGACACGAACTTTGTCTCTGCATTACACGTTGTATGCGCTCAATGGCTTCTTCCGGCTTGCTGCCCAAGGCGACGCAGCAGGCGTAGATTTATGGAACTACGAATCCAAGGATGGTCGCGGCATTCACAAAGCGTTGGATTACGTTTTGCCTTTTCTTGATGGAAGAAAGACATGGCCTTATCCCCAGATTAAGCCTGTGACTCGCCATGATTTCCTAATAGCTGGATCGTTGTTGCGTGACGCCGCGAAAGCATACAACGACCCGAGCTACCTGAACGCGGCGGAAAAAATCCAGTCTGAAGCAAATGCCATGCCTGTCGCAGAACATTGAACGAGCGCGGTGTAAGGAAAGGTTTCAGACTCGGGTGAAATCGTAGGCGAAATGGTGTCCGACCGTGTTCGTCCTGTAAAGTTGCATGTCCGCGAGATGCGAGAGCCAGGCCAGCGGATGCCAATTGCTGGCGGTTTCGGTTTGGAAAGTCCAGCGTACGCTTTGGGCCGTCAGCCCGTGCTGAATCGTCATTCGGAGAAATTCAAACATATCACCAAAGTTTGCTCGCAAACCCCCGCCAATCAATCATTTCAATTCTCGACCTAGCTCATGGCAAGCAAAAGATCGGCTTGGAAGACCGGCGCGAACAAGACAGTCATCCTCCCAAAGAGCCGCTAAGAATTCGGGCGCGTCGCCGGCCTCCGCCCCTGGATGCACGTGATGGCCCACCGAGCGTGTTCCGCCACAAGCGCCTCGGCGTCCGCAGCCGCCCGCTCCAGCGCTGGCAGAGCCGCCTCATCCCCGCAATTTCCCAGGGCGACACATACGTTTCGGAGCAATCCACGCCGTTTGGCCCGGCGAATTGGAGTCCCGGCGAAACGCTGCTCAAAGGCCGCCTCGTCCATCGAGAGCAGTTCGAGTAAATCCGGCGCCGCCATGTCCGGTCGGTAATGGGGGCGCATCATGGCCCCTTGCCGGGCAAAACGGTTCCAGGGACACGCCGCCAGGCAATCGTCGCAGCCGTAAATTCGGTTGCCGATCAGCGCGCGCAACTCTTCGGGAATCGCCCCCTTCAATTCAATGGTCAGGTAGGAAATGCACCGGCGCGCATCCAGTTGGAACGGCGCCGTGATGGCGGCCGTCGGGCAGGCGTCAATGCACCGGCGGCAGGAGCCGCAGCGGTTCTTTTCGGGCGCGTCCGCCTCCAGCTCCAGCGTGGTGATGATTTCCGAGAGAAAAAACCAATTGCCCAGTTTGCGGCTGATCAGGTTGGTATGTTTGCCGATGAATCCCAGTCCGGCCCGTTCCGCCAGATCGCGCTCCAACAGCGGTCCCGTGTCAACATACCACAACGAGCGCGCGCCGCCGCCTAGAGAACTGACAAATGCAGTCAGATCTTTGAGCCGGCCGCCCAAAACCTTGTGATAATCGCCGTATCGAGCGTAACGCGCGATCTCGCCCGCCGTGCCCGTCGGCGGCGGGTCGCCGGCGGATGGCGGCGTATAACTGGCCGCCAGAGAGATGATCGTTTTGGCGGTGTCCAGGACTTCGGCCGGGGCGATGCGTTTATGGGCGTTGCGGGCGAGGTAATCCATCTGTCCATGAAAGCCGGCCTGGAGCCAGCGTTGGAACTCGGCGGCGTGATCGGGCGGGCGGGCCGTGGTGAACCGGCAGGCGTCAAAGCCCAACTGCAGGGCGCGCTGGGAGATGGCTGATTTCACTTCCCTCTCCGCGCCAAATTGAATTGGTGCAGGACGTGGTGGACCACTTCCCTGGGTGAACGAAAGCCCGTGTGCAGCAACACATCGGCCTGGCGGTAGGCTGGCCCGCGTTGTTCGAGCAACTCGCGGATTTTGGCCGGCGGGTCCGGCGCCTGGAGCAGCGGCCGATGCGTTTGCGCGCGCACCCGCTCCCAGATCGTCTCCGGCGAGGCCCAAAGGCAAACCACCAAAGCGTGAGACTTGAGGCTGGCCAAATTGGACGGATCGGCCACCAGACCGCCGCCGGTGGCGATGACCGTGTCGCGGCGGTCGCTCAGGGCGTGGACCACGTCGCGTTCGTATTTGCGAAAAGCGGCTTCGCCCTGTTGCGCGAAGATTTCGCGGATCGATTTTCCCACTTCATTTTCGATTAATTCATCGGTATCTATAAAAGCGAAGTGAAGGTGCTCGGCAGCCAGGCGGCCGACCGAAGACTTGCCTGTGCCCATGAAACCAACCAGGGCGATGTTGTAAACGGAGCGCGGAAGGATCGAATTCAAGGTTTCCTCATCCTCATCATAAACGAAATCTTAATATCTTTCCTGCCATAAGTCACCAGAATTGCCTGCAAAGACGATTGCGATTTAGGCCCGCCAGGGAAAAACAGTGGATTGCCTGCCGGGCCGCCTCAACTCTGGCTTGAAACAGGAGCCGGCAAGGGATAAACTCAAACCATGATAACCGCGATGCAACTGCGCGAGCGCATGAACGAAACTCCGTTCAGGCCCTTCCGCATCACCCTCTCGGACGGCAGGACGTTCAACGTCCCCAATCACGACGTGGCCTTTGTCAAAAGGAACTCCATCGAGATCGGCATCGGTCTGGACTCCCGCTCGTTCGCGCAAAAATATGTCGAATGCGCCATTCTCCACATCACGAGCATTGAGGACATCCCGACTGAGCAAGCCGCGTGATTGTCCGGGCTACCAGTCGGCGTAATAGGCGATGTAGGAGGAGGCGTAGTGCGGTTTCATCTGGAGAATGGGCACCCATGCGACTGAGCCATCAAGATGGCCAACGTTGCCCCCGTCCGACCCCAGTTGGGTGGGTGTCTCATGCACGTAGGGCCAACTCTCCACGATGGAGCACCCCTGATTCAGTGAAGGATCGTAGAGGCCGCCATTCTTGCGGTGAGTCACAATCACCAGGCCGTCGCCCCACATATTACAATCGGTCAGGATAACATTGGTGCCGTTCTCGGTTGCCTTGGCGGGGGACCACCAAGCGTTGGAATTGGCGTAATTCCAGCCGTTAGCCCGACTTTCGCAACTGGAGCAAGTTATAACCCGTAAGTCGCTGCAAATGAAGGCAGCGCTTCAAAAGGTCTGCACCAAGGTCATTCTTCGGCCAGTTGTCCTTTCTGGGTGATGCGCGGCGGCGATTGCGGCGGCAGTTCCCAGTTCAGTTGCGCCAGGAGCATCTTCTGGTCTTTTTCCGGCTGGGTGTAGCGCCGGAAGATCAGTTCCCGACCGTCGGTGGTCGGGAAATGCACGTCGAGCATTTGCAGGGCCGCAAATTTATCCAGAACGCTGCGCGGCGTCAGGCCCGGCGCCAGCGGTTTCAAACAGGCGCGCAAGTGGGCGTGCAGACAGTAGGCCAGAAACGACACCAAGATGTGCGCCTCAATCCGCTTTTCCAATTGATGAAAGATGGGACGCAACGCCAG
>Ga0302325_10009548_pt1 | contig 21161 bp, 18 predicted proteins | sample Palsa_T0_2_FD_201948 | JGI IMG/M metagenome (GOLD analysis project Ga0302325, IMG submission 201948) | Peat permafrost microbial communities from Stordalen Mire near Abisko, Sweden - Palsa_T0_2 | ecosystem: Environmental > Terrestrial > Soil > Palsa > Peat permafrost | place: Sweden: Abisko...
TTTAGATCCTTGGCCATGGCGTCGGATTCCGCGGTGCGCGTGATTCGCCGAGGCCGGCGGGACGAGTTCGCCTCACCCAGCGGCTTGGCAAAGCCCCAAATGTACTTGTCAAAGGTGCCAAACTCCCGCTGCGTCGCCAGAAACGCCTTGGCATTCCCCACCGCCGCGCTAACCTTCAGCCGGTTGCGAATGATCCCCGGATCGGCAAGTAATCGCCGCGCCTTCTTCGCGTCATAGCGCGCGATTCTCGAGGCATCGAAGCCGTCGAACACTTGCCGATACCGCTCGCGCTTGCGCAAGACGGTCTCCCAACTCAGCCCCGCCTGAGCGCCTTCCAGGATCAGCATCTCGAAGAGGTGCCGATCGTCGTGGCTCGGCACGCCCCACTCGAGATCGTGGTAGGCGATCATTATGTCGCTGGTCGCCCAGCCGCACCTCGAGCGCGCTGCCGCAGAAGCTGCCTTCGCCGCCGTCGCTGCCGGGCTCATGAATAAGTCATCGTTGAGACGGGACACGCGGATTGGTGTCCCGGAGGAAGACCATCAGTCGCACATCGCTCATTCCGGACTACGCGATGTGCTTTCCGACGATCTTTTCGATCTGTTCCTTCGGCACCGCGCCGACGATTTGATCGGCTACCTGGCCGCCCTTAAAAACGAGCAGCGTGGGGATGCCCCGGATATTGAACTTTCCCGCGGAAGTCATATTCTCGTCCACGTTCAACTTCACCACTTTCAGTTTCCCCGCGTTCTTCGCCGCGATTTCCTCTACGGCAGGAGCCAGCATAAGGCATGGACGGCACCATCCCGCCCAGAAATCCACCATTACGGGCTGGGTGTTGCTCGCGTCCAGCACTTCGGTTTGAAAGTTTGCGTCGGTCACTGCGGTGACATTGTCTGACATTTTGGTCCTTAGTCTGCGTGGGGAGGGGCCGCTGCCCGATGACCTGCACGCGTTTAATTAGATGTAACAGCCGCCCTGGGGATTCGGGAACGCGCAGCTGCTTCGTACAAAGCAACATACGCGGTGGCGCTGGTTTTCCACGAGAAATCCTTGGCCATCCCGTTGGCTTGCAGCGTCTGCCAAGCCCGTTTGTCGCCAAATACCCGCAAGGCCTGCCGCACCGTCTGCAGCATCGCCTTGCCGTTGTACGGTTCAAACCTGAAACCGGTGCCCTGCCCCTTTGCGGGATCGAACTCCACAATCGTGTCGTCCAATCCACCGGTGGCACGCACTACTGGAACCGTACCATAGCGCAGGCTATAAATCTGGTTCAACCCGCACGGCTCGTACCGCGAAGGCATCAGGAACATGTCCGATCCGGCCTCGATCTTGTGAGCCAGCGCGTTGTCGTAGGCGATCTTCACCCCAACCTGCTGTGGGTATTGCGCCGCCAGACCCTGGAAGAATTTCTCGTACTTCGGCTCTCCGGAACCCAGCACCACCAGCGACAAATTTTCCTTGAGTAGATCGATGGCCATCTCAGCGATCAAATCGAAGCCCTTCTGATCGGTAAGCCGCGAGACGATGCCCACTAGCGGCCGAGCCAAATTCTCCGGCGGAAGCTGGAACGCCGCCAGCAAATCCTTTTTGCACGCTACCTTTCCGGCCAGATTCTGCGCGGAATACTTGGCGGCGATGAGCGTATCCAGCTCCGGACTCCAGACCGTGTAGTCCACTCCGTTTAATATCCCAACCAAACGGTCAGCTCGTCCCTGGATCACGCCTTCCAGGCCCACGCCGTATTCCGGCGTTTGAATCTCCTGCGCGTACCGCTTGCTAACGGTGCTCAGATAGTCCGAAAAAATCAGACCGCCCTTCATGAAGTTTAGTTTGCCGTAGTATTCCAGCGCATCCATGCGGAAAAGGCTCTCGGGCAACCCGATCCGCGCAAGCGACGCTCGCGGGAAAACTCCCTGGTAACCGAGGTTATGCACGGTGAACACGACTGGCAACCGGCGCATCAGCGGGTCGGTGGCGTACTGGTTGCGCAGCATCACCGGCACTAGCGCGGACTGCCAATCGTGGCAATGAATCACGTCCGGCATCCAAACTTGTTTGGCCAGTTCCAGAGCGGCGTGGCTGAACAGGGCAAAGCGTTCGGGATTGTCAGGATAATCGCCGGTCTTGTCCTGGTAGAGCTCCGGGCGCTCGAAATACGCGGGGTCTTGCAGAAAAAAATAGCGCACTCCGCCGATGGGATTGGCTTCCACCAGCGAGGGGAAACGGGTGGTGGCGCCGAGGGAAATGGTAAGGCTGGGGATGATCGCCTTGGTGGGCTCGGCGCGGCGATACTTGGGCATGAAAACCGCCACCTCGTGACCCAGGTCCTGCAAAGCTTTGGGCAAAGCGCCGATGACGTCGGCGAGTCCGCCGGTTTTAGCGAAAGGAAGTCCCTCGGAAGCAACGAACAGAATTTTCATCAGAATCCGCGCTACCCCCGACGGTAAACAATCGAGGAAGTTTCGTCAAGGCCCGTTCGCACGGTACGCTAAAGACAAAGATGGTGCGGAGAGAAATATCCGTAATGGCGCGAGAACGGGCAAGTATCTTGCTGCACTTTGCTACACTTCCTGGACGATGACCCGCCAGCGTTTGGGACAACACTTTCTGTATAGCGCGAGTTGGCTCGATCGCATTGCGCGCACTTTGCCGCTGCATCCTGGGGAGACCTGGATCGAGATCGGCGCCGGGCACGGCGAAATGACCAGCCGGCTGCAGGGCGGTGGGCGCCGCGTAATCGCAATCGAGATTGACCCTGCGCTGGCTTCCGGTCTGAGGAATCGCGCCGCCGCCGAATGGGCCGGAGTGGAAATCCTCGAGTCCGACGCGTTGGTCGTGGATTTCGCTGACCTGGGCGGCTCGCAATTCCGAGTCTACGGCAATTTGCCGTACTACATTACTTCCCCGCTGATCCGCCGGGTATTCCAAGCCTCCGATGCGGTCCGCTCGCTGCATATCGTGATTCAGAAAGAAGTCGCCGAACGCATCGTGGCTACGCCTGGCCATCGCGTATACGGATTTCTGTCGGCGTTGTGCCAATTCTATTCGCGGCCGAAAATTGCCTTTTCGATTGCACCGGGTGCATTCCGGCCGCCGCCGCGTGTGGCTTCCGCCTTGGTCGATATGCAAGTGCCGGGGGCGAGGAAGGATTTGGGAATCGCGGGCGACGCGGAGTTTCTCGAATTCATTCAGCGATGCTTCGGGCAAAAGCGGAAAACACTGCGGAACAATCTGCGCACTTTCGTGGATCCCAGTTCGATCGAGGCCGCGATGAACGTCGCAGGGATCGATCTCGGCGCGCGCGCAGAAGAACTTCCAATCGCAGCGTTCGCGCGGTTGCACTCAGCACTCAGTATTTAGCCTGTGACCTCGCGGGTTATGGCTGCGGGAATCCGAACATCAACCACGACTGATTGGCTACCCAATGCGGGTATAGCTCGGTCATCTGATCGAACAGCTCCTGGTCGGACGTCGCGGTTTTTTGCAGCCGATCGAAGTCCTGCAAGTAACGTTTGGTGTCTTGGATCGTCGAGGGAGAGTCGGGCGCGCCAGGCTTCTTGTGGCCGGCGACAACAATCGCCGGGTTCAGCGCCGCTAACCGGTCTAGCGCCGCGATCCAATTCTTTCGGCTCTCGGGGGTGGTGTCGCCGACGTACATGCGGCACTGGTTGTACACCACGTCGCCAGCGACGACCAGGCCGATCGATGGAACGTATAGAGACGTCGAATCGGGACAATCGGTGCGGCCCTGCTCGATGATGCGCAATTCGTGGCCCTCGAGAGTGAACGTGTCGTGCTCATAGGGCTCAGGTGAAACCAACTTAGTGGCCACTTGCCCAGGAAACAACCGGCGGGCTAGCCGCTCCACGGTGGGAGTGAAAGACATCTGCATGGCGTTCACCGCCTTGGGCGTCGCTATCGCCCGAGCGCCCGGGAAACGGTCGAGCAGAATACTCAGACCGAAGAAGTGGTCGAAATGGGCGTGGGTTATATAGATGGTCTCCAAGTTGCGGTTGTGCAGAGCAATCCAATCCGCGAGAGCCTCGGCCTCAGCCACGGTGGTCATTGCGTCCACCAGCACCGCGTCGTAGTCGCCAAAGATTAAAGTCGACGTCATCGGGTCAAAGCCGAACGCTTCACCGAAGGGCTTTGGCCGCTCGCCGACCATAACCTTTCCCGGGGCGGTAAAAACGTTCACACTGAGGGTGGTCGCTTTCAGCCCATTTGTGCCGTCCATCTGGTACTCCTTCGATGTCAGAGCGAGTGACTGTTCCAGGCAAAGACTGGCAGAAGCGCGACGACGAGGCGCAGGGTCGGCATCTTATCCAGGCCAAGCGTTAACCGTACGTGAGATCGGTGCTCTGTCCGACCTCGATAATGCAACCGTGAGGATCGCGGATGTAGCAGCGAATCTCGCCGTACTTGGGAATCGGGTCCGTGATGAACTCGGCCCCTCGACTTTTCCATAATTCATAGCACGCTTGAATATCCGCAACGCGGATATTCAGGAAGCTGCTGACCTTTTCCGGTCGGCGGGGACGCTGAGCGTAGTTTTCATCGACATTTACGCCCTCCAAGTGTCGTCCCCTTCTCAATTAGCTCTTTCTGGGCGTCCCCGAGTCTTATGCCGCTGAAGCCGACTTCTTCTTCGCATCGAGTGCCGGTAGAAGAAGTTTCAGAAGCGCTTCATCAGAGAACGGGTTCTGACCTGAGATCAGCTCGCGATCCTGAAGGACATAGCTCGTCCATGGAGCGAGCACGCTTACGTCACCGCCCGCCGTACGCAAGGCGAAATCCGGGTAGAAGAGAACCTTACCACCAATCTCAAGCGGCTCTCGCTGCTGCTCTTCCGCTGTCGAAAAGATAGTCATCTTATACCCAGAATAGATCCAACCTTGAGCCTTTGCGTGTGCTCCAGCGGCATCGCCCGCCGCCAGCGCGGCGACCACCTCCGTCGAATTCGGAAGCGCCGCGAGAAGTGAAATCGGGCCATGGCAGAGGACTGCCGTAGGCTTGGATGTTTTATGAAAGTGTCTCAGCACGGTGCCCGCGTCGGGATCATCGAGTAGGTCCATCATCGGGCCATGGCCGCCGGGGACGAAAACAGCGTCATATTGATCCAGGCCCGATGCGACGACATCCGAGATGCGCGTCGGATTTTTGAGCCCATCGAGGGTGTCGCGGAATTTTAGATAGTCCTGAAGCCTAGCCTCGTCCCCACCGAAGAACTGCGCTATCGCTGAATTGACATCCAGTTGCGGGGTGTTGCCTTTGGGGTTGGCGAAAGTGATTCCGTAGCCTTCGTTCATCAGGGCGCGAACCGGAACTGTCAGCTCGTTGAGGTAGTAGCCAGCGCCGGCATATACCTTGCCATCTTTCAAGGGCAAACCGTGACCGCTCGAGACTAGCACTAAGACTTTTCCTTTTTTTGGCATTTTGTTCTCCTCTTGGAAATTGAATTCTGCTCTCCTGAATATGAGCTAGCTCTTCCTCCAAAGTGCGCAAGGACGGGCCACCGCGGTTGATGTGAGTTATGCCCCTGGGAATCCGAACATCAACCACGACTGATTGGCTACCCAATGCCCATTTGTCCCATCCATCTGGTACTCCTTTCGATGTCAGAGCGACTGACTGTTCAAGGCAAAAATTGGCAGAAGCGCGACGACGAGGCGCAGAGTCGGCATGCTGTCCGCGCCAAGCGTTAACCGTACTTGAGATCGGTGCTCTGACCGACCTCGATAATGTAGCCGTCAGGATCGCGGATGTAGCAGCGAATCTCGCCGTACTTTGGTATCGGTTCGGTGATGAATTCGGCTCCTCGACTTTTCCATAATTCATAGCACGCATGAATATCCGCAACGCGGAAATTCATAAAGCTGTTGATGTGATTCGGATCGGGGACGCTGAGCGTTACCGTCGGCTTATCCGGGGTGGGCCCGCCCCCAACGTTCAGAATCATCCAGATATTCGCGAGCTGAAGGTACCCAGGCGCGTTACCGTCACCCAGGCTCAGAATGCGAGCGCCGAAGACCTTTTCGTAGTAGCGAGCCGATCGCTCGATGTCGGCGACGGTGAGAAATTGCGCGATGCTGATCCCCTCTCGCGGGGGCATCTCATAGCTCTTCTGTTCGATTTGTACGCCGCTCATTGACGACCTCTCTCCATTGGGATTTCCATTTTGCTCTCCCGGATGGGCACCCTTATACACCCAAGTCCCTTCCGAGTGAAACAACTTGTGCGTTGCAGCCAGCAACAGCCAGTAACACCGCGCATGGTTCAAGAAGCGCACTACCGCCCGACTCGGGAGACATCGGGTTGTGCCCCCGTGGAGTTTTCATTGCGTTCAAGCCCACGTCATGACGCAAGGCGCGGCCCGAGGTTTCAGAATCGGGGTTCAAAATAAAAGTCTGGGGTTTAATGCCGGTGCGATCTAGCCAGGCGCTTTCCCAGCCGAATCGGAATCCTCAATAATCGCGCGCATGCGGTCGGGAAAGTCGGTCACGATGCGGTCTACTCCGGTCGGGAGCAGCGCCCGCATTCTCCCCGGCAGATTCACCGTCCACGCTACCGCCAGCAGCCCGGCGTTGTGCGTGCGGTGCACAATCTCAGCGGTCACCAGATCCTCACGCAGGCACAATTGCTGCGCTCCGCAACGCGCCGCCTGCTCCACCGGGTCGGGGTGCGGCGCTTCGATCAGAATGCCGGTGACCACGGCGTCATTAAGCTTGCGCAGCGACTCGATCGCGATGGGGTCGGAACTTACGACCACCACGCGATTCAGCGCGTCCAGGTTCCGGACCGCTCGAATCAGCGACGCGCCGAATTCCGCCGAGAACGGGCAGCGGATCTGGAAATAGAAGCCCACGTCCGCCTCGGCGCTCAGCCCCAACACCTCTTCGACGGTCGGCATGCGCTGACCGGCAAAGTCGCGGTCGAACCACCGGCCGGCATCGATCGCCCGCAGCTCCTCCAGCGTTGATTCCGTGACGCTTCCGCGCCCGTTGGTGGTCCGCTGCAGCATCGCATCGTGGATGGCCACGATATGACCGTCACGGCAGACCTGCAGGTCCGCCTCGATAAATTGGGAGCCAAGCTCAATCGCCAGGCGATAGGCGGCGGTGGTGTTTTCGGGGGCGTGCCCCGACGCTCCCCTATGCGCGATGATCTGCGGTGGTGGCATGCGCGGGTTATCCTAGCAAATACGGAACGGATAATCCCATCAGTAGGACTACGTTAAACGAAGGTTCCATTACTTTTCACGTAACGCTGGGCACGCCGGGGGCCTTGTTCGGCGGAAAGTTCGCGGACATAGGAAAACTCATTTCCTATGTGGAAAACTCTGGGAGTCTTTGGGCACTTCGGACCAAATAACTTCTCAAACTGCGATTTTATTACCGCGCTAACCTCTTTACATACAATAGATAGGTACTTTCGACGTAACTGCCACGATTCTTCCCTTTGGTAAATAGATTGCCATCTGTACCCGCGACGAAGCTGCACAGCAAGGATTCGCGAGTAACGGCACGGGGTTACCGCGCAAGATTCGAGGGGCGCACATGGCACTCTTTATCCTGTTGGCGATCGCACTGGTAGTAGGCCAGAGCTGGCTGGAATGGAAAGATACCCGCCAGCGCTCTGTGCTGCCGGAGTGGGCCAAGGGCGTCGGCTTGGCGTGCATGGTAGCCATCTGCCTCACCGCCGGGACCTCGTTCGCCTCTTACTGGTTTCAGGAAAGTATGAGCAGTGACGGAACAGGCGCGAGCCCGTGGTTGCTGCTGCAAGTTGGATTGGTGCTGTGCGGAATGGCGGCCATCGTTTTCGCGGTACGCCGCAAGAAGCTGCGCACCGTGCTGATCATTTCAGGAGTTGTGGCGGCCTTCGGTTGGATCGGCATGACCATGATCCCCTAGCGCCTTTAGCGTAGCCAATCGTGCCTGCGCGGATCGAAATCTCAAGCGGGCGGCGGGAAAGCAATCCAAGATTCTCTCCGCCCAAGAAAGCGAACACAATCCCCAGACACCGAAGGATGCGGCCTCGCTGGTTGCGAGCCCCCAAAACTTCACGGACTCCAACGCTCAAAACCACGCCCGCGATTCCGGTTGACCTGCCCTCCTAAGCACCCTTGCCCGTTTCCGGCTTGCCCGCCCTGCTTACACAGTTATATTGTGGGTTTATATGCGCTGGTTGCTGCCCATACTCGCTGGAATTACACTGCTGCTGCCCACTGGCGTGAATGCCGACGAGCTGCACTTGAAAGACGGTTCGGTGGTCATCGGGACGGTGGTGGGCTACGAGCAGGATTCCTTCCGTGTGAAAACCAGTTGGGGCTACGCGGAAATTCGTAAAGATCAAGTGGCGCAGATAGTGATCGGCAGCGGCACTACCGACTCATCGGACGCCGCGGCAGCCGCCTCGCACAAACCATCAGCGGCGAAAAAACCAACGGCGGCGCCGGCCCCCATTTCTCCGGCCACGCCGCCTGCATCGGCGCCGAGTTCGCCACCGGCGGATGGCTCCCAGCCGGCAAAGGGACAACTTCTGGTTCGCGCAGTCGTGTCATCCCCTAGTGCAGCTCCGGTAGCCGGCTCGAACTCCGCGGCGGCGAAGCTCGTTGCCACATCGCCCGCGCGTCCGCAAGCGAATCCAAAGCCGCTTCCGGCAAGCGCTGGCGCGCCTCCGCCCACCGACAAGCTTCTGGTCAGCCCAGGTAGTCCCGCACCGGACTCAGGCACCAAGCCTAATAGCGCCTCGGTCCGCGTCGCCGCCAGCACCGGGTCAGCTGGTGGCAGCGGCGCGCCAGCGCCTGCCAAGGCGGCGCCGGCGATTCCGCCAGCCAGCGTGGTGAAGCCGGCCAAGCGTAGTTCCCCACCTCCGCCCGCCCAGAGCGCTGTCGCTTCTAGCGGCGCGGATGAGACGACCGCGACCGCGGCCGCGAAACGGGCCAAGGCGGCTCCGGCTCCTGAGCCGGTCCGCGAAGCGATTACCGGCAACGAGTACACCAATGAGACGTACGGCTTCCACATGTACAAGCCGCCCGACTGGCAACTAAACGCTGCCGCACGGAAAATGATGCCCGGAGCCATCGCGGCGCTTGGAACAGCCAATGAGAAAACTTATTTCTTCATTGGGCTGGAGCCCGCACATGGAGCTCTGGCGGAAAATCTGACAGAAGCGGATAAACGCCTGCGGGGTATTTTGGAAAACTATCGCGCGATGGGTGATCGGCAGGTAACGATCTCAGGCTCGCCGGCAACGGAGCGCCGTTTTCGAGGTTCGGTGGACGGCAAAGACTGGACCGGAATCGTTGCGGTGCTTCCCCGCGCCAACCAACTCTTCACCGTTTTCGGAATCACCTCCGCTGATTCCGACCTCGCCAGCCAAATTCAAGAAAACGTAATTCGCCGCGCCATCGACAGCCTGGCTTTCACGCCCGTTAGCACGAGCCACTAAAAGCGAACATGTAACATGTCAAGAAGCGCTCGATCCCGGCTTTGTCGTTGGGTTGAGCCTGCGCGCCTGCGATGAGTGGCGTGGTTCTATTTATTGCATCGGGAGTCTTGGGGTTGGGAATGTTTTCCGACACGATCGTCGGGGCTATTTAAGACGAGGTCAAGTCAAAGACGTAGAGAACCCAGGTGTGAAGGCGGCACCTGGGGCACCCACTTCGCTCAGCAACCCCAGCGTCGATAGAGTTGTTTGATATCCGAAAGAGTATCTACGGAGTTGGTGAGTCGCGCCGCGTGGTAACAGCTAGAATTTGGTCACTTCAGAGAAATGAAAGTCGCGGACTTTCATCGCCGGCACTACCATCTCGAACGACTCTTCGCCCGCCACCCGCACCGCCGGCCCGAGCATCTCCACCTTCGATAGCATCTCGATGATGCTCTGATTGAACCGGAAATTGCGGATGCCGCCCACGATGCGTCCATCTTCCACCAGGAACGTGCCGTCGCGAGTCATCCCGGTAAGAACCTTTTCGTAGGGGTCCACTTCGCGGATGTACCAGACGCGGGTGGCCAGGATGCCGCGCTCAGTGGAACGAACCATGTCGTCCACCGAAGAATTGCCTCCGGCGAAAACCAGGTTCATCGGCGCTTCGCCATATTCATTCGGCAGCGCAAATCCATGCCCGGTGGGTTTGGCCTTCATCTTCTGCGCGGTGGCGCGCGAATACACCAGGTTGCGCGGCACTCCGGACTCAACCAGCGCCACTTTCTGCCGCGGCAGGCCTTCGCCGTCGAATGGCGCGCCCAGCTGCATCGGATGAGTGACGTCATCCCACATCGAAATATTGTCGCCGAAGAGGGTTTTGCCCATGCGTCCGGTGAGGCATGAGCGCTGATCGGCCACCGCAGTCCCGGCGAAATCGTAAAATAGGAAGCCCACTAGATCGAGCACGGCGGCCGGTTCGAGGATCGCGGTGTAGTGGCCCGGCTTAACTTCCCGCGGCGCGCGCGATGCTTGCGACTTCTGGCTGGCACGGGCGGCTAAGGCTTCCGGATCGATCTCGCTGATCCGCGGCGAATTGGATTTTGCCCATCCCGAGGAGTCACTTTCCAAAAACGTGACCGAAAATTCGGCGCGGGTCTGCTGATAGTGGGCGAAAAGCCCGCTGGAATTCGCCAGCGCCGTTTCCAGCATTCCGCTGCTGAAAATTCCCGCGGCGGTCTGCTTCTGCTTGGCCGCGAACTTGCACACCTTGGCCACCGCCCGCGCCCGCAATTCGGGAGTCGTCGCAGCGGTTTCTTCGAAGAATCGCTCCACCTTGGCGTATTTTTGTTTGCGAACCATCGGCAGCAGACTCGGATTGCGGGGAACGCAGCGCGCCAGGTCCAGCGCCGACTGCACCACCCTCCGCAATGACGTTTCGTCGGTCTTGTTGGTGGAAGATCGCGCGGTGCGGCCGTCCACCACCGCACGAACTGATACCTGCACCAATTGCTCGGCCACGCTCTGATGAATGGTGTTGTTGGCGAAACGGGTGAGCGCGTCGGAGACCACCGAGATATCCACTTCGGTCTCGTCCGCGTGGCTCAACTTTAAAACTCGCTCGGCAATTTCGTGCAGCGCCGCAGCGCCCAAACGATGATCCACTACGCCAGAGCGATAGCTCTTCTGCTTGGCAGCCGACACGGTGGACGCTTGCGCGCCGCTGGCCGATGGGTGAGACCGCTTCGATTTGGATTTTTTCGCGGCCATTAGTGGGAGAAAGCCACTCCAACCTTGATATTGCGGAATCGCGCCGGTGATGCGCCGTGCCCGGTGCCCATGGTCTGCATCGGCTGGCCCTTACCGCAGTTCGGGGTGCCCCACAGCGTCCAATCCTCGCGCCCGCAGATCGCGTCGCAGCTTTGCCAGAACTCGGTGGTGATCCCGCTGTAGCTGGGATTCTTGATCATCCGGCCCTTCTTGCCATTCCTGATTTCCCAGCCAATTTCCGTGGAAAACTGAAAATGATACCGGCGGTCGTCAATCGACCACGACCGATTCGTTTCCATCAGGATCGCGTCGTCGGTGTCGGAGATCATGTCGTTGTAATTCCACGTGCCCGGCAGCAAGCTGATGTTGGTCATGCGGATCATCGGCAGGCGGTTCCAGCTCTCGGTGCGCATCGTGCCGTTCGAAAAGTTTTCTCCGATATCCAGCGCGGTCTCGCGATTGCTCAAATACCCGGTGAACTGCCCCGCGGAAATCACCGGCGTACACTGCGCGCGGACCCCTTCATCGTCGTATCCGAATGTCCCCAGCCCAGGACCGTGGTCCAGGCGCGCGTCCGCCACTACGTTGACGATGTCCGATGCGTAACGCAGATTGCGCAGCTTATCCACGGTAAGAAAGCTCATGCCCGCAAAATTCGCTTCCATTCCCAGCACACGGTCCAGCTCGATGGGATGGCCGACCGATTCGTGGATCTGCAGGCCCAATTGCGCGCTGCCCAGGATGATGGTCTGAGTTCCTTCGGGGCATTGAATCGCGCTGTGCAACGCGACGGCTTCCTCCGCCACTCGAGCCGCGTTGCCGGGCAAATCCATCGCTTCCACCAATTCGTAGCCCTGCAGCATGTGCTGGCCGCCAAAGCTGTTGGGATAAGAGCGCTTCTGGATCTCCTTGCCCTTGAAACTGGTGGCCACGATTCCCGCGCCGGACTGCACCTTCACCTGATGGATGGCCGAGCCGATGCTCGATGCGAAAAACTGCTCGATCCGCCGGAACGACATCGAACCTTCCGCCACGGTGACGCCTTTCACTCTGCGCATTTCCTTGTCGGCGGCTAGCAGCAAATCGAGCTGGCTCTCGATGGAAATGCGGAACGGATCCCTGATGTAGGGATTCTGCCAGGTGTCTACGTACGCCTGCACCGGCGCCATTTGAACGCTTTTAATCTTGGCCAGCGCGGAAGCCCGGGCGATCGACACCGCTTGCGCCGCACAAGTTTCGATTCCCTCGCGGGTCAAACGGTCGGTGGCCGCGAAACCCCACGCGCCGCTGGCAACCACGCGGATGCCGATGCCCAGCGATTCGCTTTCCACAAGCGTGCCGATCGCACCATTTTTCGTGGAAAGGTCGCGCTGGCGGATGTCCATCACGCGAACGTCGGCATACGTGGCGCCACGCTGCTTCGCGGTGTCGATTGCCCAGTTTGCCCAGTCTTGCATGTTTGTTCAGGGGGAGTTCCCAGCCGCGCTCAGCGCTCTATGCCATCAGCGCTGAGCCGCGGCCAGAAAGAAAGGAGAAGAAACTAGGTGCCCTCGTTCCAGGAAGCCAGATAGTGCTCCTGCTCGGGGGTTAGCTTGTCGATGTTCACGTTCATGGATTCCAGCTTCAACTTCGCAATTTGCCGGTCGATCGGTTCGGGCACGCTGTAGACCTGCGGTTCAAGCGTGCTGGCGTTCTTCAGCAGGTATTCCACCGAGAGCGCCTGGTTCGCAAAGCTCATGTCCATCACCACCGCCGGATGCCCTTCCGCTGCGGCCAGGTTGATCAAGCGGCCTTCGCCGAGCAGATAAACGCGGTGGCCGCCGGCCTTCATGACGTATTCCTCAACGAACGGACGCGCCGGACGATGAGAAGTAGCCATCTTTTCCAGCGCCGGGATATCGATCTCCACATTGAAGTGGCCGGAATTGCAGATCACCGCGCCGTCTTTCATTTTCTCGAAATGTTCGCCGGAAAGAACGCCCTTGTTGCCGGTCACGGTGATGAAAATGTCTCCGATTTTGGCGGCATCGGACATCGGCATCACCCGGAATCCGTCCATGATCGCTTCGATCGCGCGAGTCGGATTGATTTCGGTAACCAGCACGTCCGCTCCCAATCCCTTGGCGCGCATTGCCACGCCGCGTCCGCACCACCCATAACCGGCGACGACCACCTTCATGCCGGCGATCAGCAGGTTGGTGGCGCGTATCACGCCGTCAATCGTGGATTGGCCGGTGCCGTAGCGGTTATCGAACAGGTGCTTGGTGAGCGCGTCGTTCACCGCGACGATGGGATACTTCAGCGTGCCGTCCTTGGCCATCGCGCGCAAGCGAATCACGCCGGTGGTGGTTTCTTCGGTGCCGGCGATCACGTGCTTCACCAGGTCGGTGCGCTTGGTCAGCAGGATGGAGACCAGGTCCGCGCCGTCGTCCAGCGTGACTTGCGGCTGATGGTCCAGCGCCGAACTGATATGCGAATAGTAGGTGGCGTTGTCTTCGCCCTTGATCGCGAAGGTCGGAATCCCGTAGTCCTTCACCAGCGACGCGGCGACTTCGTCCTGCGTCGAAAGCGGATTCGAGCCGCACAGCACCACGTCCGCGCCGCCGTCACGCAGCGTGATCGCCAGGTTGGCGGTCTCGCTGGTCACATGCAGGCACGCGGACATGCGAATACCCTTCAGCGGCTGTTCCTTGATGAACCGCTTGCGGATGAGTTGCAGCACGGGCATCTGCTGATTGGCCCATTCGATCTTGCGCTTGCCCTTCTCGGCCAGCGCCATATCCTTCACATCCCCACCCAATCTGGGCAAAGTTTCCACGAGTTTCCTCTCAAATCGTTCTGGATTTTAGATTTTAAGTTCGGTTAGACAGCCACGGCGCCGCGGGCCACCGCTTCTTTGCGGATGCTCTCGGCCTTATCGGTGCGCTCCCACGTGAAGCCTGGTCCGGTGCGGCCAAAATGGCCAAAGGCTGCCGTTGCGCGGTAAATGGGCCGGCGAAGGTCCAACGCTTCGATAATGCCGGCAGGGGTTAGCTTGAAATTCGCGCGGATCAGTTCGGTAATCAGCGCATCGGGGATGGTTCCGGTGCCGAATGTGTCCGCCATCACGGAAACCGGCTCGGCCACGCCAATCGCGTACGCCAGCTGGATTTCCACTTTGCGCGCCACTCCGGACGCCACGATATTCTTGGCCACGTAGCGCGCCATATAGCACGCCGAGCGGTCTACCTTGGTCGGGTCCTTGCCGGAAAACGCACCGCCACCGTGACGGGCGTAGCCACCGTAGGTGTCCACGATGATTTTCCGTCCGGTCAATCCGGCATCGCCCATCGGTCCGCCAACCACGAAGCGGCCCGTAGGGTTGATGTGAAATTTGGTGTTTTTATCGGTCATTGCGGCGGGAATCACGGGTTTAATTACCTCTTCCATGATCGCTTCGCGGAGCTTTTCGTTGCTGACCGAGTCGCTATGCTGCGTGGAGATGACCACTGTATCCACTCGCTTCGGCCGCCCTCCCACGTATTCCACGGTCACCTGCGATTTGCCGTCGGGCCGCAGGAAATCCACTACGCCTTTGCGGCGCGTCTCCGAGAGCCGCTGGGCCAGCCGGTGCGCCAGTTGAATGGGCATGGGCATCAGCTCATCGGTCTCATCGCAGGCAAACCCAAACATCAGGCCCTGATCGCCGGCCCCGCCGGTGTCAACGCCCATGGAAATGTCCGGTGACTGTTTATGGATCGAGGAAAGGACGGCGCAGGTATCTGCGTCGAAACCGTATTTGGCGCGAGTGTAGCCGACGTCGCGGATCACTTCCCGGGCGATGTCGCTAAAGTCCACGTAGGTATTGGTGGTGATTTCGCCTGCCACCAGCACCATTCCGGTCGTGACCAGCGTTTCACAAGCCACCCGGCTGCGCGGATCGTCTTTCAGGACCGCGTCGAGAACTGCATCGGAAATCTGGTCGGCGATTTTATCGGGATGGCCCTCGGTAACAGACTCCGAGGTAAAGAGATGCGTCTGTAAAGGGGATGTCAAAACGTCGCTCCTAAGGTGATGCCTATGTCGCCCAGGGACTGTCGAGAGTGTGCAAATTCAGTACAAAATTGGCTAAAATCCAACGCTAGCATAGGCTTATGGGGCTGTCAATCAAACGGCGCTAAAGGGTAAATCGGTGCTTCCAAGTGTGAGAAATGGGGGTCGAACGTCACCCCCGCGGGGGTGGTGATCCGCTAGTCGTCGTCCGCGGTGGCCGCGGGACCCTTGCCGTTACCCAGGCGGCGCGAGAGTAGATACGCCCGGATGAACGAATCGATGTCCCCGTCCAGTACCCGATCCACGTCGCCGCGCTCGGCCTTGGTACGGTGGTCCTTGATAAGCTGGTAGGGCTGCAGGGTATAGGAACGAATCTGGCTCCCGAAAGCAATCTCGGGTTTGGAGGCGTCCAGCTTCTGCAGTTCCCCGCGGCGCTTGTCCAGCTCCCGCTCGTAAAGATGAGACCGCAGTACCTTCATCGCCGTTTCGCGGTTTTTGTGCTGGCTGCGCTCGTTTTGGCAGGTGACCACAATTCCCGTGGGTAGGTGGGTGAAGCGCACCGCGGACTCGACCTTATTGACGTTCTGGCCGCCGTGGCCGCCAGCGCGAAACGTGTCGATCCGCAAATCCTCGGGCTTCACTATAATTTCGATCTTGTCGTCGATTTCTGGGATGACAAACACCGACGCGAACGAGGTATGCCGCCGCGCGGCCTGGTCGAACGGAGAAATGCGCACCAACCGGTGTACCCCGCTCTCCCCGGCCAGCAAACCGTAGGCATTCTCGCCTTCCACTTGAATGGTAGCCGACTTGATCCCCGCTTCTTCCCCGGGCGTCGAGTCCAGAATCGTAGTTTTCAGGCCGCCGCGTTCCGCCCATTTCAGGTACATCCGCATCAGCATCTCCGCCCAATCCTGGGATTCGGTGCCGCCGGCTCCAGGCTTAATCGTCATGATGGCGTTCAGGCGGTCATTTTCACCGGCCAGCAGGGTGCGGGTCTCAAGCTCCGAAACGTAGTTGTTGGTCGCCAGTAGCTCCTTGGTCACCTCATCCAGCAGCGAGTCGCGGTTCGCGACGTTGGTTTCCTCGCGCGCCATTTCCAGGAAGGTCTGGAGATCCGCGCTGCTGCTAGCCAGTTTTTCATCCGCGGCTACCTGGGCCTCGGCATATTTGCGCCGCTGCAGCAGCGCCTGCGCCTTTTCTTGATTGGACCAAAAGTCGGGTTGGCCGATTTGGGCTTCGAGTTCGGTCAGCGTTTTGCGGTGTGTAGCGGGGTCAAAGATAGCTCCGCACCAGCCCGATGCGTTTCTGGAGCTCGGTGAGGCGTTGCTGCAGGTCTTCGAGATGTTCAGCCATGGTAGTTAGTATAAGTTAGGATGCAACGGGCGGCAAAATTTCAGCCGTCGCCTTCTGACAGGACCAGAGTCAAGAAACGGCGGGCTCGCGCGTCGCAAGTCCCATCCCGCCCAAAAGTCCGGACGCTGCCACGCACAACCACGCGAACCAATCGCCCCATCGCGCGTAGAGTGTGCGGTCAGTGCGAAAATCGTAATGCGCTTCGAGCACTCCGCGGACATCCGTCGGCATGCGATCGATGATGCGGCCATAGGGATCCACGGCTACCGTGAATCCATTGTTGGTGTCCCGCAGCAGCCAGCGGCGATTCTCGACGGCCCGCACTTGCGCCATCATCAGATGCTGCTCGGGCGCGGCGGAGCGCCCGAACCATCCGTCGTTCGAAATGGTGATCAGCAGTTCGGCGCCGTTGTCCTCAAAGCGCCTTACTTCCGAAGGGAAGATCGCTTCGTAGCATATGAACACGCCAAACGTGCCGTCCGGCAACTTGCCTACTCGGTACTCGGTGCCCGGCGTAAAGTCGGCGATATCCGCCGTTAAACGGCCCGCAAATTTGATCCAGCGACGCAGCGGGACGTACTCGCCAAACGGCACCAAATGAATTTTATCGTAGGTAAAAAGCCGCTGGCCCGCAGGATTGAGCAGCGTCGCACTGTTAGTGGCTTCCCACTGTCCTTGAGGCGCACGTTTCCAATCCACGATGCCCACCAAAAACTCGCTGCCCGAATCCGCAGCGATACTCCCTGCGATTCGGGCGAACTTCGGATCCCCCAGACTGAACGGGGCCGGTACTTCCGGCCACACGATCAAACCCGGCGATTGCCGCGCGGCGTCCACGCTGATGCGCTCGAGCTCCGCCATCTCTCCGGCGTGAACGTCCATCCAATCCGCCGGATAGTGCTCGGACTGCGGGAAATCCGTCTGCACCAGGTGCGCGACGTGATGGGCCACCGGAAACGGCACCAGCCGCGAACCCAAAAAGCTCAGCATCAACAGCGCGACGGTGACGCCAACCAGCACCAGCCGCGAAACTAGCTCTCTTCGCAGAAAACAATAAACAAGGAATGAGTTATACGCGGCAAGAACGAACGAAAGGCCCCAAATTCCCGTCAAGCTGACCAATTGCAGCAGCACGAATTCACTTTTCGCCGCATACCCCGTTAAGTTCCAAGGGAAGCCAATGTACGGCAGATTGGTGCGGAGGAATTCCAGGGCTACCCACAAAAACGGCGCCAGGCAACACGCGAGCGCCAGGCTCCTTCTCCCAACCGCCGCAACCAGCAGCGTGAATACCGACAAAATAATCCCGCCGGCTAGCCCGATCAGGCACACGATTCCAGCCGACGTTAACGGATCGACGTCACCATACTGGTGAATGACGGTAGCGATCCACGTCAGGCAGGTAGGATAGAACGCCAAGCCGTGCAAAAAGCCGCACAGCGCCGCAATACCCGGCCGAGCGCCCAGCGCCGCGAGCATCAACAACGCGATGCCCACCCATGCCAGGTACGAGAGCTCAAAAGTCGGGAATGAAAGCCCCAGCGCTATTCCAGAAGCCAGGGCCAGCAGGAGCCGGTGAAGCGGTGCGAGGTTCATTCAGCGTTTTATGATGGAATTGAAGCCCGCGTGGGCCAGGGATTCCTTCGCTGCGTTCGCGGCTTGCAGATCGGCGTACGGGCCCACTTGCACGCGAAACAGCGAATCCGCCGGGGACGTGACCACAAACGATGGAAAGCGCTTCTGCTGCACCGCGTCGGCTAACGCGATGGCATCGCCTTCGCGCTTCAACGCCGCCAGTTGCAGCACGATCGCTCCCTTAGCCAGGATCGGCGGCTGATACCGCGGCGGTTCCTTCGATGCCGCGGACACCGGCGCCGGCTTCGACGTTACCGCGGGCGAGGCGGAGCCTGCGGGCCGCGGCGAGATGCTGTTGGGAGGACCCGCGTTACTCGCGGCGCTGGGCTTCGGATCCAGGTGGGGCGGCTGCTTATCCTTCTCGTAGAAATCCCAGTCGGTGTTCGGCGCAGGCGGGGCTGGTGCGCTGGTGTTCGCAGGCGTGGGCGTGACCGCCTGCTGTTTCGGCGACGGTAACACCGGGGACGCCGCGTTGGCCACCTGCGTAGTGCCGTACTGCGTTTTGCCCATCACGTAGCCGAGCGTGAAGAAAACTCCGCACAGCAAGACTACGCCCAAAAATAATCCTACCAAGTGCCTGCTTTCCAGCACCCGTTCGCCGACAGCTTGCCTTCCGTTCGTTCCAGCCATGGCTACTTAATTTCTCCCTTATTCATCCACGCGGTAATGATGTCCACCGGCAACGGGAAAATAATCGTGGTGTTTTTCTCTACCCCGATTTCCGTCAGCGTCTGCAAATAGCGAAGTTGAATGGATGCCGGCTGCCGCTGCAGAATCTGCGCGGCCTCGGCCAGCTTGGTGGAAGCTTGCAGCTCGCCGTCGGCATGGATAATTTTGGCGCGGCGCTCGCGTTCGGCCTCGGCTTGCTTGGCGATGGCGCGCTGCATGTTTTCAGCGATATCGACTTGTTTAACCTCCACTTTGCTTACCTTAATACCCCAGGGCTCGGTATCCTGGTCAAGGATGATCTGCAACTTGGCATTTACCTTTTCGCGCTCGGACAAAATCTCGTCCAGCTCAAACTGCCCCACCGTGCTGCGCAGATTCGTTTGCGCCAGCTGCGAAGTGGCGTACAGGTAGTTCGACACCTGCGACAGCGCCAGATTTGCATCCACCACCCGGAAGTAACAAACCGCATTCACCTTCACCGAAATGTTATCGCGGGTGATCACGTCCTGCGGCGGCACATCCAGGGTTTCCGTGCGCAACGATAGCCGCGTCAGCCGCTCGATCGGGAAAAACACCAGCCGCAATCCCGCACCCTTCGCCACCGGCTGCATCCGCCCCAGCCGCAGCACCACGCCCCGCTCCCATTCCTTGATCACGTAAATCGAATTGAACAACCACATGAGAAAAATGAATACCGCGCCGACCAGTGCGATGCCGTATAACTCCATTACTGCCTCCCCAAGCCAACTTCTCGATCTCCCGCCCAGCCACCGTTGGAACTTACAACCGAATCTCGACGGGCTCCACTTGCAGCGTCAGCCCCACAACCTTGCGCACCCGCACGTGCGCGCCCAGCGGAATTCCCTGCTGCCCCACCGCCTGCCACAGCTCGCCATGAATCCGCACCATCCCCGCCGCACGATCGCTGCCGAGTGGCTGGGTCACTTCTCCGATTTCTCCCACCAGTTGCTCCAGCCCAGTGGTCTGTTTCCACGAACGTGACTGCAGCACCAGACGCATCAGGAAAATCACAATCAGCGCGAACGGCAGGGTCACTCCCAGCGCGGTAACTAAGCTCACTCCCCAACCGGTGAGCGGAGAGCGAATCAACATCAGCGCCCCCAGAACCATGGCCGCGGCGCCGCCAACTCCCAGAATTCCGTGGGTCGGAAATTTTGCCTCAAGCACGAACAGGCCCACCGCCAATGCCAGCAGCACCAGGCCGGTAAGGTTCACGGGCAACAAATGCATCGCGTACAGGGCCAGGACCAGCGCGATGCCGCCAATCACGCCTGGGGCGAATAAACCGGGATGCGTGAATTCAGCGTACAAGCCCAAAACGCCGATGATCAGCAGAATGAAAAACATATCGGGCTGGATCAGCCGCGAAAGAAATCGCTGCCGCGGGGTCATCTCGAAAGTCTCAATGCGCGGCTGCGCGAGTTCCAGCGCCATCTGACTGCCATCGAACCGGGTGATGGTGCGGCCATTGAGCTGCGCGAGCAGCGCATCGGTCGACGACGCAGCCATATCGATCAGTTTGCCGTCGAGCGCTTCCTTCTCGCTAAAGGCCTTCGCGTCGGTCACTGCGGTGGCCGCCAAATCCACGTTCCGCCCGCGCTGGGCCACGTAGCTCCGCAGGTACGCGGTGGCTTCGTTCAGGATTTTCTTCCGCAGCGTTTCGTCCACCTGCACCGGGGTGCCGCCCACTTCCAGCAGCGGCGACGCGGCCCCAGTATCCGTTCCCGGGGCCATCGCCGCGATATCCGCGGAAAGCAAAATAAAAAATCCGGCCGAAGCCGCACGCGAACCCGTCGGCGCCACGAACGTCACCACCGGCACCGGTGACGCCAGAATTTTCTGGATGATCTCACGCATCGAACTATCCAGGCCGCCCGGAGTGTTGATGGTAATTAACACGAGTTGTGCGTGCGATTCGGCGGCGCGATCGATCCCGGCGACCACATACTCGGCCATCACCGGCTCGATCTCCCCATCAATGCGCAGCTCGACGATCGAAGCGCCGGGCGCAGCGCTCGCCGCGGCTTCCGCCGGACGCACGCCCGGGGCGCACAGGAAAATGGCAACGATCAAAGCAGGAATTGCTTTTCGCATAGCGCAGCAGAGAAATCGCGGGTCCATCTCGCGGGTATTATAGCAACAGATTCGGGCGGGCGGCTGTCTATCCGCTGCCTTTTTGGTCCGCAGCGGCGCGCTCCTGGGGATGCAACGCGTCGTGCACTCGATGGTCCCGGACCACATGGCTG
>Ga0302325_10009550_pt1 | contig 21158 bp, 16 predicted proteins | sample Palsa_T0_2_FD_201948 | JGI IMG/M metagenome (GOLD analysis project Ga0302325, IMG submission 201948) | Peat permafrost microbial communities from Stordalen Mire near Abisko, Sweden - Palsa_T0_2 | ecosystem: Environmental > Terrestrial > Soil > Palsa > Peat permafrost | place: Sweden: Abisko...
GATATGAGCAGGGCCCTGGTTAACTCCGGTCGTCTGGCTTGGATCTGGAGCGGCGAAAATATCCTCACCGGGAAAGCCGGTAATCGTTGACTGCGGGCCCAGCCCGGTAGGGCTTTGACCTCTTAAGGTTTGCGTGTGGGTGAGGCAGTTCCCGGCTGGGAAGATCAGTGTCCCGCCGCCCCCCGCCGCGTTCATGCCCTGTGTGATGGCTGCTGTATCGTCGTGCCCCAAATCCATTTGGTGGTTGATGGATTGGCTGAAGGGTGCCGGCGTAGTCGTCACCGCATGATTGCTGTCGGTAATCGACATGATCGCGGTTTCGAAAACGGTAGGCGTGCCCGCCACCGTGCCGGTGGCCACCAGCGTGCGCCCGATGTCCGCGCTGCTGAACAACGCGCTATAGCCGCCGATAATGGTTACGATATTTGAACCCGAGGAGAGCGTGCCATAGACGCTGCGTAGATCGCAGGCCGCTCCGAATTCAGTCGCTCCCCGCGCCGTTGCAACCACATCGGATCGGTTATCCTGCACCCTCACGTTGCCGGTGTTGGCAAAAGGAGTGCGCCCGGAACCCGGCTGCAAAATCGCCGTGCCATTGTGTGCATTAGCTGCGGTCAGGGCTGCCTGGGCATTGTAAAGAGTGCTCGTAGCGACAAAGGCGTAGAGATCTTGCCATGCGTTGCTGGAGCCGTTCGAGAAGAGGTCGTTGACTAGCGTGCTGCCGCCATTGGTCGCAGGGCCGACGGCAACATATTGAGCGCCATTCCAGCGATACCAGATCGTCGGCACCTGGGTCACGTCCACCAGACCCAGGTTAGTGCTGCCTTGAACTGTTCCGATTACCTCGGCCACGTTGCTTGACCCACCTACCAACTGGTAAAACGCGTTGTCAAGGATGATCGTATTAGCCTGGGGTTGGGTAGAGTTTTGATTGAGGGCTTCTTGCAGTCCCCCCGTGGCCGAGGTCACATAGAACGGGAGCTGGTGGTTATTGACAGGGGCAATAGAAATGCTGCAAGTCACGTTGCTATCGACCAAAGCGGTAGGCGTCAGCGTCTCGGTCAGCGAAGGATTCGCGTCTACGATAGTAATCGGCGTGCCTGTAGTAAATGCGAAGAAGAAGCTTGCTCCGCCCTGCACCCGGCAAGAGTCGGGTGCAAAGCTATAAGTGTTCGCCGAGTACCCGGGAACCCGCCACTTGCCATACTGTGACGCAATGATTTGGCCTTCGATATTCTGCGCCTGGACGCTGGCACAGAAAAAGACAATCGTGAGCAGTGCAAATGATTTCATGGGTGCATTCCGATGCAGTCGATTTCAGATAAGCTGATTGGATTTGCCCCGCTGGCATCCGCGTTCTGGATAGCCAGCGTGAAACCAGAAGCGGTCTTGCTGGTGAAGTAAATCGTGTTCAAAGTCAAAGCCGTGGGCGCTGACGGTGTGCAGGTGAGGGCATATGAGCTGTTGGCGAATGCATTCGGCCATGTCGCACTGATGCTGCAACTGGAGAAAGCCGAACCTCCGGTGGAACAAATCCCCGAGTTGATAATCAAACCCTGAATCGTCGGGATTGCCGCTCCGTCGGTCGCGCCAATCACTCGGCCCCAGCCGTCCACCGTGATGTTGGCGTTGCTGTAGGATCCAGGGGTAACTGCGGTGGTTGCCAGGTCAACGTCGGTCCGCGTGGCCCCGGCGTTGGTGTCAAGCGCGAATCGCGGAGTAAAGTTGAGATAGGGTTCCTGCGTAAGAAACGAAGCGTTCGTCTGCACGTGTTGGTAATAAAGCGTCGGGGGCGCGCCGCAGCTTCCTGGCGCGAAATAGGTGCCGTTTGAGACCAGGCACTCGCCCAAAGAACCCGCGCCGCCTGCGACCAGATACCCAAGGTTGGTGTTGATGTAACCATTTTCTACATCCAGCGGATACGCTGGTGTGCTGGTGCCGATGCCGAGTGCTCCCACGTTAAGCAGGTTGTACCCAGTCATGTTCAACAGTCCGGAGATGCTTTGCGGGCCATGGTTTAGTGGCTGTGACAGAATCGGTTGCGGGTAGACGATCGTGCCGTTCCACAACGGCGCGCCGTTCGAGATGTTCACGGTCCCGCCTGACCCGCCATTCAGCTGCCAGGTCTGCGGCCAACCTGGGTAAGCATTGCCGCTCGACGAAATGAGCGAGACACTGTACCCGGAGTAAGGAATTATCGTGTCGTTAAAGGCAATGGTGCATGGCGAAGAATTCGTTGCCGGGATGGGGATCGCTGTGGTGACGGGCGTTTCGTTCTGAACAAAGGTCCCGCTGCTGCCGGTTGAGTTGCCCTGTGCCGTTTCCGCCCCGCTCGCGGTACCTACGTAGATAGTCATGCCTGCTGCACCGGCAGGAAACGTAGCCGGCGGCGAGATAATCATAGAACCGGTGCCGGTTAGTTGGACTTCTAGCTCCGGGGACGCCAGCGTTTCATACCCTGCATTGCTGTAAAACGAATAGACGATGTAGTAGATCCCGGGTGCTGCCGTGCCTGAGCCGTAGGTGATCGCTACGTTGGGCAGCGTGAGCGGGTTAGGAGTCCCGACAACTGTGCCGTCAACGGACGTGTAGCAGAATGCCGTAGTCGGGACGATGCTACCCGTCCCCACTATCAGGCCTGCTTGCTGCAGGCTGAAGTTAAGCGTGGCGTTTTTCACTGGTAATCCTGAAGGCCCTTGCAGCATTCCAGTTACAGTTCCACCGTACGCCGTGGCCGTACCAAGCATCAGGGTCAACAGAGCGTTCATTCTGGGCATGTTTTTAGGAGTTAATCGTCAAAACCCGCCACCACCGCGTACTAGCTGCATTCCGCACGTGATCACTTCGCCGTATTGGTTGCGCTGATAAGTCTTGATCCACGAGCGTGCATTGCAAAAGGTGGCGACCTTCTTGTGTTTACCCAACCAAACCAGTTCGCCCTCTTTTACCAGCGCATCTGCCTTGCTTTTCAAGTAATGGTGATGGCGTCTGCTGGAGCATTTATGCGCAATGCCCCCATAAATCAGAGATTGGGCATCGTCTTCATTGAGAATGCAGACCTTCGGAGTCATACATCTCCCTCTCGTAGCTTAGTCCCAAGGTCGCACGCGCTGGGAGCGCAAAAAGAAGCAAGCGTACGAGAGCTTATCTTCTCATCTGGGTAATCGTTTAATGTGTATCACCTATATAGATTCCAATTGCCCCCGAAAAGTTCACCTCTTCTTATGTATTTTCAACAGCTGCTTCTTGGCGCGGTGTATTTTGTTCTTCACTGAAGAGAGGGGTATGCCCAGCAATTCTGCGATCTCCTCGCCAGGCGTGCCCTCAAGATATGCCATCTCTAGAACCCGGCGCTGAATGGGGTTCAGAACTGATAGCAGTCTATTAAGGTCCAGCCGCGCTGCTAGCCCTTCGAGGCCCTTGTCTGTGCTTGCGAAGATCCACCGGTCGCGACCTAGGCCCGCAGCCAGCTCTGCATCGATCTGTATGAGGTGCGCCTCCCCATTGCTTGCCTGTCGTGCCTTGCGAAGTGTTAGTAGGCACTGGTTGGTTGCGATGCGGCTGATCCAGGTGCGAAACTGGCAGTTACCCTCGAAGCTGCGCAGCCGTGTAAAGGCCAATAGGAACGTGTCCTGGCACATATCGTCCAGATCGCTCTTGTGAAGAATGGAGCGCCCGATAGCCCTCACATAGCTCGCATGTTGAAGATAGAGCTCCGCGAATGCATCTTCATCTCCCAAACGCGCAGCAGCAATCAATGAGGCTTCATTCATGGTTGGTTCCTGAAGGACGTCCGTTAAGTGGGTGAAAAAGCAAAGCTGTGCCCGGCGACGGGAAGATAAATCGCGAAACTCGTTAAACTGTGTCATTCAGGTCTAAGTGGAGACGAGCCACCTAACCTGGGTTGCGGCGTAACGCGGACATCTCGACCGAAGCGCGCCGGTCGTCGTGTGAATGAATTGTCGTCCCGGCCGGAGCGTACCCGGAGCACCGGCCACGCAGCACTGTAGAGAACCGCGTATGCGCCTCTCCCTAAGAAAGTCGCATCTCTCCATTAGGCCCCGATCGCAATCAAGTGTGCTTACCCCGAGCGAGTGTCGTGCTTCAATCCGCATCCTCGCCGTACAACTCACGTCGCAGGTGTTCCGCAGCGGCTACACGGACGAACTCGATCATGCCCAGCGTATCGGCGGCAATCTGCCCGCAGCTGTCGTAGCTGATCTCGCCGTCGTCGGTTCGAGTCACGATCAGAACCTGGACAACATCGTCCATCCCCTCCATCTTGGAGATAAGAAACTCACTCGGGCTGGGCTCCTCGGCCATGGATGGTCTCCCTACGTTACCGACTCATGTCAAAGCGTCTTGGCAATCGAAGTAGCCTTCGCGGCCAAGATGTTCAGCGCGTCCACGTACCCCTGGTAGTGCGGTTTTCGAACCCGTTGCTCACCCTCAACGGTTGCCATCAGCAGCACGTAACCGTAGACCCGGCGCAGCATTATCAACCCACGAAGTGCCCGCCGTGCCCGCCGGCTCAATAGCAGGGTTGCCAGTCCGCGCATCCCAATAGAGAATGTCCACGTTAATGCGCTCATCGCTTCACCTCCCTGCACAGGCTTTGCCCGGCCTGCCCGGCCAAAACCAGTGATCGTCTGCGTCCCTGTAATGCCCGCCGTTCCAGGCGTTGCACATCCCACTTTCGTTTAGATCGATCCAGCGCATCCCGTAACCAGACGGGGTTCAAACCTCCTGCCATGCTCACTGCCCAGTCATAGTGTTCCTGGCGTTCGCGCGTTCGAGGATAGAGAAACTGATTCGCATCCCTGTGCACCTCATCAACCATGCTGCGGTAGTCGCCGATCGCAGCCAGCAGGATCGCGCCGCCTAGGCTGCCCCTCCGTATTCGTGGTGGCATGTAGATCGAACCCGCCGAGAAGACTTCCTCGTTCACGAAATCCATTTCATCCGTCACTGAGTCCTCCGTAGGGGGAGTGTGAAGGCGGCCTGTGCCGCCCGTATAAAGTGCTTGCTGTGCGCACGTTTCCGCGTAGCCCCCGATCGCGACAATCCATCGTTCTTTTACGCGCTCGCTGCTCTGTGAGGCTGCGTCACCGGCAATGTCATTCCAACCCTTAGCTGGTGCCGGAAGAATCGACGGCTGTTCATGGCGCGCTGACCCTGGTTGGGACTTCGATGTGGCATCGCCAGGCACTAGAGCGCGTCGTGCAATACCTGTTGCACCGTTGGAACGCAAGCAGGCATCGACCGCTTACCTTGGCCGCTGCGGTCTTGATCGACCTGCCGCGGGCCGCTAGCCTTGCTTTATTGGGATTGGATTGTGGGTTGGCCGCGATGCGGCTTCGTTCTTGCCGGGTGTGCCCTCGGTGCCAATGTCGGGCGTAGATCTCAAGAAAGTCCGCCGGCACTGCTCGGGAGTTGCAGGCATTCGGAGCCGATCCTCTGATCCGGGCGAGCAATACGTCGTCGCAGTCCAGGATCTCAAGCGGGAGGAAGTGTGAGGTATCGGCCAGATAATCGCTGACGCGGACCGGCATCCAGATGTCGGTCGTGCTCCAGCTCAAAGTCTCGGAATGATCGTGCTATGCCCGTAACACCTCATAGATTCCTCTCATTTGGTCGCATAACCAAGATGGCATCAGGTCGCGCCGCCCGCAAGTACAGTTACCAAAAATCCTGAGGAGAAGGGGGTATTTAACTGAAAGGCACTAACTCATGGTGTTACCAGCAGACAGCAACACGAATGGCGACTGACATTTGAATTCGCCAGGTCTCTGGGGGCATTCCTGAAACCTCCAGTATTAGTTACTTGTAGTTTACCCCCCCGAGTTCCTCATCATTCGGCCTTTCGTCTATTGACCGGCCATGCTGCAGGTAGCAAGCTCACAATAGCTAGCGGCAGCTGGAATTCAGGACACTTGGTCGCTGGTGCTTTTCATCTCTGGACACTGTGTATCAGGCCAATGGATGCTAACCATGCTGATCCCTTTTATTATCCGTCGCAAACCGTGGATGAGGTCGTTGAAGCGCTATCGCACTTTACAGCCGAACAGCGCTCCCTTGCCTGGTCTCCTGAGCCGCCCTTTGAAAGCGCCGGTGCACACGACTGCCGCATCGGGGGAAACTGTGGTTTGGATTTCAATCGCGGGACCGCCCGTGCCCGGTGGATCCAGGCCCGTCATCGCTGGAATCGCGAGCAGCGGACGCTGCAACTTCAGTCCCGTTTACGCTCCGGAGAACGTCTTCCGCCCTGACGCTATGCTCGCAGGTCTTATTTCCGGCGCCCCCTTTTGTTGCTGCGCGTCTCAAAGTAGGCGTCCGACCGGGTTGCCCCCTGCGCTTCGAAAGAAAATTTGGTCGGGACCCTGTGCCGGCCGAGGAAAAAGCTGATGAATAGCCAGGAGCGTCGGCGGTGCCACTTTATCGAAGGTCTTCGTGCCATCGCTAAATTCTATGAGGAAACCCCAGAAGCTTATTACGACGGTATGCACATCACCTTGAACATGTACGTATGGGGTGGCGCCGCGAGGCAGACGCTTGCACGAACGGCCAGGGCCTTCGGTCAGTGTAACAAGGTGTACGATGACAGCAATGTTACCGTCTCCAGGCAGTTCAGTGAGCAAGTAACCGTTGCCGTTTTTGCTCCCCGCGCCAAGGTGTGCCGACGCTTGGTGTTAGGCGCATGCATGTTACCTGCCCGGATCGTGCCCGCGACCCAGGAAGTACACATTCCTGCGGCGCGCGTGGAGATTGTCGAGTGGCGATGCGATCCTCTCCTGTCGGTCGATCCCCCTTCATGACTGCCCCTTCGCTTATTCTGCCGGACTAGAAAAAATAGTCCATCCTTTTGTTCCCCCTCTGTGCTCTGTGGCTTCGGTTGAGTTACACTTGAGGGCGATGACGATAGAAGAGATACTTTCCCACATAGATGCCGAGATTAGCCGTTTAACCGAAGCCCGCGATCTGGTTGCCGGAACCGCTCGTCCCAAGGTTGCCCGCAATCCGCGCAAGAGCGGATTGGTTGCTCCCAAGCCGAGGGCCCAGCGCACCAAGCGAGTTATCTCGCCCGAGGGCAGAGCGCGAATCGCCGCCGCGCAGAAGCTTCGGTGGGCTAAGCAAAAGCGCTCCAAGGAAAAACGCTAAGACGCTTGTAGCGGCGCAAACGGCCACTCGCGGCGCCGGTATGCACGAAGCGTGTAAGTGGCCGTTCCCGTAACCACCACGACCATGGCGAAGAATATCTCGCGCGCAAAGTGGGGCCGCGAGAACAATATATAGAGAAACCCTGCGATCGCCACCAGCGGTGGTAGCGGGTAGAGCCATATCCTGAACGGCCTCTCCATCTCCGGTTGAGTGCGGCGTAGTACCATCACTCCAACCTGTTGCAGCAAGAACTGCAACAGGATGCGTATCACTACCAGCGCCGCCACTAGGTCAACCAGTTGCAGCATGCAGAACATCATCGACACTCCAGCCAGCAGTAGCAGCGAAACGTGGGGAATGCGGTGGCGAGGGTGCACGCGGGCAAAGATGCGGAAATAGTTGTCATCGAGTGCCGCGGCGTAGGGCACGCGCGAATACCCTAGCAGTAGTGCGTAGACCGATGCAAAAGCCGTCCAAACCACCAGCAGCGCGACGATCCGCCCTGCCAGTGCGCCGTATGCTCGTTGCACTACCACAGCCGCTACGGAGAGCCGCGCATTGGCTCCCGCCTGTCCAACCAGCTCCTGCCACGGCATTGTCCCCAGCACGCTGGTATTCATCAGCAGATACAGGGCCGCCACCAGTGCCACCGACCACACAATTGCCCTTGGAATCGTCCGCCCTGGGTCGCGCACCTCTGCGCCGAGAAAGCATATGTTGTAGGCCCCCCAATAGTCGTAGGTCGCAATCAGCAGCGCTGCTCCCAGCCCGGTAAAGAATCCGCCGGATAGCTGAAACGCTCCCGGGGGAAAGCTGAAGGCCAGTTTCGCGTGAAAGTGCAGCAGCCCGGTTAGGATCACGCTCAGCAAGGTGCCCATCACCCCTACCCACAGTAAGCCGGAGAACCGGGTCACGCTCTGTATATTGCGGTACAGTAATCCCACGGCGACCATGCAGCAGAGCATCGCTACCAGCGTGCCAGGCCCAAGCAGAATAGCCAACGGTAATGTGCGCGCAAAGGGAACAGGGATGGGCAGCTGGTAGGCAAAATATACTTTGCGCAGGGAAGGCCACAGATAACCTGCATATTGTGCCAGGCCGACGCACCCTGATGCGATCGATAGCGGTGCGCTAAAGCTCAGTTGCCAGATATACAGGAACGAAAGAAATCTTCCCATACGGCGGGGCCCATAGATAGTCCGCAGGTACTCGTAGGAGCCTCCAGCCTTGGGCATTGCTGCGCCCAGTTCTGCCCACACCAGTCCGTCGCATGCGGCCAGCAACGCTCCCAGCACCCAGCCGAGAATGGCTTGGGGTCCCTGCATGGCCAGAATGATCAGCGGCATCGTAACAAACGGTCCGACACCGATCATATTGATCATGTTCAGTGAAATCGCGCCTGGTAGCCCAATACCCCGTACCAGTTCCGCACCCTTTGCGACGCGGCTCATAAGCCCACCATTCCCGCTCCCTCTACCCGCCGGTGCCAATCAGGCAACCAAACCCACTTATGTGAATCGAAAGCCGCGGACATCCTGTCATATGCTATAGGTAGCCAACCACCTATGAGATGCTTCCGCCCAGCAAGGTCCCTACTCTTACCTCTCTGCGCCACCTTCTTCCTGGCGGCTGTTTCCGTGCCGGCTCAGACCCCGGCCGCCAGCTCCATCGCTGCCACCCCTGATTACCAGCCTCTCGGTATTGACCGAGGTGTCTCTGCCCTCCAGCAGTCATTGCGCAAGCTGGGCACTCGTGCCAGCCTCATGATGATCGTCGCCCATCCGGACGACGAAGATGGCGGAATGCTCACCTACGAGTCCCGTGGTCAGGGTGCACGCGTCGCCTTGCTCACGCTGAATCGTGGGGAAGGTGGCCAAAACATTATGTCCAACGACCTGTGGGACCAGCTGGCGTTGGTGCGCACAGAAGAGTTGTTAGCCGCCGGCCGCCGCTACGGTGTCGATCAATATTTCACCCGTGTTGCGGACTTCGGTTTTTCCAAGACCCTTGACGAGGCGCTCTCTGTCTGGGGTCATGACCGTGTGCTCTACGACGTGGTGCGTGCTGTCCGTCTCAATCGGCCACTGGTCCTCACCGCTGTCTTCGTCGGTGGCATCACAGACGGTCATGGCCAGCACCAGGTCTCTGGGGAAATGGCCCAGGAAGTTTTCAAGGTCGCTGGGGATCCCGCGGTCTTTCCCGACCAAATCAAGGCCGGTCTCCTCCCCTGGACCCCCCTCAAAGTCTATGCCCGCGTACCTTCCTTCTCCGTTACCCCGAAAGGGATGTATGACTATGCCACCGGCAAGTGGGCTCCCGTTCGCTTTTACGACTACGTCGCCGGCAAATGGACCAATGCGGTGCCCACGACCACTCTCACGATACCCGAAGGAACCTACGATCCCACGCTCGGCAGGTCCTACATTCAGCTCGCGCGAGAGGGCCTCGGCTTGCAAAAATCCCAGAACGGTGGAACCGGCATTCCGCTTCCCGGTGCCTTCGACGTGTCCTATCACCGCTACGGGTCCCATCTCGCAGCTCCTGCTGCCGAGCAATCTTACTTCGACGGAATCGACGTCTCCCTTGCCGGCATTGCCTCCCTTGCTCACGGCCCGCACGAATTCCTCCTCAGCGGCTTGCACCAGCTGGCCACATCCGTAGCCCAGGCGACACGCACGTTTTCTCCATCTCACCCGCAAAACCTCGTCCCGGTGCTCGCTGCTGGAATGAAACAGACACAGGTGCTCATGCAGAAAGTGAAGGCGTCGGATCTGTCCGCTGAAGAGAAATACAACATCCTTCACGAGCTCGGGGTCAAGGAGGCGCAATTCAACAGCGCCATCATTGAAGCACTTGGGGTCACCCTCACTGCTGTGGTCGCTCCGTCCGCGCAAGATCGCGGACGCTCTGGCTTTGCCGTCGACGCGCAAGACACCTTTACCACCGCGATCCCCGGTCAGGCCTTCGGTGTCACGGCATTCGTCAGCAATCCCAGTCCAGTATCCCTGCAGAGCGCGAGCGTCTCGCTGCGCTCCGCCGGCTCGGGGGACTGGCGCATCACCTCCACTTCGCCGCTCAAGGGCGCCCTGGAAGCCAACGAGCGCCAGGCCGCCGACTTCCACGTAACTGTGCCGGCAGATGCGGAATTAACCAAAGCTTGCTTCCATCGCAAAGATGTCGAACAGCCTTATTACGACCTGGACAGTGTCGCCTGCCTGGACCAGCCGCTCCCCCCATATCCTTTGGAGGCATGGCTCGACTTCACCGTGGATGGCGTGAGTGTCCGTGCCGCTCAGGCAGTGCAAACAGTTCAGCATGTGGTGGGTCGCGGAGGTGTGTACGAGCCGCTGCTCGTAGCCCCCGCTATCTCTGTAGCCTCGACCGCCTCGGCGGGCATCATTCCCCTGGGCGAAGAAAAAAGCAGGATGGCAACCGTTAATGTTCGTGTTCGCAGCAATGTCAAAACATCGGCGGAGGGCAGGGTGCGTCTGGATCTTCCCCCCGGTTGGCAAGCCACTCCGCAATCGGCGGCCTTTACGGCGCACAAGGATGGGGATGAGCAAACCCTCGATTTCTCCATTACACCCCATAATCTCGCTGCCGCCAGCTATCCCATCGCTCCCGTCGCTGAGTACCAGGGCCACCAATACGCCGAGGGGTACGAGACGGTTGGCTACACAGGTCTACGCCCTTATAACTACTACCGGCCTGGTCCCTATAAATTAGTTGGAATTGATGTCAAGCTCGCGCCCGATCTCAAGGTGGGCTACGTCATGGGCACTGGCGACGATGTTCCCCAGGCCCTTGAGAGCCTGGGAGTTAAGGTTCATCTTTTGCCGCCGGCGGAAATCAACGCCGGCAATTTGGCTGCGTACGACGTGATTGTGCTCGGTATTCGGGCCTACGCCGCCCGTCCGGAGCTTGCCGCCTCCAACGCCCGTCTGCTCGAGTACGTAAAGCAGGGCGGCGTGCTCGTTGTTCAGTACAACACCCGCGAGTACGAGCATAGCTACGGCCCATATCCAATCAGTCTGAGTGGTGATCCGGAGAAGGTCGTGGATGAGACGGGTCCGGTCCAGATACTAGACCCAAAGAGTCCCTTATTTTCCTGGCCCAACCGGATCACCGCTGCGGATTTTCAAGGCTGGGTTGAGGAGCGTGGTCATTCCTTCATGCATTCCTGGGATCCGCGCTATCAGGCTTTGACCGAGACGCACGACCCTGGCCAGGATGAGCAGAAGGGCGGTTTGTTGTACGCGCGTTATGGCCACGGGGCCTATGTCTATATCGCCTATGCTTTATACCGCCAGCTGCCCGAAGGTGTTCCAGGTGCTTACCGCATCTTCGCCAACCTGCTAAGCCTCCCCAAGAATCCCGAAAATTAGCATATATTCTTCGCCCGTACTCCACCTTCTACTGGTACTCCGCGCAGAACCCGGGTGCGCCTTGACCGATGAGCGCGCAACCCCGCTTGATTTCGTCTACGATCAGCGAGCATGCGTTCTGTGCATTGCAAGGCGGGTGGGTGGCGGGTGAAACCTGCAGGCATTCGTTCACCAGCTGCCGCGACCGCTCGATACCCACAGCATTCAGGCACGTTCCGGTACTACTGGGCGGGGCAGAACTCCCCGGTTGCGGCGCGAAGTACGGTTCGGGCACGCCGAACGCCTGTGCGATCTGGTGCAGCTCGCTGCGCAGCTTCTCCCACTGCGACGTCGTTTGCGGGTTCAGTTGCAGGCTGTAGACCAGCGGGTCGATCCGCGCTGCCGTATTCACCAACGTAGCCACGGCCGGATCCGCTTTCTGGTTGTGCTTAAAGGTTTCCAGTGCTCCGTTTGCCTGTTTCGCGAAGGTATCCGCCAGCGTCCGTGCGTCCTTTTCCTGGCTGGTCTTACGGATCGTGCTCTTCTTCAGCGCATTAGCGAAGCTTTGACGAAAAGGCTGGGCGTCGTCTTTCAAATTCTGCATGAGTCGCTGCAGGTCTTTGTCGCTCAACCGTCCTTGGGCCACCGCCAGCCTGTCGGCGCCCAGCATACCGATCAATAGAACTAGAAAACTGAGACGGACCCACCTTTGCATGCCTTTTCCTCCACTGCCCGGCTTCCCAGAAACTTGTGTGTGGCTCTCTTTGGGCAAAGCCGCATAAGGTTCGTTGATCTCACCAACCTTCACCAGAAATTCGGCTCTGCGCCCCTGTATCCTATCGACGTTTCCACTCCGCGGCAAATGGGTAGGTTCGTGTTTCAGAAAGAGCCGTTTCAGACAATGTCCGCTGCCTCCCGAGTGCCCGCGGCCCCTTTCCTCACCGATAGCTACATCTTTGATTGGAAAGCCCAATCCTTCCGCGCTGACTCCATCTTTGTTCTTCCCATGGCGATCTGCCTCGCTCTTGGTATCTGGTTAGGCCAACCTGCCGCGGGAATGATCGCCGCCGGCGGCGCCTTCACGGTCGGGTTTGGTGCCAAGCAGAATATAGGCGAATCCTCCCTCCTACCTATGATCCTGGCGTCCCTGGGCATTTCCGCAGCGACGTTCGTCGGCATGGTCGCGGGCCACACCAACTTCATCCTGGTGCTTCTTGCGTCGGGTGCGGGTTTTGTCTACGGAATGCTCTCCTTGCGTCAGCCCGGCGTCAGCTGGGTAGGCCAGCAGTCCGTCGTCTTTCTTCTCGTCGCTTCCGCTTATCCTTTTTCGCCCCGGGCGGCCGCTGTTCGTTCCGCGCTGGTGATGGCCGGGGGCGCCTTGCAGATCATCACTTCCAGTATCCTGCTCCGCGTGTTGCAACAGCTCCGCACAGACCTGTTGTTGGTTGCGTACCACCTTCGCGAGGAACACCAGGCGCTGCGAGAGTCTGTGGAGCAGGCAGCGCGTGCGCTGCTCAAGCGGCAGGGCGCCCCGAGCGCCGTCCCTTACGCGCTTCGTCTTGCCTTGACTCTGGGGGGTAGCACGGAAATCTACCGGCACTTCGGCTTTGCCAATGGTTACTGGATACCCATGACCGCTTTGCTGGTCCTTCGGCCCGGGCTCAGCGACACGGTCAACCGAGCCGTCGCCCGGACGATCGGCACCCTGGCCGGCGCCATGCTGGCCAGTTTCGCCCTCGCTCATCTGGCCCCTGCGCCGCCGACCCTGGCGTTCTTGGTCATATTCTTTGCCTGGCTCACGTACTCTCTCAACAATGTGAACTACGGCCTTTTTACCCTGTGTCTCACGGCGTACATCGTCAACCTGCTCGCCCTCAACAGTCTCCCGGGCGATGCCGTTGCTTACCATCGTGCCATCAGCACAATGATCGGCGGAGGGCTTGCCCTCACAGTCAGGTTGCTTGTCATCCGCTATCGCCAGAAGCACTCAACCCCGCCAACTGCATAGGCGCAGGGGAGGGAATCTCTCATTCCCAACATGTTCTTGTCGACAACCCTGTTGCGCTTCCTCAAAATCACAGGAATACTTGGACAATGGAAGTTGCTTGCTCTTTCCAGCCACTGCATTGGTAGCCCGTCCGGAATCACGTTGTTGACCGTCAACCCTGGTCTAGCCGCTCCGGGAAATCGTCAAAGAAAAGAGAACGCTCTTAAACCCAGCAGATTTGATGTTCCTCGAGGGTCATTAATGAAGAAGTCAGAAGTGCTGAACGCCTGGGCTAGCATCCTGGTTGGTCGGCAGCCGAGCCTTTCCATCGAAATTACCCGGGAATGCCCGCTCCGTTGTCCTGGCTGCTACGCCTACGAGCCTGAGCATCTCGGTACCGGCGTTAATCTGCGTCAGTTAGCCGACTACAAAGGAGACGATCTGGTCCGCAGGCTGCTGGCGATCGTTGATCGGGAAAAGCCTGTCCACCTCTCCCTGGTGGGCGGCGACCCTTTGGTGCGCTATCGCGAGTTGGAGGTGCTCCTGCCCCAGCTTGCGCAGCGCGGCATCCACGTACAGCTGGTCACCAGCGCCTTCCGCCCGTTACCAAAGGCATGGAGCTTGCTCTCTAATCTCAGCTTGGTCGTCTCCATCGACGGGCTCCAGCCGGAGCATGACGAGCGCCGCAAACCGGCTACTTACGAGCGAATTCTCAACTCTATACGCGATAGCTTTGTGACTATCCATTGCACGGTCACCGGCCAGATCGCCGGCCGCTCCGGCTACCTGGAAGAATTTCTGCGCTTCTGGAGCGCCCGTCCGGAGGTAAAGCGGATCTGGGTCAGCCTGTTCACTCCGCAGCAGGGAGCCGAGGGTCCGGAGATTCTCACCCCGGCCATCCGCCGGCTGGTGCTTGACGAACTGGAAAATCTTTTTCCTCTTTATCCCAAGTTCCAGATGAACGCGGCGTTGATCGAAGAGCTTCGTCATCCACCGCAATCGCCGGAGGAGTGTATTTTCGCCCGGACCACCCTGTCCCTCTCCGCTGACCTTGAAACGCGGATTGGGCCCTGCCAGTTCGGAGGTACGCCTGATTGTTCGCAGTGCGGCTGCGTAGCCTCAATGGCGCTGGCTGCTGTGGGTCACCACCAAGTCTTGCCAGGACTGACGGCAGGCGACCTCATGTTCGCCTCCGAGCGCGTCGGCGCAAAAGTCGCCAGGGTGCGCTCCCTCCTCCGTGGCAAGCAGCAGGATCTTCCGCCGGCCTCCCCACCCCTGACCCAAATAAGCCAATAAGCCGCTAAGGCTGCATCGGCAAATCCATCAAAGGACTCTTCGAATAAAAATCAAAAGGCCGAAGCGTAAAGTCATGCCACATGGTGGGCATTTGCGGCCAGTCCTCCGGCCGCGGTACGTGATGAAACGCCATGGTGTACCAGGCTACGATATCCGTGTTCACGATGCTGCGGTTTTGTTTCACCCAAACCGGCAACCCGTCGGTCCCTTTGCTCCCGGATACATAAACACCCGCGGCATATCTCTCCTTAGGGTCGTAAGGAGTCACCCATAGTTGATGGTCTGAGAACCCGGCTCGTTTCTGCGGCCAGTCGTCCAGTGACAGCAGCGAAGCCCCAGTTAGCCCAGGCATAATCTCAAAACTGGTAGGGTAGCCCAGCTCATTTTTCACCGCCGGGTTAGTAAACCGCCACATCGCCGGGTGCTCCATGCTGATGTTCTGCATCGCCGTACCTTCGGTGGTCATGGTCTTCGGCATCATCGCCCAAATGGTCTTCCGCGGGCTTGACGGCGGCAGCTTGAACTGCACCAACTTATCCACTTCAAAGTCATTCTGCGTGCCGTCCACATCAAGATCGAGCCGGAACGAGAAGAAGTGGTCATGATCCACCCCATCGGTATTCGGCGCCACCAGGTGACCGAACTCCACAGGATTGCCGTCCGGGTCCTTGCCCATGATGGCGCTGGACATCATCTCCGAAGCCATCTTGTCTTCTACAGGCTTCACCTCCAGTTCGCCCGTTGCGCCCACAGCAACCGTGATCGCGCCCTCCTGCTCAAAGCGCCAGTCGAGAATGTAGTCGTAGTTGCCAACCACCGCGATGCTGCGGAACACTAGCTCACGACCTGGCCTGCCCGCGATCGATTCGGGCTCCCCAATGCCCTCGAAATGCCGCCACGCCGGATCCCCCAGCGTGCGTTCGAATAGGCATGCTAGTTGCGGACGCACGAACGGCGTCCCGTTATCGTGGTAGAAGGTTGCGCTAAAGTAAGTAGCGTAGTCCGGGCAATCCGTCCCCTTCTGCAGCGGCTTCGGAATGCCTAGGCCCGTGTTCATGAAGTACTCTCCGGCGTCCAGAAACACGTGAGAACTCCACGTCTCCTCCGGATCCATATAGGGCACATACATCTCAGAAAGCGATCCTTCATAAAGTACAGACCGTCGCTTTCCCCGGTAATCCAGTGACGCCATATTGATCACTGGGCCGCTCCGCGGGTCGATACGGAAGCGGAAATGCCAATTCTGCCAGCTCACTTCTCCATCCTTGATCGTGAAGCTGGGACCTCCGGGCTGCGAGACAACAATCGGCTTGGTCCCCGGCAGGGCAGGCCCGCCCTCGGAATCGTAGAGTTCGCTCACGGGCGGCATGGGCACGACCCCGTAATCGGTAAACCTTGTCACTTTCTTGCTGACCATGTCGACGGTAAAAAATATCCCGCCGACTTCGCGATCCTCGGCTCCATTCTCGGCATCGACGTTGTATTCACATCCGCCCCAGCCAATCCTGCGGCCGTCCTGTTCGGGAAGCGCAATGTAACCGCCCGGCGTGGCGTAGCAGATAACTATATTCAGGTCCGTGATGCCCCGCTTCTTCAGCGCTTCGACGATCCGCGGATCGTGCTTGATCGCTTCGTCTACCTCATATTCTTCGGTTGTAGTGAAGGGTGCCTGCAGCCCTTTCAGTTCCTCGAACGACTCCACCTTAGCCGTCGAGATATTCACTAGCGCGGCATAGGAGTGTCCCTTGTAATACAGCACCACATCCGCCTTGCGCTCGATGGGTGAGCCCGGCTTCCAATCAAGGACGGTCTGCTTAACCGGCTCGTGCAGCAGCACGCTGCTGAAAATAGTCTTTTCTTCGGTATGGCCGGCGTCGTGCAGCGTCTTATACACCACCCAATATTCCGCGGGAGTAAGGGCGTCCAGTGGATGGTGAACCGTGGGGGGCAGCGCGGCGCCGGGAAAGGCGGCAAAGAGCGAGCCAAGGCATATGAGGGAAGCGAAACGGAAAACAGCGAGGCGAGCAGACACTTCGGAATAACCTCCGGGAGCAAGCACTGCGTCCTTCTCGTCGGAAGGAACGATGAACGAATTCAAACAGCGGGCCGAAGATGGAGACTGGGAACCGGAATACTTGACGGGTACATCGCGCGTGGCACAGGGCGTGTTCCATGGTGGAACAGCGAGTTAGCAACAGGGCTATCGCGAGATTGAAACCAAAGATAGCGAAGCAGCCCTATAAAGTCAACGTCTATCGAGCGATGCACCTCTACTGAATCCCCTGTCCCACCGACAAATCAAAGGGTGCGCAGCTCGCGTTGAAAGCTAACGTGGTAAACAAATAGAAGAGGGTGCTCCAGGTGCGACCGCTGGCAGTAGGCAAAAAGAAACCCGGCCTCGACCGCGTGTTAGGGCGCCGCGATCTTGTGCTGCTCTTTGTGGTTGCGGTTGCCAACCTGAACCTCATCCCCGCAATCTCCGCCTCCGGGCCGGTGACGCTCTGGTTATGGCTGTTAGCGCTCTCCTGCTTCTTCTGGCCGCAGGGCGCCGCAGTCACGGAACTAGCCCAAAAATGGCCAGGCGAGGGGGGCATCTATCTATGGGCTAAGCGGAGCTTTGGCGAGGAGCACGGCTTCCTCGCCGGCTGGTGCTACTGGCTTTCGAACGTCTTTTATCTACCCACCGTGGTTCTATCCTGCGTTGGTGTGGCGGTCTACGTTGCGGGTCCAAAGATCCAGAAGCTTGCCGACAGCCACGCCTTTACCGGCGCCACCTCGTTCCTCATCATTCTCTTTCTGCTGGTATTGAACGTGCGCGGTCTCTCCCTGGGTAAATGGATCAGCAACCTTGGTGCCCTCGGAACCATTGGCGGCGCGGCGATTATCTGTCTACTGGCGATGTTGACTCTATACCACAACGGAAGCGCACTGCATCCTGCCGATCTCCATACCAATTTTCATGACTGGCGTCTCTTAGCCGCCTTCGGCACCATCTGTTACAGCCTTATCGGGCTCGACCTGGCATCCATCATGGGCGATGAGATTCGCGATCCTCGCCGCAATCTGCCGATCGCCATCCTTTTGGGCGGCGTCATTGCAGGTTTGATTTACTTCGGCACTACCCTGTCGATGCTCATTGCCATGCCCCAGAAAGAGATTGGTGTGCTGGCCGGAATCCTGCAGGCCATTAATGTGATGAGCGCGCGCACCGGGCTGGTGGGGGTCGTTGCTCCGCTGGCTCTGCTTGAATGCATTGCCATCCTGGGAACGGCCTCGGCGTGGTTCAGCGGCGCGGCGAGGCTGCCCTTCGTCGCCGGGGTCGATCGTTATCTGCCCCCCATCATTGGCCGCGTGCATCCCCGGTACCACACGCCTTATGTAAGCCTGATCCTTTTTGCTGTCTTGTCGTCGCTGCTGATCGCGACCAGTTTCTTAGGCGTCTCGGTGGGCGAAGGGTATCTCACCATGCTTGATCTGGCGGTCATTCTTCAGCTGGTGCCCTCGGCATACATGTTCCTGGCGCTGCTCAAGCACACCTGGGCAGAAGGCGTAATTCTCAACGCCAACAAGGGCTATCTGACGGTCAACGCCGTGGCCGGCTTGTGCGCGACCTTTATCGGCCTGATCGTGGCCTTTATCCCCTCGCGTCAGGTCAATTCTGTCTGGATCTACGAGGCCAAGCTCATTGCAGGCTGTGTGATTGTCTTTAGCTTGGCGCTGTTCTTTTATCAGCGAGCGTTGCGCAAGGCGCGCACCGTCCCAGCTGACGCTGAGCTGGTTCCGGAAGAATATGGCGCCTGATGCTCAGCGGTCTAAACCACAACAATCTTGAGGCCTCATGCGCATTGTTCTGCCTGTAATTCTTCTCTTTACCTCCGTCCTCTGCCCGGCTCCCTCTCATTGCCAACAGACAGTTCAGAAGAGCAACTACCGCGTCCAGGAGTTTATGGTACCGATGCGCGATGGCGTGCGCCTGCAGACCGTCGTGATCGCCAAAGCCAACCTGGCGGAGCCGCTGCCCATCCTGCTCACGCGCACGCCGTACGGAGTTCTCACCCAGGAAACCTTCGATAAGAACGTAGCCAAAGAAGGCGCTGACTGGGTTCCGGTGAGTTGGAAGGAGCTCGCCGCGGACGGATACATCTTCGTCCTGCAAAATCTGCGCGGCCGGTTTCAATCCGAGGGCGTCTTCAAGCTCACGTCGCAGTTCGACCCCAACGATCCTAAGCAGGCAAACGAAACCAACGACGCCTACGACACTGTGGATTGGCTCATTAAGAATGTGCCTAACAACAATGGCAAGGTGGGCATCTACGGAATTTCCTATGACGGGCTTACCACTGCGCTCACCCTTCTGCATCCACATCCCGCCGTCAAGGCCATCAGTGAGCAGGCCTCTCCCGTCGACCAATGGATGAACGATGACGATCATCGTTATGGGGCGTTGCGCGAAAGTTACACCTTTGAGTACTCGGTGTTGGAGCAGGCTGACAAGAACAAGAATACGCACTTCGACTTCGACACCTATGACACGTACGACTGGTACTTGAAAGCCGGGCCACTCACCGCCCTCAATGACAACTATTTACATGGGACGCTGCCTTATTGGAACGACGTGATGCTCCACGCCGATTACGACGAGTTCTGGAAGAAGGAAGCCTGGGTCAACCAACTGCACAGCTCCACGGTGCCTAATCTGAATGTGGCCGGCTTCTGGGATCAGGAAGATCCCTGGGGTCCCTGGCAGATATTTCGCCACGCGCAGGAGCACGATCCGGAGAATACAAATTTCATGGTCGCCGGCCCGTGGTTTCACGGCGAGTGGGCGATGCCCGTGGGAGACAGCATTGGCCCTGTGTCCTTCGGTGGTCACAAGACCGCGATCGAGTTCCGGCAAAACATTCAAGCGCCCTTCTTCCGGCACTACCTCCACGGCCAAGGTGACAAGCCCGCCTGGAAGACGACCACTTTCCAGTCCGGGTCGAACGTCTGGCGTACCTACAACGACTGGCCGCCGAAGCAGTCGAAGCCGACTAACCTTTACCTGCATGCGGATGGAACCCTGTCGTTTACCGCGCCCGCGGCGGGCGTGCCGGAGTATCGCCAATACCTCTCCGATCCGGCCAACCCGGTACCCTATCGCGCCCGGCCCATCTCGCCCACCTACCCGGACCCGGAATGGAGGTTCTGGGAGGTAGCCGATCAGCGTTTTGTCGACCACCGTCCCGATGTGCTGACGTTTATCAGCGAGCCGCTCGACCACGATATTGTGGTGACCGGGGAGATTGCGGCTACCTTGTATGCTTCAACCTCCGGAACGGATTCTGACTTCATCGTGAAGCTGATCGACCAGTATCCCGAGAGTGGCCAGAATAGCGCCATCGACAGCAAGTCAGACGGCTCCTATGCGAACTCGATGAATGGATACCAGCTGCCGATTGCGATGGAGGTGCGGCGCGGCCGCTATCTCCACAGCTATGAGCAGGCGGAGCCGCTGGTCGCGAACAAGCCGGAGCAGTGGCAGATTCCCCTGCGCGATCACGACTACGTTTTTCGCCGCGGCCATCGCATAATGGTGCAGGTTCAATCCACATGGTTTCCGGTTATCGACCGCAACCCGCAAACCTTCGTGCCCAGCATCTATCAGGCAAAAGCGGCTGACTACCTGCCGGCGACCCAACGCATCTTCTGCTCGCCCGCGCTGCCCTCCCACCTGGTGCTGCCGGTCATGCCATAGCACCCAGCATGGACGGCCGGCGACACCTACGTTACCGAAAGTTGTACCCGCCCTTTTAGCTTGACGGCATGATTGGGCTATTCTTGAATGAGCAATAAACGGAACTGAATCGAAGCTGGCCCCGATAGGGACACCTGTAGGTCTTTTGTCTTCCTGGGCCCTTGCTCCATTATCGATGCACTGTTGAGGAACAAATCGAAACCCGAGGGAAATCCAGTGAGCCAGTCCTATGAAGAAACTGACGCCAGTCACGTTCTAACCCTGGAAGAACTCACCAACCTCACGGAGGAGGGCGGCAAGGCTGCCGACACCCTCATGAACGTTGTCGCCTTGATCGCCACCCGCTTCAGGACGGATGTTTGCTCCGCCTACCTGCTGGAGCCGGATCGATCGAACCTGGTGTTAGCCGCAACCCTCGGCCTTCACCCGCGGTGCATTGGCACCCTGCGCATGCCGCTCAGCGAGGGCCTCGCCGGCCTGGTTGCGGAGCAGGTAAAGCCCGTGGCCGTGGAGGACGCCGCCAATCACCCCCGCTTTAAATACTTCAAGGAATCCGGCGAAGAGGTATATCACTCTTTCCTCGGCGTGCCTCTCATCGACCGCGGCATTCTGCAGG